>Ga0138261_1075355_pt1 | contig 10832 bp, 17 predicted proteins | sample RNAA_720151113_FD_105266 | JGI IMG/M metagenome (GOLD analysis project Ga0138261, IMG submission 105266) | Metatranscriptomics of polar marine prokaryotic and eukaryotic communities from Palmer Station, Antarctica after 72hr light incubation -... | ecosystem: Environmental > Aquatic > Marine >...
TAAAAAAGTAATAGTAATAAGTAATATGCTTTAAGAAAAATGCTGTCGGGATATCACAGATATCCTTTAAAAAACATTTGCGCAATCTTTTCTTGAGGAATTTGCTTCAAGATTGGATGTTGACGTTAATAAAGCAGAGGGAGGCCTACCAGTAAATCAAACACAACCATCTGCTGGCGAACAGCCTGATGCAGATGCTTCGGCAAAAGATGCTGGCATGCCTGACGCTGCTTCTTTAGCAGCGGCATCAAATTAAGTTACATCTGGTGGTGCCACCGGAGCTGCTGGATCGAAACTTTCGCTTGGTTCACTCGCTAAGTTGAAAATGTAATCGCAGAAGCCCATTGAAGTTGAAGACATAAAATTAAAAGATAAGGGATACGCAGCCGCAGAAAGGAAAGTAAGAATCGAGGACATCAATTCTACATCGAGCCATCAAGATTTTCTTGAGGCCTACAATAGCACTGACGACCCAAACGGATAGGCCAAATTGATTCAACAAATAGCCACCTTAACTCCACAGGACATCCAAATGCACAAGAGACAAAAACAAGGCCAACTCAGATTTGGCGATGTAATCTGTCTCAGTTTCCACCATGACATATTCAATGCCGACATTAACAAGAAAAAAAGAATTTGACAAAGCAATGGCATCTATGCATGACTTTGGAGGCAATAAGAAAAAGCCATAATATAATAAAGCAAAAACAAGGAGCATGGATATTCCTGATGATGTATATAAAGGACTTTTGTACTCTGATGGAGTAACAGATCGAGGCTTTAAAATCATTTCAAAATTCAATTCAGCTGCTCAAAACGCCAAGAATATGTTTAAGTAATGTCTCTTTAGAATTGAGATTCAGCAGGACAGTTCTATCATTAAGAAAATTGACATACTCAAAGAAGCCCTTGATAAAAATCAAAAGGACCTTCAGAAATATGGAGAAACTGGGAAAGAAACCAATCATTAAAAAATGAGTGAGCTTAAATTAGAACACGAGAAAATCTTCTAACAAATTAAAGAATAAGAAATCGAAAAAGAAAGACAAATTGAAAATGGAAAATATGAAATGAAATACCGCATGGGTAACAAGATTACATATGGAACTCATATTCAATTGAAACACTTATTTAGCGATAAGTATCTGACTCTCAATATGAATTCAATGAGTCAAGACTATGGATGCTGTGAGATGTTTTTAAGTGAGACCAATGACTACAGTATTTTTACAATTGAGCAGCCTAAGCAATAGAGTCAAGTTATCGGGCATGTGGTGAACTTCAACGACTTCTTTTTCCTGAGGTCTGCAGTCACGAATACTCCATTTTATGCTCATGTTTTTCAAAAACCATATGATGAGTTCACAGATACGGCTTCTTATCAGCTGAATGCAGGGCAAGATCCTACTGCATTAAAGGCCAAGCTCTTCATGAGTTGGGAGGACAAGGAAATGGAAAAGGACTACATACAAAGTGGAGATGTCATCCGTTTCCGTCACATTGAGGTCAATGGCTTCTTGACTACATCTTAAGTTGTTGTGGATGATCTGTTACCCTAGTTTCCAGATTTCTTGAAGGGCTAACTCCGAAGAATGAACAACAACCAAAAAGTAGAACGTGAAAAAGGAGGTATCTCCAGAGCTGGGCTGACTGAAACAGAAAAACAATTCCTAAGATAGGATGCCATTTTTGAATATGCAATCATCAATGATGAATATGTCAAAAAGCTAAAAGAGGATATCAAAGAAAGCGTATACATTGAATAGGATTAGAATCGTTTGCAGTTCACCAACAGCTGCTGGGAGATCCAGCGAGTAAAACAGTTCAACGGTGGAAACATCTCCATCGATGAAATAGTGAGGTTTAAGCACGTCGGTACTGGTAAGTATCTGTCTATATCAGATGACAAACTAGAACTTGAAATAAAGAATAGCAGTTAATCAATAAATACATTGTTCATTTTGAAATCGGATATGTCCAACAAAACAGAAACCAAATATGAAGCATCTCTTGCAGAAGGTGAAATTGATAAATCCAAACTCTTGTAATCGGGATAACGAGTCATGATTATGTCTTACTGTCATTAAAAGTTTTTGCAGCTCTAAAGGGACGTTAAAGATGAAGATGAATTCTTATTTGAGCATAAGGTGTCACAGATTGATGATTTACATGCTAATGCTGAAATTAAGGATTCCTAATTCAAGCTCGTAAATCATTAATTTTAGAAAAAGGACAAGGAAATCATGAAATTCCAAATCGAAGAGATCTCTTTTGAAGAGTCGATGTACTCCTACTGGAGCAGCTGTATCTTTGACGAGCTCTTGGAGTTCTTTTGCTTCCTGAACGTTTGGGCTGTCAGCTACGTGGACCTTGAGGAGACCGTCGAACGCTTTTACTACAAACCCAAAAGAGCTATCGATCTGAGTGACGACTTATTTGATAAAGTATAAAAGGTCATTTTCATACTAAACAACCTCGAAAGTAGAATCAAAGAAGTCGAAAAGAATCAACATAAATTAAACAAATGCAAAAGTGAATTTTGTGAGCAAGGCATTCTAGATGTTTTATGCCATTGTTGCCAGATTATATATTACAAGACGACTCCACCATGCATGTTTTAGAGACCATTTTAGTCTAACAAATAAAAGAGTCCAGCCAGCTAAATTAAAGATGATGAAGGCAATGTGGAAAGCTTCACCCTCGATTTACATAAGCTCAATATTGATGAGTATGTCGCACAAGAGATCGCCAGAGATCATTTAGATATCGTAGTTCTTAAAATGTTTGATATCATTCTCGAACTCTGTCGAGGTCATCGCATTAATAGTGAGAAAGTCACGAAATTCCAAGGAATGTTTTACCAACATTATCAAGTTAATGACTTGTACTTCCAATTAAGCAATATAAACCCCAACTTCACAGCTCCAAACCCTCACGAATTTTTCAAGGTAATCGGCAAAATTTTCTCCAGGAGCCAAAAATATTCAATTTTTATGCATTATGATAGATCTGCTAACTCTATAGTTGAATTCAATAAACCCATTAAAAATCAAGTAGATGGCATCAGCCGTGAGAAGATTATCAATAATCAAATTAAATTAAAAGAACTCCAAAACGGAGGACAAGCAATGTTAGGAATCAACAGTAAAATAGCCCAGGAAAACATCGAGAGATCCAATGCTCTTAATCTTGTACACAAGTGGATGGACCTAATAGAGCCAGTAAAGTTTGTAGATGAGAAGAATCAGAACCTTGAAAAGCAAATCATGATAATGAATGTGATATCGATGCATTGTCGAGATAAGTAAGGCAATGGAATCTATCCTTATTAGATGCAAGTAATTCATAACATGTATGAACGTGACGAAAATAGTCCTATCAAATTTGGTAAAGCCAAAGTAGGTAACGCTCTTCGACCATTCATTTACTTCAACCGTGAGAAGAAGGTAATGTCTTTGGACAATTTCATAGCAGATAATCCTATATTGGGAGAGACAAATGATCATTACAACATGCAGCAAAAGAACCAAAATCAGTATGAAATTATCTTCGATATGCATGAGCTTACCAAAAACTATGGAAAGCAAGGTAAGAACACTGAACCATATGTTGATTATATTTGTGCTGTATTGAATATGTATGCCCATATATGCATTGGAGGCAACGCTTCAGCCATCAAGAAGCTACAGGAGATAGGCCTTGATGAAGGTCATATCCTATTGGTGACACATATGGATAATCCAACTCTTAGAATTCATGAAAAGTTCAAGTAAATGTATATGTTTCTGGTGAGAGTTATGTACATCAAAAACGACCCTATATCTGCTGGAATCAGCAATAAAAATCGCTGTTACGTCTGGGAAAGATTAAAACCTCAATCCAAAGAAGAATTTGATAAGAAAAACAGTCAATTCAACATTGATGATGAAGATGGAACAATGAAAATTGATAATGACTTTTACGCTGGACTAGCTTAGAAGAGAATTACCTAAATGGATGATCCCAATAACAGTATGATCGTCTTAAAGCACGAGTAGGAATCCAAGGATTTGCAACTCATCAGATTGATTAAAGCGGATATTGTATGGTTTTTGAAAGAAGGGCCAGATGGAACTGATTCTTTCTTCTATCATCATAGCAAGCGTAAGTTCCCTCCACATTTGCTGAAGTTGAAGATTAAAAGTCTCAAAGTTTATTTGGATGCTATCCTTGCTCTCATTGAGGAAGATTGTGTAGACAAAGTATTCATCGAGGAGATCAAATTAATCTGTCAATGTGCCTTGATGGGATCTATTCATCTCAGTTCTGAATAGGAAGAGAAGATTCCATTTATCATTAAAAGTAATTGGGTCTACATTCTAATGTGGATTGCAAAGGAGATCCATCTTTCGGGAACTAGTAATAGGTCAATTGATAATGCAATAAAAGCAATAGAGTGTAAAATCTTGACTATCTTTGAAACGACGAGTAGCTTTAGATTGAATTTATAAGTCCATCAGTTTCTAAAGTTTTTCAGAGAATTCTAAGAGACCAATCTTGAATCCATTGCCGTAAATCCAACGGACAAAACCATCCTCATTGAAGAAAAGTTCCAACAGCTTTTCAAAGATAATCAACTTGATTCACAAGCCACTTGTCTAGATAAGAATTTCGAACGACGCAAACATGATCTCCTCTAACACGTCAAAAGATGCAATGTCCCGGATGAATAATCTTGCGTTGCTAAGAAAGTCATCGACGAAATCAATAACGGCCAAGAGTAAAAACAGTACATCCCATTTGATATGATCTTCATGACCTATATTTTTCAAAATGACACCAATGAAGACGTTCGAAGACTCGCACTTCAAATTTTCATCAAGAATTTCAATCAAAGAGATATCCTAGTCAAGGAACTAGTGAGAACAGACATCATAGTTAGTCAGTAGGACCATAATCAGTATTTGGCTTTCCTCCTCAAGTAAAGGCAGGTTAACTAACTTACAAACAAGTTAGTTAATGACGAGATGGAGCACATGATTTACAAGAAGAGTCCTAGTTCAGAGACAAGAAACACCAAAATTGATCTAACAAATATTTTAGATGGAATGAAGTTTGATCTATAGGGTCAGTAACCAGTGCAACTCCGTAAGATGTAAAACATGATCAGACATATCAACTTGATAGATGAAGTCATAAATGTCTTGCTTAAGCGTTTAATCTTCAAGGAGTTCTACTACAAGGACCTTTTCCAATCAGCCATTGACTTTCTCTTCCAATGTTGTTTCAACAATCCAAGTTGCTAGAAGTATCTTCTCAAAGATTTGAATTTCTTTTTAAAACTGATGGACAGCAGGATTGAAACTGGTTAGCTCATTTCTGAGATAATCAAGTGTAATTCAAATGAAAATTATAAAAAGAATTTTGCTAAGTTTTTGATCAAGAAGATTGTTAAGGAAGGATATTACAAAAGTCTGTTTTTTATACAGCTTACAAAACTGGCTGCTCATCATCAAATTGCAACCGAAGATCAAGATGAAAAAGACAATCAAAACTTATTGGAGAAAGATGATTCATAACTCTAAGAGACAAGTCTATAACAATATATTCTCAAGCAAATAATTGATGATTAGAGATTTAGATCACTCGTTTTCATGAAAAGAGAATTCACGCAACGAAAACTAGGAATCATCAAAACTTATGCCAAGAAAAAGGAACAATACAACATTTCTAAGAAAGTTGAGGATGCAGCAATTCTCGGAGATAAGGAGAATTTAGACTTGCACATCTCTGTTGTGGATTTAATTGCGGCATGTGCAAGAAATAGTCCATTTGGTATTGCTTAAGCTTAAAAACTGATTGAGTGTGAAGAGCTCTTAGATAGTATTCTTTCCGACTCTATTCCATATTTAGTCAAGAAACATTACTTCAGTCTTCTCTTTGAAGTATACCTTCGTAAGGTGCCAGGACTCGATGACTCTCATAGACTTAGCGTCAATGATATCAAGTTTGCTCAAATCTTAAGATGGGTTATCTTCTATGATCTTGATCATTGTTATAACTTCTACAACGGTCTTGTCATCCTAAACACACCAACTGACACTCCTGAACAGCAACGTAAACTCAGATAGGTAAACAAAGAAATTGAACGAACTTCTGAGAAAGAATACGACGACAAAAACTATGGTAAAACTGAGAAAGACAAAGAAGATGAAAATAAATTCAAAGCATAACTTTCAAGCTTCAAAGATACTTAAGTGTTCTATTTTCTTGATACAGAAGATAAAGCTGAGTTTTGGAAATATCTCTACGAATATAACATCACTGACAGAAACGAAGACGGAATTTTGCTGTTTATCGCCAACTTCTATAAAGATTACAAAACCAACGAGCTCATGGATGAAAGTGTATGCGAACAGACAATCAGAATCAGAGAGAGATTACTTTAAATAGCCAATCAGCTTTATGCTTTTATAGATTTGCATGGCGTATATATTAGAGAGGAAGTTTCAGATTTGCTTAATCATATTTCTTAAGCTGTTAATAAGATCCCTCATTCTAGAGCTTTTAAGGTTGGAAAGAAGAGGATAATAACGGCTGAAGGTAATATGAAAGAAATTGAGCAAGACAAGCTTGATGAGCAAGATGAGAGTCTTAACATTGACGAATCGCGTGATGTCGATAATCGAATGTGCGGAGACAAGATTATGCGTGAGCTGAGAGACAAAATTATCAAGGATAGTCTTCATATCAAAGATGCCCTGGGCGTTTCGTTCATTTCCAGTGACACCATGATAAGCAGAGAAGATCTCAAAAACGCTATCAAGAAACTCTGTACTCCAAAGATTACTTATGATGAAATTATGAAAGCTATTGATCATTTCCATCAGGTATCTCTGGACAAGAAATAAGAGAAAAACGTCATGAATGTCGAGCCAGGAATGCAAGGGTATGTTCAAAATATCGTTGAAAGTAAGGTTAACGTTGATGATGAGATCAAAACAGGTATGATTAATTTCAAAGATATAGAGCTATAGCTCAAAGATGTGCTCAAGAAAGCAGGCTATAAGGCTCCAAATCAATAGAGAGACAGAGGAGGAGCTGAAAATGAGCTTCTCGAAAGCGTCGCTGTAGCACAGATTGACGATCATGAGCTATCATTTGCAATTAATATGGACCTAAAGTTGTTCACCCTTCGTTTCTTTGAATTTATTCATGTAACCCGTACCTACTCAGAAATTCACGATTTTGTTCACAAGTTGCTTAAAGACTCCTATATCAGCTCCGTCGATGAAAAAACTTAACTCATCAAGAATCTTATGAACGGTTTCATGGGTCTCCAAGGTGATGATGATGAACTTGTTGTCATTCAAATATTCAACCTCATTCTTTAAAACAAAGTCTGCGAAGATGACAACATCGACCCTAACATGAACACTTTCAAAAAGAAGAGAATTCAAAACAAAAACTAGAAGCTCAAATAAGAACTGAGAGAATGGTAAGATGTGATGTTTGCAGCAGGAGTACCCGAATAGATGATCACTTTTATTGGTGTGAATAATAATCCCTTCCTGGCAAATAAGGCTTTATGTCTTCTTAATAGTATCTTGATAACATCATCAGGTGAAAATTAGTAAAAGATGTTGAATCTTCTCAAGAAAAACAACAATTTCTTTGATGTATTCTTCTATGTCAAATAAAGACTTCATATCAGCAAAGACTACTTGCTGAAAAAAATTAAAAAAGGAGCTCTCAAAAAGTTTGTGGCTTACGAAAAATCAGAAGAAGAAAAACGACTCAGAAGAATGAAATTGAAAATACCAGATGAAAAGATTTAAGAAAATGATATGAAAACTCAGAAACTTTATATGGGCCGAAAATACGATTTGGAGTTGAAGTATGATGAAATGAAATAGAATTGGATGGAAGACGAGCTCAATGACTTACTTAAGTTCATGAACAGTCTCTGTGAAAACTGCTTTGAAGAAGCGTAGATCTTCCTCAAGGAGCAAATGGTCGATGATGATATTGATTTCAAGTGCAAGAACAGAGGAAAAATTTCAAGCATCGATCTGATCTATGAGGTAGTCAGTACTTTCATCGAGATAATTGATAAGCTTCATGATTATGTGTTTTCTGATTTCAGAACATTCAAATTGATTCCATTAATGATGGACACGATGATTGAGTTCATGTATGGACCTTGTCTCAAGGTTTAAGCATTCTTAGGAGGCTGGAAAAAGCTGATTTCAACGATAAATGGGCTAATGGATCAGAAAGAAATGGGTAATTACTCAGGCATACATTAGGAAGCAAAAGCTCAGTTAGCCGTTTTATTCTCTTGTTCGCAACTTTTGTTAGCTATTGTAGACATTAAAGATCCAGCGGTTGCCATAACGACCCATAATATAATTCTTGATAATATGGATATTCCAAACCTCATTGATAAAATGGTTGATATTTTTGTTTATAAAATCGGTGGCAATAAAGCAAAGCTAGAGATTTACCAGTTTAATCATATGTGCAACCACTATGAGCAACCTGTAGGAAGCGGTGAGTACAACTGCATCAAGAACGAATTTTGTGAAAAGCAATACTATATACCAAGAGACATTGCCACCATTCAAACAGGTTTCAACATTTATCAAATCCTCAAGATCCTGGAACAAATGTAACCCAATCATCCCAAACTCAAACCGTTTAGAGATTATAAAGAATAAATCCCTATCGTTCTCAAGAGTGAAAACGACCTAAAACCCCATATCTTCAAGCAGCTAGAGAGAAACTCAGTCTAAACGCAAAAAATATATAGTCGATTCAACAAAGCTGAAGAGAAATTGCTTCATATACTTATCAATGAGAGTTTTCCAGATCACTATCAGAAATATTTAAATGACCTATGTTACAGGCAAAAAGAAGAAGGTGTCAAATTAAGTCCTCTTTTGATTTAAGCCATGAACGATGCAAAGAATTCTAGGAATTAGCTGGACAGTCATTAAATATTAGAAAAAATTGAACTTGAATTAATTTAATAAATTCAATTAGAGGCAGATAGAATAGAAGGCATAAGTGAAGAGATGGATACGCAAGAAGATGAACTTACTTCTTTCTAGGAGGAGAAAATGCACAGTCAAATCCTTAAGGCTTTGGTGAAAAGATCAAAACTGCAGTCTTTGGAAAGAAAGCTAAAGTCCATGATTAAGCATTAGAAAAATCCTATAAGGAGATGCAACCAGACGAAAGGAAAGCAAAGACTGAATATAATAGAATTAAGTTTACGAAGCTGTTGAAGATCTATAAACAATACATAGCTTGTAACTTTTATGAAGACAACATTGGATCAGTTGAAGTTGTTGACAAAAAGGAATAGGTTATTACAACCATGTTCAAGATTCCTAATTTTGTACATTGCTTAACGGACAAATCAAGAGATGCGATTCCTGAACTTCTTAACAAAGTAAGTCAGAAAGAAAAGCTGGAAAAGTTCGTGAGCGTGATAGAGATGCTCAAGATTGAAATGGATGCATAGCAAGAGCTGGGAAGACGATCAAAGGCACTTAAAGTATTTGCTAATAGTAATATGTTGCTTTCGAAGGTCAATTTCTCAATGATTTGTCTCATTAACGCTTTATTGATGTCGTGGATGGACAAGGTTAGCGTAGCAGGAGAGGTTAAGATCAGTGTTGCGTGGTAGAATTACTTTTTACAGGGGCTGGGATTAGTTTAAACCGTTATTGCTGGAATTGTGATGGTTTCATATTATTTGGAGTATAGATATAAGTTTAAGTACATTATTATGATGAATGAGAATTAAAACTAAACAAACACTTAATATGGATAAAACAAAGGGTCTTCAGGATATGGTGAAAGGAAATCAGGCAAGCTTAACATCATGAAAACCTAGAACGCAGCGATGGAGACCATTGGCATGATTTCGTAGAAGAGCATTTTTGTTCAGGCAATCTATTTCACCGTCAAAGAGCTAGTTAGAGTTGGTTGGTCAATGTATTATGATGGAATAATGCGAAGAAATGTGCTATACTTCATTGGCTCAAGCATGTCAAACTCAGATAAATATTAGATCGTTAATGCTCTACTTTTATTGGATATTGTCACTAAGGTCCAGAACTTGGGCAACATCCTTTACATCATACAAATCCAATGGTAGAACCTGATTTCAACTTTCTCCTTTTTGGTAATCGTTGTCTACATCTTCGCTTTCCTGGCCTTCGAAAGCTTCAGCGCCGAGTACCAAGCAGCAAGTGGACCAGATGATCCAGCACCTCCTCCATACAACATGTACTGCGATACACTGCTCAACTGCCTTGTCACCACGCTCAACTACGGCATGAGAGCAGGCGGTGGTATCGGAGATGTCATCGAGCAACCTTTGATCACAGCTAAAGATTACACGCAGAGATATTTCTTTGACTTCTTGTTCTTCATCTGTGTCAACATTGTTCTCTTGAACATTCTCTTTGGTATCATCATTGACTCTTTCGCTGATAAAAGAGCCCAGGATGCAGAAATCAAGGCTGAGGTTCAGGATATGTGCTTCATTTGTGGAATTACCAAATCTACTTTCGAGGTTGAAGGCAAGCCATGGCATGAACATATATATTCTCATCATAATCTGCATTCATATCTGGCTTTTATCATCTATGTGGAGGGCAAACCTAAATCTGAATGCTCTGGTATGGAGAAAAGAGTCAAAGATTGCAGAGAAAGAGGCAGCATAGACTTCTTTCCTATCAACAGATGCGCAGCCATCAGAAACGGCGCGAAACAAGGCGAATGACCGACGTAGGCCTTGATATGGTAAGCGCCAAAATAGTAAACATAATATTATAGCA
>Ga0138261_1623021_pt1 | contig 10818 bp, 13 predicted proteins | sample RNAA_720151113_FD_105266 | JGI IMG/M metagenome (GOLD analysis project Ga0138261, IMG submission 105266) | Metatranscriptomics of polar marine prokaryotic and eukaryotic communities from Palmer Station, Antarctica after 72hr light incubation -... | ecosystem: Environmental > Aquatic > Marine >...
AAGAATAACGATATGTAATAATTCACCTTTTCTCTGTTGCATAAGCATGCAGGTTTCCATCACTTTCACTCTATTGGCCTTGACTGTTGGTGTTCCTGCCACTTTGCTTTGGTAGCTACAATAGCCCCTGCAGATTCTGTTACTACATGGCGTGCTGATTGAAGCCATCATCCTCATCTGAGCTCTGCTGCGCTCTCCTCTTGTCGGCATCTGCTTTCTTCGGCAGGATTGGAGGCAATTGTTTCCCCTACTCTTTGACCGTCTTGCGCTTAGTCTGAGTGGCGGGGTTGCTGCCGACAATCTTCTGGGCATTTCGCATCTGCTAGCTCGTTGCCTCATAATCGTAGTCTCTCATGGAAGAGTCAGTCTTGAAGGAATTAGTCACTTTTTCGCTCCTACTGTTTCCAGAGATAGAAGACGACTCTTCCTAAAAACTTTACACTGTCACCTCTTTTTCAACCACCAGGCCAGCTATCGAGATGGTCAGCTCGTCATCGTCGTCTGTGAAAACGATTGACTCTGAATCTTCTTTCTGAGACTGCTCGGAATCTTGGGCGAGTGGCTCTTTTTCTAGGTCTGTGAGGAGCTTGACCTTGTTGGTCCTGCTTCGAGAAATAACTACGTCTCCCATTAAGAAGCGCTGTGGCACATTCCTAGGCCTCAGGACTTCATATTTATCCTCTTCTTCTTAATCATCCTGACACAATTAGTCTTGCTGTAATTGGTTCTTGAGCATGGTCTGCTCATCCGAATCTCCCTTGGTAGCAATTATATCGTAGCTCTTCTGACCTCTATCAGTGGGCCTTTCGCCAATGAAGGCGGCCTCTTCGTCTTCGTTCTGCTTGGAATCGTCTTTGACTTTGTTGCGGTTAGTGGCTCCCTCTGTGGTGAGCCCTGCCTCTGTCTCAGACTCGTCACTTGACCCTTCTGCTTTGTTAGGCTTTTTATTAGCATCGTCGTTGATCCCTCTGTCGGTGAGCTGGCGCACATTTCTCAGCCTGATCTCGACAGAATCGTTCGACTCGATGCTCTCAACTTTGGTCTCTTCACGAAGGTCCTCAACGAACTCACTGCGGGCACCACCCCCAGGAGTTCCGGGTGGATAGAACCCTTGAAGCATGCTTGGCAGGGGCTTAGCCGCTTTCGCATCTTCTCCGGCCTCTACCGTCTACAGTTCATCAGCCATGATCCGCTGCTTGGGAGGGGCCTTCAGTCTGTCTCTCAGGTTACGGGATCGCGCAAACATGGCATTCAGGTCCTGCTGGTCCAGCCCCTTTGGCTGCTTGCTCTTGGCGTCTCCCCCTTGGCCTCCCGCCGGGTCGTTCTCCCCATCGAGCAAGTCTTCGTCGTCGTCACTGTCGTCAGCGTCAATTTGCGAGTGAGACTGGTCAGTGAACATTTCTTTATCAAGATAGGCGGCTTGCTGCATCTTCCGTGCTTCAGCCTAGGCCAGCCCTTAGTAGTTCCTCTGGCCAGACGTAAGGGTGTGTCCTTTAATAGGCCCAGGACTGTCCACTTCACTCTGGTCGAATTAGGAGCCACCTATGGCACTGGCCTCCGCATTGAAATCAGAAGCATTTTGAATCCTCCTGATGTCCTGCAGCTGCTCGATGTTGGCTCCTGGCGTCATCTGCTTATCCCTTGCTAGCTTGGCCTTGCGCCTCATCTCCATCATGAGGATGAAGTCGTCCCGCACATCGATCTCGTACATTTTCCTCGTAGTCTCTACCCTTCCCTCGTCGTACCTCCTGGGGCGGGAGATAGCTCCCTGGATGTAGAAATTGTGCTTCTTCTCAGTCACGTCAATCTGCCTGCTCTCGTAGTCTACGCGGTAGCACAGCTGCAGGAAGCGGTCGTGGTCTTCGAACCTGATATCGCGGATGTAAAGACTCTTCATCTTGTTCAAGAATAGCACGATGTCTTCCACCTTCTGAATAATGGTCTCTCTCTTAGCGATTGTAGCCACCTTAGCATTTTCAAACTACATCTTACCTTTTCTGCAGCACAGGAAAAAGAAGATATACCAGTAAGGTTTTTTCCTCTTGATCATGTTTTTGTATGCACCTGTGAACTCTACCATCCAGAAGGCAATGAAGAACACGTTACAGCATAGGATGATGATGAAAAATATCACCTTCTTGTTCTCCGATAGAGCGAAGTCATTGTTTACGTCGAAATTAGGGTCTTTATCATCCTTAGCCGAAATGAAGAAAACTCCGCAGTAGATAGTAATGAGCTGTGTGGTCAAGGACATGCCTTCAATGTCATTCAGTTTACGCACCTAGAAAGGCCTGTGAGTAGAATTAGCTTGCAAAAAGATGATCAACAACACCAGCAAGAATAGGGCCTGCAGAACAATACCTTGGCCTTGGAGGAAGACAGCAATCATAATACAGAAGATCTTGCGGTACATAATGATAATCTCCCAGAAGTAGTTGTTTCGCTTGTATCCATTGTACAAGAAGCCGAACTTTTCTTTAGTCTGGGGAGTTTCGAGGGAATTCTTGTCTTTACGCATCAGCATGAACACAGCGGCAGGGATGCCAAGACCCCACAGGATGATGCAGGGTATAGCTACTCCTTTGGCGATGAGATTGTGCTTACCGACCCAGCAGATTTCTTACAGAGAACTTCTCAGTCTGATCTGTCCATCGTATATTCTACAGTTATACATATCGATTAGGGCTTTAGTCATGGAGGGGTGAACCAGGAAGATTATGATAATATAAGAGGCTACGAATTTCTTCTCGATTTCCTTAGCGATTTCTTTGTCAGTGAGGCTGCGGTCGCTGCCCCTTTTACATTTAAAGGCAATTGACCAGGAGCTATAGGCACCCGCAGCTACAATAATAGGCAGGCACGTCATCACGAACATCTTCTGGTAGACAACCGGGAGGAAGTCAGGGTCTGGTGTAAATTTATAGGGGTCAATACTCGTAGGATCGCGGTAGTCCATCCAGCAGTCGAACGCAGTGATAGATCCTGTCAGCTCCTTGATGGGCAGAGCCACAACGAAAAGCGACATTACAATTTTAGGCCAGCGCATGTCGAAACCAGCTGTAATGATCAGCATCTGTAGATGGTTCATCAGAATCTTCACTAGCACAGAGTGAGTTTTATTATCGCTGGCTCCGTTGATTGTGCTTTTAACTAGGAAGACTAGCATACCCATCATAAGGAAGAAAATTCCCGTCATTTTGTAAAGTTCAATACTGTAGTCACACTTGGTGCACTTGGGTCCATCTCCCTTAATATAGCCAGGCAGGCACATGCTGCACATCACTCCATAGAAACCTTCTTCAGTGAGACAGCGTCCCACAAGGTTACCAGGAATCAATTCTATAGGTCTCTTACAAGGATACTTACCTTTAATTTACTTGCAAGGGTAATCCATTGATGAACTAGTATCCATTCCGAGACAGGTTTTCTTATTGGGGCACTGGATGAACACAGGCGAGTCTTTTGACTTACGCCAGAAGCCCGGCTTTGGACCAATAATGTCCTCACCCTTGCAGACAGACTTAGGATGATCACAAGGTAGGCACGGTGTTTCCTTGACAGGTGGCTTGAGCAAGAAAGTTTGAGAGGGGCACTTGAAACAGGCTCCTGATGCCCTCAGACCTTCGCCAAGCAAGCAGGGTCTCACATTGAGTTTTATTTTAATAATGTAACTCTTTGCTTCAACGCCGGTCTTAGTCATGACAGGTTCAAGGTACTTCTTGGTCGTCTCGATGTCCAGCTAGATCACGTCATCTACGTTCAAGTCCAGAGACAGCACTGCACCACCAGAAGCTTCCAAGAGTAGCCCTGAGATGTTGTAAACACCGTAGGCTGAGAAAAAGTTAGTGTTGCCTTCGATTCTTGTTTTGAAATCATCATTAGCTTTTTTAGGGCTGTCGTATTCAATTAATTCAGCTTTAATCAGCTGCCCTTTGTTGGTGCTCACCACCTGGCCATACTTATCTACCGCCGCCAGATAGACTGGGTTAAGGAAGCCTCCTGACTGCACACCGTCCATGATCAAGTCAACAAGCACTCCCTTGTTCTCCCATATGTCTATAGCGTCGAAACGACTTGGGTTTTCCTGGTCGAAATAATTAGTGTATTCCGCGGCAGTCAGCTCGATGATAGAGCGGGCCATTGAGGCGATAATGGGTCCATAACTTGTAGCTTTATTACCAGCCCACGAGCAACTCCTGATAGTGGGCTCTACGAAGTTCCATCTGATGCCGCCTCCCACTACGGCTGAGTTTTGGTTAAACTACACTTAATTCAGTTCCAGGTTGCAGTCTTGCTCATTATTTTTGTAAAGCGTGCTAGCTGCCGTGCTTACCGGCCTGCACACGAACTAGACGCCACCTCCTTCCGAGCCAGCGTTGTTATTGAGAACCTGTGTGTTTTTAACCTGTACACGCTGCATTTCTTCGAAGTAGAAGGCTCCTCCGTGCCTCTCTGCTCTACAGTTCTGGATGATCATGTTAGAGAAGACAAAGTTATGGGGGTCTGATCTCGTCCACTGAAATCCCTTGAAGTTATGCTTCAATTCCTAAGACTTATAGATGTGATAGGCCGTCCTATCAAACGTCATGTGCACGGCTCCTCCATCCATCGCCTCAGTGTCCGTAATGTTCGTATTTGAGACTTCGACTTTGAAAGTGCTCTCGATAAAGAGACCGCCTCCTCTGTGAGTCTTGAATCTCGATTCCTTAGCCTCAAGAGCAAAGAGCTCATCGAATAGGATGCTGACATTATTCACATCCAGGAACAAGCCACTAGAGTAGATAGAGTTATGGTCTTTCCTGGAGGAGTAGAAGGTGCTGTCGTAGATTTTTAATTACTGTCTAGCCTTGCTCGAGTAGATGTTTTAACCCAGGCCCATGTACGCCAAATTCTACTGAAACAGTACGTTTTGAACTTTCAAGAAGACATGGTTGTTCGCGTAGATAGCTCCGCCTTGGAGGGCAGCACAAAGCTTGAAGTAACCACCTGAAAAGTGAGCTTATGAATCTCCAGACAGATGCACACACCCTCCTAGGGTTCCTCTGCCACCTTCAAAAGTGGTGTCTTAGGTCACCACAACTGACTTGAGGTTGGCCGAGATGAACGCTCCGTTGATTTCCTGCATACTCTAGTCTTGCCTTACCTTGGTTATATAGCTGGTATTGCTTTAACCAGGGCCAATAAAACTGACTTTATTCAACTTCAAATTTGAATTGACCATGTGTATACCCAGAGTCTCTGCTCTAATCATGTCTGCGTTGGGGTACTTAAACTCTACGTTGTCAATCTCTAACTCAGAGTCTATCAGCTTGATCAGAGCTCCTCCTTCGATCTGTAAAGATGATTGGCTGGAGCTAAGCTGCTCGATCCTGAAGTCCTCTATCGTGGTGATGTTTGAAAAAATCGAAGTTACTGACTCGAAGCGGCCCTTCTTCAGTTGCTTATGGTACTACACTCGGTTGTTTTCTGCGAATATCAGAGCTGCCTGTTAGCCAGACTCGAGGGATGCTATTTACGAGTCAGTCCAGTAAAACTATGCTCCGTCTTCAGCCACCACCATCGCTCTTTAAGTCGAAATCATTCCACTCAGAGTGTTGTCACCCTGAATGAAGATTTTAGATGAGTAGCCCCTGACGTAGGCAAGCGATCCTTCGACAGCAGTAGCTTTCGAAATAAACACTTTTGGTGAGCTGCCCAGCAGTCGTCCAATGGCTCCGTTCTCAATATAGAAGATGCCTCCATAGTAGGCGTTAGAGTTGAGCAGCCTATTCCCAGGTTTACTGTGTGTGAAGTACGTCTTCGGGTCAGTTAAGTAAGCGAAACCTCCCCTGAGTGCACTGTTGTCTGAATAAGTGCCTCCTTCATCGCTTACAGTAGCTCCTTTCTCGACGTAGTAGATTGCCCCTTAATCAATTCTGTTGCAATAGCTGACCTTGTTGTCTATGAACACATTGTCGAAGACTATATCTCCGCTTAAAACACCGTCTTTAAACTAGTCCGCCTAGAATTATAAAGTGTCTTCAGTCCTTGTTTCCTCTCCTGGATAGATGTCCTCTTGATGCCCGCCTATGCGGAAGACACTAGCCCTGCTGACTGTCTTGCTAGTCTTGAACTGAGGGATAATACTGGAGTCGTACAAGAGTGTTTTCTGTGAAGGATCATCTCTGCACAGGAAAGTGCTTAACTAAACCTTCAGTTTGTTTCCACTAGTAGCTGGAATTTTTATTCCCATAGGCAACTCTTTGTAGATGGCTTAAGCTTTCTTGGTCCTAGAAGGCACTGTAATATCCAGGATGAACGTGGTCTTGAAGACATACATGTCAGTTACTGTGTAATCGAAGTAGATGTCGTTGACGACTGTACCGTTGTTATGTTTGAACTCACTTTCAAGAATTTCTGCTATCATCCAAGGCTTCTGCTTCGGACTGGAGAAATCGTTGACTATTTAGGTGCTGGACATGGACATGTCAATGCACGGTGCCGGGGAGTAGCGAGCATTGTTATCCTGAAACAATACTTTAAAGAATCTAACGTTGCTGAACTTAGCAGTTAATGCGAGCCCTGCGGAGTTAGTGTAACTAATAGGTGAACGATCTCGTCCTGCTAGGGCCCAATTGAAAACAGCAGAGTTAGCATCTTAGATCTTGAAGATGGCCCCTCCGAATAGATTGTTATACTTCATCTTGGTGCTGTCGATCACGCTGAAGTAAGAGTCATCCTGGGGGAGGTTGACAAGGAATATATTGACGCCAGTGTTGTAGTGAATCTCAACATCTGATAGGGTTAAGTTCTATTGCGATATCTGAATTAGTCCAGAGTAAGAAGCATGGCTCCTCACTTCACCTACAGTGTCAGGCTCAGAGTCCTCTATAAATTTATTATAAGTAACTTGCATTTTGCTGATGACAATCGTTTTGCTATAAGTATCTTCATTGAGCGTAAACATAGCTGGCAGGCTGTCTACTGGTAGCTTCTTGTTGAGGTCGAGTTAAGCCGAGCTGCTAGAGATCATAGGGTCTATAAACAACTTCTAATTTCCTTCGTTCTAGTTCCACACTGTCTCATTAAGATTGAGTGATGTGAATTATGATTTCTGCCAATTTACTATTTTAGAGCCGAAGCCTCTTGAAGTAGACACGAGTTAAGGTGTGTTAACTACACCAGTGTGCCTTTCAAACGAGGTTTTATTTAAGTTTAATTTACCCACCACGCCTAGCAGGAGGAGGGCATTTGACTACAGACTCGCAGTTCTGATTTAACTAGTACCGAAGTTATCAGCAACCCAATTCTATTGAAAGGTGACTTCTGTTATGTCCACGTTTGCAGCTGAAATAATAGTGACGGGAGCAAGGGCTCTGTCTTAGAAATCTAGCGACTCAATTGAAGTCCTCACTGTAGGTAAAGTGTCTCCAGGTTTGAAGATAGGGGAGGTCGTCCTGAAGTTATTAGAAACGTAATTCCCGTTGTTTGAAACACTGTCAGATTTGAAAGTTACAGTCGGAAAGCCTTCAACCTGAACTACAGATTTATCTCTACCTGCAGAATTAGAAGTGAATTTGTTTAGTTTGAATTCAACTACCTGAGCTTTAGTAGTGACACTAAACGGTGCTTCCTTGGGACTATTCCTACCTAGGTACAGCCCAGTGCCGCCAATTGTCTTGTCATCTGCCTTCGAGTAGACTGAGAATCTGCTCGCACTATCTGTCGCTGGCTCAAAAGCCGCAGTCTTATCAAAAAGTTGAGCGAAGTCGACTCCTGTGTAAGCTTTATAGTTAGTTTTTGACTGATTTGTAGTAGAGGGTTTGCAGACTATATGGATAGCTCCGAACGTTCTAGCACACCCAATGTTACTTTCAAAGGTGTTCTCTGAAAACTATGCTCCTCCGCAGTAGCCAGCGTTAACCACCTTCGCATCTCCTTCAACTTGGATCCTTCTGATAGAGATGACATTTGAGCCAACTAAAGCAGAATTTTACTTGAAAATGTTCCCATAGAAGGCCGTAGAAGTGTTCATAGCATCTACAAGCTCTAAGTTAATTAGACCTTTAAGTGATACGTTTTTCTGAAAATCATTCTTGAAGAAGTATACTGATCCTTTCTGGCCTTGAGCACTGAACAGAGCCTTGATCTAATGGTAGTTATATAACACTCCCGCACTATTGTTAATCAGCTGTCTAAAGTTATTAACTGATGGAAGCCCAGAGGCGGGGTCTCGGAGAAGGTAATCAGCGCTGATGCAATGATCATAGGGAGCTTTATTATTAGTAAAGACTGAGTTTTGAACAGTAATTTCACCGCTGAAGTCCTTGAAAGAGACGATAGCCCCCTGGTATCTGACTCCATTTTTATCACTGACCATAGCCTTAGCTATGTTAGAATCGTCTAGTAAGTTCATTAGGTAGGGGATGTATGTGAATGAGCTCTCGTTGATATCGATTTTGAAACATTCAGCGCCCTTTGTGCACTTGAAGTCAGCACTCTTAGGATACATTTGTGATGAATAATTTGTATTCTGAGAAGCTACTTCAGCCTGTTAGTTGACAATATTCTGGGTTTCGGCCTACGAAACGGTTTAGCTGTTAAGATACCCCTGCACGTCAGGTGCCTAGATCACAGTCTCAAAATTCTTAATAATCGGCCCACAGATAGACAGTTTGTCAAAGCTACTTCCCATGAACGAGACAACTCCTTATGCCTAATTCATGGTCACTAGGGCGTTCATGGCGTAGAAGGTATGGACCACCGATGAATTGACTAACTCCAACAGGTTAGGCTACCTGATTTCGAACAAGGTAGGGTCATTCACTCTCATTTCAAACATGGCTCTATCAGGCCAATTAGCGTAGCAGTCAAATTCGAATGAATTCTTAAGGGCCGTAAAGGCATCATTGCATGAAAAAGTAGTATCGGTAGGCTCAGCATTAGCGAGGGAAGTAGAGACTTTACCAGTGATGGCGTCTGTCTGATCGGAGAATGCGCCACAGCAATTCTTCCTATCTTTCAAGCAAGTATTAGCGGCTGAGCCAACTTTCAGCCCATCCTTTGACATGAGTACTGAGTCGAGGGAGTCAATTTTGATATTGGTTAGAGTGAGTTTGTTGGCCACGTCCAGTCTGAATTTCTCCCTACGTTTATTGACAAGGGTGGCTAGTGACTTGCCATTCTTGGCGTTTTCCTCTGTCAGGCTCGCTGTTTCGACACAAATAGTGGTTCCGAACGCAGTCAAGTAGGCGGCTGACACTTTATCACAAGTGAGAGGTTGGATAGTAAGCTCATAGTTAAGAGGCTTATGACCGACCTTGTACTGGACATTAGTGTAGACATCTAGACTGGAAGCTAGTCTGTTTAGTAAGAAGTGCTCACCCTAAAATAGGTAGATCGTCACTTTAACCACGGAAGAGTACTAGCCGACTAGTTCATCCATCCTTGTTAAAACGTCCTCGAAATTGACGAATGGTTTATTGATTGAGCCGTCTTGATCCTCTGGCTTGGCTGCCGCAGCTACGATGTGGGTATTATGATTCGACACATAGAGGTCAACGTTGGGGGACAGGTCTGAGAGTCTATCCACACACGTTCCAGATTACTTTTTAGCGTCAGTAATCTATAGGTACTGACTTGACTTACACCTAGTGCAGTCGTTCACAGTGCTGCCGAGGCAATCCACACACACGGGGTTACAGGTGGCACAGAGAGTTGACTGGATTTGATTTTCGTTGTTTTGAAAATCTCCTGACAATGAAGGAATATAAATTATCTCTGGGAACTATCCCAAGTCGCACTTAGTCACGCATTAGGTTGGCTTTGAAGTTGATCCTAAGAAGCCTATATCGCAATACTTGCACTTCGTAGCGTCTGTCTTCTCACACTAGCTGCAGCGGTTAGGTTGGAAAATGTAACTTTTATTGTGAGCCGATAAGTCGCATTTATTGCAAACGTAGCCAGATTTATTAGAATCATAAGACTTATAGTAGCCGTTTTAGCATTCTAAACAACTGTTCTAATCACAACGCTTGCAGCCATTAGCTAGACTGATATCGTTTTCGCAGGTGTCGCATTAATTCAAAAGTTTGTTCAGGTAGAACCCGTCATTGCAGCTCATGCAGCGAGAAGGTGTCCCTGAATCACATTGAGCACAGTTAGCTTAGGTAGAATTACAGAGAGCGCACTTTAAGAAGGCGTTCTTAGCTACTCTGAGATCTACATCAACATAGAGAGGGCAAGAGTCACACACTTTATAGCCAATGTACCTGGCCTTGTCCACGTCAGTGATGGAACTCCCATCTACACTATCTAAACTCTGGCAGATATCACAGCGAGAGTCTTTACACGGCTGAGCAGTATTGAATAGAGTAGACGGAGGGCCTGTAGAGTCGTAGGGGAAGGAATTGGCGGTCTTGTAAACGGTGGAATCTGAGAGTCGGAAGCCATGATTGACTCGGTAATCGGAAAGACACCCGTACTTAGAAGAGCACTAGGTGCAGGTTACACCGCAGTAGTCACACTGCATAGTACTAGCATTAGACACGAAATTATACGCGTAATCTTCACAGCGTGAAACACAGAGACTCTGCTTAGGAATTCCTGGAGCTAGGCCAGGAACTTAAAGGAGGTAGCGGCCAAAGTCACAAACCTGGCATTGAAAACTCAGAGTAAGGTTATCAGAACCTAACTGAGCCGAGCACTTGTTGCATCCAAAGAAGATTGAATTACATTCGACGCACTGCTTGTTTGTAGGCAACTCCACTTAGGAATCTAGGCATGCGGCTGACACCTGAGCTGCCACCAACAGAATTAGAACTATCACTTTCAATCGCT
>Ga0138261_1443007_pt1 | contig 10803 bp, 6 predicted proteins | sample RNAA_720151113_FD_105266 | JGI IMG/M metagenome (GOLD analysis project Ga0138261, IMG submission 105266) | Metatranscriptomics of polar marine prokaryotic and eukaryotic communities from Palmer Station, Antarctica after 72hr light incubation -... | ecosystem: Environmental > Aquatic > Marine >...
GCTAGCGGATTAACTCCGGATGCAACTGCTTTAATTCCTTGGTTGACAATTGATTGTGTCAATACAGTTGATGTGGTTGTACCGTCTCCAGCTTTCAAATCTGTTTTGGAAGCAACCTCTTGGAGAAGCCTTGCTCCAGTGTTTTCCAAAGGATTTTCTAATTCTATATCTCTAGCAATTGTTACACCATCATTTATTACTTGAGGACAACCTAAAGACCTTTCCAATACAACATTTCGTCCCTTAGGACCTAGAGTAATTTTAACAGCATCAGCAACTGCATTAATTCCATTTACCAACGCTTTCCTACTTTCTTCACCAAAGACTACTTTTTTAGCCATCATAGTTGTATCAATTTTTGAATTTTTAAAGCTTTTATTACCATTTATTTTTTTTAAATTGTTTTGAATTTTATAGTTAACTATGAAAGAAGGGAACATCTGTGCCTCTATTTCACTATATTGAATAAGTTTGGAATTCATTTAAATTATCAATATATTTAAAATAAATACATAACAATCAGTTTAAAAAAAAAATTTTGGAAGATATAATGGTCCATTATGGTAATATAATGCATGCACCTCCGGACTTAACAATTTTATATTGAGCTTTTTTTGAAAAGATCTTTGCTTTGATAATAAGAGGTTTCAACGGAAGTTTTCCTTTTCCGAGCAATTTAAAGAATCCCCACTTTGTTATATCAATTGTTTCTGAACTATCTAAGTTTTTTTTTTTAACATAAGCCACTGTTTTATCAATATTTATGGATGGACAATGGTGTTTTTGCTTTGTATCGTGAAAACGCCGCATTCCTGTTTTATTAAAATGGTTAGGGTGGTATTTATCAAATAAAATTCGATGATGATGTTGCCCACCTGCATTACCTCTTCCACCCGGATGCTTTCGGTGTTTACCTACTCTACCGTGACCACATGACACACTTCCTCGTTTTTTACGACTGCTTTTCAAATCAGTTGGCTTTCGATATAAGTTGGAGATAAATTTTGGTGAAAATTTTAAATTTAAAAATGAAGTATACGTACCATTTTATAATTTATTATAATTTTTGGGCTGTGATTATTATTTTTTTAATGGGTATAGTAAAATTGGTTAAATTTGGGAGGTTAGGTTTCCCAGATATTTACAGAGGATCAGAAAAAAGAAGATTCGGTGATAACTCAAAAATTGATCAAATTATGACAATAATAAATTCATTGAAAAAATTTAAATATTCTCAAGATATAATCAGGTGGAAATTTAGTCTATTATCAAAATTTAATTCAATTACAAAAACTAAAAAGAAGCAGTATTTATTTATTTTATTTTCCATTTTTAAAAATAGAATATTAAAATTATCCCGAAAACTTGAAAACTTTAAAAAATTTCAGAATTCTACTATAATTTTACTTGGAAATCTAGTTCATAATACATGCACATTTTCCAAAACGGAATTAAAGTTAAGGATTGAATATTCATTTGGTTTTGGTATAAATACAAGAAGACCTTCGCTTTTAAACCACTTTGATCTTCTAAAAAAGATCAGTGCAGTAGATTATAAAAGAGGAGTGTCAGTAGCGGGGAATAGAGGATATTTCTTTAAAAATGCTGGGGTTTTACTAAACTATTCGCTCATTAGATACGGCCTTGATTATTTATCGAAAAAAAAATATATCGCCTTACAAACTCCCTATTTTATGAAAAATAGTTTATTAAAAAAATGTACTCAGCTTAGTGATTTTTCGGAACAACTTTACAATGTTGGAAATAATAGTAATAAATTTTTAATAGCGACCTCAGAGCAACCTATAACAGCATTTCACAGTGATGAACAAATTCCGTTTTCTAAACTCCCATTAAGATATTCAGGGTTTAGCACTTGTTTTAGAAAAGAAGGGGGTAGTCACGGAAAAGATACTTCGGGTATTTTCAGAGTCCATCAGTTCGAAAAGGTGGAGCAGTTTATAATTACAAATTCTGAAAAACACTCCTGGAAATTATTTGAAGAAATGCTAGAAAATTCTAGAAATTTCTATCATTCTCTGAATATTCCTTTTAATCTTATAACCATTCCTAGCGGGTCGATAAATCTTTCTGCATCTAAAAAAATTGATATATTAGGATTTTTTCCTGCTAGTAAAACTTTTCGTGAGCTTGTTTCTTGTTCGAATTGTACGACTCATCAGTCGAAAAAACTTAATGTGGAGTCTAAAATTAATTCTGAATCAACCGAAAATATACCTGTTACAATGTTAAATTCGACACTTTGTGCTACCACTAGATTAATTTGTTGTATCTGTGAGAATTTTCAAAATAAAAGTGGGGTAAAGATTCCTATGGCCTTAAGAAGCTATATAGGTATTTCAATTTTACCATTTTCCTATTAAAGAAAAAATATAAATTAAATAATTTATTTTATAACTAACATCATTAAAGTCTGAATATCGGAAGTACTAATCCCTCCCATTTGGAATATTTCCCTCAAGTCTTTAGGTCTTTGTCTTGTTAATTTTTCTCTACCTTCTTTTGATAATTGGTTGATTTTCATGAAATTAATATTTTTTACTATTTGAACACCCATCATCTTTTCAATATTAAAAACTATATTTTCTTGTCTTCTAATATAATTCTCGTATTTTAATTCAATTTCAATAAATTGAATTTCTTGAAAGCCAATTTCCCAGTTAGTCAGGCCGAGTAATCTTAAGTCTTTATAATCTAAATGTGGTCTTGCAATTAGTTGGGATAACGTAGTTTCTTTTTTTAAAATCTGAAAAGTTTCCTCAAGTATAATACTTCGAAGTAAGGAATTGGTTTTTAAAACAGTCGTATTTAATCTTTTATTTTCAATATCAATACGTTCGATTTTATTTTTAAAATTTGTCCATTCTCGATCAGAAATCAAACCAAACCTTCTTGCCATAGGTGTAAGCCTAAAATCAGCATTATCGGCCCGTAATAAAAGTCTGTACTCGGATCTTGATGTTAAAACCCTATATGGCTCCCTCAATTGCTTGCTACACAAATCATCAATCATGGTTCCCAAAAAAGATCCTTCTCTGCTTAATGTTATTGTTGGATTTTTTTCTGCCAATAGAGAAGCATTGATTCCAGAAAGAACCCCCTGTCCGGAGGCTTCTTCATATCCAGTTGTTCCACAAACTTGTCCTGCAAAAAAAAGTCCATTTATTTTAGACATTAAATTTTTATCTAATTGTATGGCGGGAAGATAATCATAATCCACCGAATATGCTGGTCTAACCATCACGCTTTTTTCTAAACCCGGAATAGTTTTAAGTAATGTTGTTTGCAATTGCTCAGGCAATCCCGTAGACATTCCTTGTACATAAATTTCGTTTATACTTCTGGCTTCAGGTTCTAAAAATATCTGATGGTCAACTTTATCAGAAAAGCGAGTAATTTTATCTTCAATGGAAGGGCAATATCTAGGTCCAGTACTTCTCATAAAACCTCCGTATTTGGGGGAGAGGTGTAAATTTTTTCGTATCAAAGAAAGGGTCTTTGAGCTGGTATGAGTAATGTAACAATCAAGAGTTTCACGGGAATTCCACTCTGATTTGTCAAAACTAAACCATTTTTCTTCTTTATCACTTTCTTGCTTTTGTATTTTTTTAAAATTGACAGTTCGTGAATCAATTCGCGGGGGAGTACCTGTTTTTAGTCTTCCCATAGATATCCCCTTCAACTTCAAAATTTGAGTTAGACCAAAACTGGGTAGTTCTCCAGACCTTCCAGCTGAAATTTTTTTCGACCCTACCCATATTGTACCACCTAAAAAGGTTCCAGTAGTAAGTACCACCGCCTTACAGTTAAAATATCCTCCAAAATAAGTTCCAACTCCCACGATCTCACTGTTTTTATTAAGAAAAAGATCACTAACCATACCTTCCTGAATATTTAAATTTTCTGAATTATCCATAATCCGTTTGATTTCTTCCGAATACTCCTTTTTATCAGTTTGAGCTCGAAGAGACCATACTGCGGGACCTTTAGAGTTATTCAACAACCTTTTGTGCAAATATGAGCGATCTGCAACTTTTCCCATCCATCCACCGAGCGCATCTACTTCGTGAACAAGAGTAGATTTAGCTGGACCACCAATAGATGGGTTACAAGGTTGCCAACCTATTTTATCAAGGTTGAGTGTAAGTAATAATGTCGATGCCCCCCTTTTACTACTTGCCATTGCTGCTTCAAACCCTGAATGACCCCCACCTACTATTACTACATCGTAACTTTTATTTTGAGGATTTTTAATAGTATTCATATATACTGAGAACTTTTCAGTCGGATTTCTGATTTTTGAGAATTTAAAGCTTGCAAGTCCAATGAATAAAACCATAAATTTATAAATTTAATAAATATTGTTAAAATTACAAAAAATTAATATATTTTTTTTCCCAGTTTTTCGGTTAGTTTGATTTAAATATAATGTATAATATTAGATGTGTAGAAAGCATGGGGTTAAAATATACATATGATTAAGTTTTTTAATCAGAGGTGTCTTTACCCTTACGGAGATTACCTTGAAATCTTCGCCATATAAACAAACTAGTTTTGACTTTAATGACCTCCCAAACAAAAAAAAACACACAAATATCGACTCGTTCCCAATGAAATTCGAAATCATAAAACTAAACAGTGCAAAAAGAAGACAGCTTATAGTCGATATATTTAATTTACCAGTATGAACATTTTTTTGCAATAGATTATTGTACAAAGAATTAACCATACCTTGAGACAACCTTATCAAAAAAATTATTGATTTTATCTTTCGAAAAAATTGAAAATCGTCATTTTCAGTACCAAGTCTTTTTTTGGAAAGATTACTTTCCAATTTTAATTTATAAAAATTTGCAAGACTTTTTAATGCATTTTTTATTCTCGTGTTATTTGTTCCAGCACCAATGAGTCCTAGCGAAAAGATTGAATTTTTTGCGACAATAAAGTCCTTATTTCCAGATAATTTACTTATAAACTCAATTGCAGGACAATCGGTATTAGAGACAAATAAAAACGAAACAGATAAGATTGCAAATGAACTATATTCAATAGAATCACTTGAAAGAAAAAATGATTGAACCCGGTAAATAATTTTAGACATGAGCTTATTTCCAAAAGATAAAAGGCACAGTCCTATAATACTTCCTTCGATATTTGTTCTGAGATAAATAAATGATCTATCGAGTTCTTTATCGGTGTTTAGATCATAGATGGATAAAAAAATCAGTGGAATTTTATTTTTTTTACATTTTTCATTTATAATAAAGGCTCTTTCAGATTTTTTTGTCTTTATAGACTCGAAAAGTCTAATTTCTTTGGTTGCTAAACCAATAAGCTCTTTTCTATTTGTTCCTAAATAAGAACAATATTGCATCATTCTAATAAATATTTGCTGCAAAACTCTATTCCCGGGTAAATAAAGTTTAAAACTAAATAAATTTAAACTTGCTTCAGTGCCAAGGACTAAAACTCCGAAAATTAGTGGCAAAAACCTTATTAAAATATCCTGTTCGCGATTTAAAATAGATTCATTGCTGATAAATTTCAGTAAACAAAGCAATTTACTAAAATAATCGTTGTAAAAAATTTTCGAATTTTTTAACTGACTCAGCGATAATGATAAAAGAAAAGAAATAAGAAATTTGGTATACAAATTCAACCAAGTTTTTGTCCTGAGGTTGCTTGGTGAAAAATGATTCGAATAGTATTTGTACCAACATGTTAGTTCAAATTTGTTGATAATTTCAACTAATAAATCACTTAGACATTTTTTTAGTTTTTTTTCTGATAATATTTCCATAAACTTCGTTGGAATTAACGAAATTGTTAAACACGAGTAGCTTAGATTTTTAAAAACCATAAAATCACCTGTATTTAAAAATATTCTAACATCTTGCAATCGGATTTTTTTAACAAAAAAATATAAAAGTTTCTTGGAAAAATTTTTACACGCCATTAAACCCATTGAGAAAATGATTTTTTTTTCAAAACCAAATGGAATTTGGGTTTTTTCAAGTTTTATTAATTTGATTCTAAGTGTTAGTATTCCAACTAATATTTCTCGAAAATAAAAAAACCCAAGTGTATCAAACATATATTGGTCAGAGTCTGAGGAAAAGAAAACATTTGATAATTTAATATTTTGCATTTCGGAGATATTTTCTTCGACTTTCGGAGGATTTTCAAAAACCATAGATACCAATCCCCCGTATTTTATAAATGACGTAAAAGATTCAAGTTCAGATGAATAGGGTAATAGTGTTCCAAAATTTTTCAACTTTAAATATTGAGTGTAATTGAAATTACTGTTTAAAAAGCTGTCTTCGTTTTTGAGTTTACCCCCATTATCTGTTTTTAAAAAAGAAACATTAGATAATATTTTATCTACTTTTATTTTATAATTATTGATATTGGTTATCCAGTGAAAAAAAAATTTTAGGTTTGTTTCAAGAAAATTCGACCAGTATATTGCACTAAGTTGGCACGTCTCTAGAAAAAAACCAATAAATTGTGATATATTTTCATGTTTAATCAATTTATCTTTGAAAATATAACTTAAAATACTTTTATCGCCAAAATTATTACCAATTAGGATAATATTTTTGAAATTTTTTAATTTTCGAAATATATGAAATGAAATTTTAGAAGTTTGAAGTTCTATTTGATTCAACTCGCAGAAATAATCTTTAATTCCTTCATCGGCTTGAACTATTCCAAACAAATCAACGATTAAAAATAATTTTTTTATTTCATACGATAGTTCAATAATTTCCATTTTTTTTTGATTCAAATATAGCGAATTTTTAAAAACTAAAGGTAAATATAAAAAATATTCAACAATAATCTTTTCAATGCCTTCAATTTTATACAAATACTTCTGTTTATCAGTTTTTGTGTCAGTTTTTTTGCAATTAGATTCACACTTTGATCCTGAATTATAAAATAAGATATTTAAATTTGTATAGATTTTATAAATTCTATGAGTTAATATAATGTTCTCAAGTTTAGCTCTAGAAATACATAGGTATATTTGATCCATAAGTCTAAGATTGTTTTTATTTTGAATACTTAAATCATTTTTTTGAAAAAAAATTAGAGATATTGACCCGAGTATTTGTACGGGTCCATTTTTACAACGATAGCATGATTTTAAGTTTGTAATTAAAAAATTACCCATATTCATAAAATAACTTAAGAAATTTAAAAAACAGGAATAAATTAATTATTTAATAATTTTAAAATTTATTTATTTTATTTTGAAAAAATAACTATTCATCAGATAAAATAGATTATATATAAGATTATATATATAAATAATTAGTAACACACGAAACGTTTTTAGTTTAAAATCTAATTATAATTTCCAAAAAATAAAAACATAATACCAGCCAATCTTATATTATCTTTAGTAAAAGACAAAAAATAATTTATTAGAATGGAATGTATTTTTTATAATATAGAATGCTGACAAACTGTCTTATCTGAGTAGAAATTTATGACAGTATTCAATGCAATGGTAATACCCAAAATAGGTAACGCTGTATTAAAAGCTTATCAAGATTCCTGGCCGAGAGATGTGATTCGTATGTATATATGTTCTCCCCTGGACTTTCATGCACAAACGATGAACTGGGACTGTGGATATCGAAATATGCAATCAATGTTATCATCGTATCTCAACCACGATTCTGTAGTTAGAGATCAATTGTTTTCTAGAGGAATAATTACAATTCCAACATTAAAAGATTTACAAAAAATAATAGAAAATGCTTGGAAAAAAGGTTATGATCGTATAGGAGGCATGCAATTAGAATATTCACTTTATAATACAACAAAATGGATTGGAGCTACTGAAGTGGTAGCTATGCTGAGATCATGTAAGGTGAGGGCATGTGTCGCTGATTTTGATTTTACAGGTGGATTATGCGATTTAAACACTATGATTCAAGTTATATGGGAATATTTTGCCTCTCGCTGTAAAAAAAACGTAATCAATTCTTCAATCTATCCGGTAAGTTTTACAGTACCCTTATATCTTCAACATCAAGGGCATTCTAGATTAATTTTAGGGGCTGAAAAATGGGTATCTGGTGAAATAAAACTTTTAATACTGGACCCCCAGATGAGAAGAGCAATTCAATTCCACCAAAGAGAAGGTGATGAAGCAAATATTTTAAGACAAGGAATTGATACACATGGTTTAAATTCCAAATCTAAATATCAAGTTGCGTATCTTGCTCAAAAAAGTGTTTATGTTGAAGAAAAAGAAAATTCGAAAATTATTGTTGATGAATTACGTCACCCAAAATTAAAATTTATTTGAAAATCTTTTCCTAACTAAACACATATATAAAAAGACCAGTAAATATAATAAAGTAGTTTTTAATTAATACAAGAATAGATATTTATAGATCATAATTGTAAGAATAAATTTAGTTTTACAAAAACCAATTTATTTAGAAATACTATTAGCCTTTTTTGGTAATAAAATCAAATGGAAAATATTTTAAGCGAGATCTTAAGTTGGGAAAAAATTTTAAAAAACACAAAAAAAATAAGATATAGTTTAAAAATATTATCAAATTATTTTGATTCAATTAAAAAATACAAAAATTCGTTCGAAGTTCTATTTTTCGAGGAACTCAGAAGTCAATTTGATAGAATACTGGAAATGAGTCTGAACAAAGAAAAGATATTTTCTGCTCAAGTTTTATGGAGTGGAATTAAAAATAAAAAATTTTTATTAAGCGTTTTCGTAACAAATGGTTGGGTTAAAAACTTAGATAAAAAAAGACTTGCTTTAATTTCAAAAAAAGAAATAAAAAGTAAAAAAATTAAAACAAAGAAGTGTTTTGGGATAGTTAATGAAAAAACGACAAAGAACGGGTATTTAAATATAGAAATGAATTTTTGGAATTGGAAAAATTTTAAAATTACCACACAACCAATTCAAATAGTAATTTTCAATCAGACATCTGGACTTGTAGGATTGGTTAGGGAATTTGATGTACTAAACTCATTTAAAAACATAAGCTCTAATCTTAAACCATTGATTTTGTCTTCACAGTTTAATAATTTAAAAAAAGAAGCAATAACAATTAATTATTCAGATAAAATTCATTTATTAAAGCATTTTAATGGAAGCCAATTTAGAGCTATTGTTTCTTTCTTGAAGACAGACGTAACTTTAATTCAAGGCCCCCCTGGTACAGGAAAAACAAGAACAATTTTAGGTATAATATCGTTAATAAATATAATACGAGAAAATCCGATCACCAACTTTTTTGGTTTGAACTTAATTCCCGACAAGATACTGATTTGTGCACCTTCAAATGCAGCAATTGATGAAAATGCAATGCGGGCTGCTCAAGGTTTTATGTTAAATTTAAGGTTTGACGATATATGGCCGATGAAAATAATTCGCCTAGGACCAAACTATCATGCTGCTTTAGATCACATCTCGTTGGAAAATTACGCTATAATCGTATCTTCTGATATTGATGAACAAATTAGAATCGGGACGTTTAATAAAATTTTTAAAAAAATACGTAATAAAATATTAAAAAAAGCACCTGCAGTATTTACTACATTAGCCTGCACTGGTCACCCGGTTATGAAAAACTCAAAAAAAACTGAAACAGTAATAATAGATGAAGCAGGGCAGGCAATCGAATTATCAACTTTAATTCCCGTAAAAGAAGTTTGTAAAAAAATGATTTTGATAGGAGATGTTCAACAATTACCCGCTACCGTGTTTTCAAAATTTTCAGCAGATTTTGGGTACAATAGGAGTCTTTTTAAACGATTTCAACTAGACAAATTCCAAATAAAATTTCTGGAAAATCAATATAGAATGCATCCTCAAATATCGAGTTTTCCAGCAAGAAAATTTTATCGAAATTGTTTAAAAGATTCACAGTTAGTAGCTGAACTAAAAAACTTTCAAAATCTTCGATGCTTTGGACCTTTAACTTTTTTTGATGTTTGTGAAGGACAGGAACAGCCTCATTTGGCTAATTTGTCTTCTTGGTGTAATTTGGATGAATTGCGAATTTTATCCTTTATTTTAAGGTCTCTTGTCTGTTTATATCCTATGTTTAACCTTAGCTCAATGGGTATTATTGGGGGGTATAATGGACAAATTGATGAAATTAAAAGTTACAGATTTTTAAAAAATAAAGAAGATGAAATTCAGATAAACACTATCGATGGGTTTCAGGGTAGAGAAAAAGATATCATCTGTTTTACCTGCGTTAGATCAAAACTTGAAAAAGGTGTTGGTTTTCTGGCTGACTGTAGACGAGTTAATGTTGGGTTCACGCGTGCTAAAAATGGTTTTTGGCTTATTGGAAACTCGTCCCTCTTAACTGGAGATAAAAATTGGTCAGAAGCAATCAAAGACATGAAAAAACGGACGCGAATTATAAGTGTCCGAAAACCATTTGAGAGGTCCACAAGAAAAGTAATATATTGGGCACAATGTGATGATATGGATTATTCAGCTGATGGAGAATCTAATATTAATTTTTTCCAGAAATTATTAGAGTATTTAAAACTTTTATAGTTAACTTGACGACCTGAAAGACTTAAAATTATCAAATTCTTTTAATTGAATTTTTTCTCACCTATTCCAGTACTTTATCATACTGAGAATTATGGATTGAAAAATACATATTTACCTGCTAATATATAATAATTTTGAAGTAATTTTATATTAATTTATAAAATTGTCAAAGTAGTGTTAATTGACCCGTTCGTTCATATTCAATGCTAGAGCTCGAC
>Ga0138261_1493711_pt1 | contig 10740 bp, 8 predicted proteins | sample RNAA_720151113_FD_105266 | JGI IMG/M metagenome (GOLD analysis project Ga0138261, IMG submission 105266) | Metatranscriptomics of polar marine prokaryotic and eukaryotic communities from Palmer Station, Antarctica after 72hr light incubation -... | ecosystem: Environmental > Aquatic > Marine >...
CTCACCATCCAAAAAGTTAAGAGTGCTGTCGTAAAACTAGTAACTTAATGGCAGGTTATAGACTTTAAGTTCACTTGGAATTTGGACCGCAAAACCTTCTTCAATGTCAAGAATGAATATCTCTTTGGCCAATTTGATTTACTTTAATTTTAATTTGATATACAGAATCTTGTTGAGACCTCCGATATACTCTAGCAGTCCAATTTTTCTGTACTAGTCATTTTTAACCGATTTTAATCTTTTCTTGATGAGTTATTAATTTTCAGAATAAACTTAATTATTTCTATCTATAATTCACCACTTTGATCACTTTTTCCTCTATAAAATTGGAGTTCACACCAGTTAAAATATTTCTTGGATCTTCTGCCCTTGATTGCTCGGTATTGGTACTTGAGCGTCCGGAGCACTTGCTCGCTAATTCACAAATGTGAAATTACCAGCATCTTTAACATCTCCTGGCGGCAGCATCCCAGGTGGCGGCAGCTCGGGAACACCTTTAAAGAAATCCTCAGGAAAATGCTTGCTAGGTAAGCTTTTGTTCGCAGTATTTTAAGGCGCCAGCGCCCAACTCCCTGGCTGGTGTCCGTTTAAATTATGTCCTACTACCTTTGTTGGCCCGTGTGTCTGCCCATATTCGTTGTCGTTCATGTTATTATTAGTATTAGCACGTTTGCCAGCCTCGATGACCTTGCCAAAGGACGCTAACTCTGTCACCGAAGAGATGCTTCCGTCTCGTGCAATCCCAGGTTGCGCAGTTGCTCCAACGGTTTATTGGGACTTCTAGGACTCCGCGTGCCTTGCGTAGGCTAATTCTTGCTTGTCTTGTGCCTGTTCGGCGTGACTCCAGAACTGCGAGTCCTATCCAGCCCCATGCTGCGGTATCGCTGGAGTCCTCGATCGCTCCTCCAAGAGTATGTGCTGTTCTGCTCGCGGCGCCAAGCCCGCAGGCGCTCCTCCTGCCTTGGCTTCTCCACCGTACCTTCGCGCCCCCTTTGCTTTGCTTGGTGGTGTTCGTGCGCTATCACCTTCCTTCAGGACCCTTGCATCGCTCTGCGGTATTTCTGTTATCGGAGTATCATAGCGTTTTTATTTCATGCCGATAATTTGCTACTGTGAAGTTGTTGGTCTAGCGCCGAAAGAGGAATCAACATAACTGGTTACAGGCCGCCCATCCGCAGGCCCATTGACGTCACTGTCCTCCTCATCATCTCTTCTATTCAGTTTGCTGTCAACCCGAGCGCCTTGGCGCAGCAACTGGTAGTTCTCCTTTATCATCGCGTCAAGATCTACGCTTGATTCCAGTTGGGAAGCCAATTACGACCCTCTTGAGGCCAAGAGCTCGTTTGACCTAGTGAGGTTGGCCATTTCCTGAGAAGCTTCAGCAGCAGTTACTCTATCTCTATTTCTAGGGTGCTGGGTGTTCCCGTCAGTAGGTCTATGGTGGCGTGATGCGCCAAGAGGCGGCGTGTCTACGATAGGAGGAGAGCCAGGTGGCTGAATCGCGTCTCCAACCGAGGGTGTGGCATTTTCTGCTCGATGGCGTTCTTGATCAATTGAGATTGAACTACTGAATTTTGCCTTTCCCTCTGATTATTGCGCTCCTACTCCTTTTGCGGTCTCTTGCTTCAGTTTTTCAGAATGATTGCTCGCCAAGTATTCTTAGAATGGGTTTGAGCTCTTACTTTTTTATTATTAGGCTGCTTCAGTGGGAGCAGGTTGCATAGGCAGAGGGCTAGAAGCGGCATCCCTCGTCTCCTTCTTCTCTTTTGAGCCAGGTCCTTACTCTTGGTGTTGACTTTCTCCTTCTATCTTTCGCTTTGGCCAATCCGGTGAGGCAGCTTGGGCTTCCTGCTCCTGCACGGCTGCTGGTGAGGTCTGCACTCCTTGACTAGTCACCTGTGCTGGCTTCTTTTTCTCCTCTTTTTTGAAGTTTGCTGTTTACGTCGTTTGGGTCGTTAATATCTTGTTTTAAGCGAGAGATTATTGAGATTATTAGGTCGGTGTCGGCTTTTTAGGCGGCGCTTTTCCTGAGCCAGGAGTCACGGCACGCCCAGGCTTACTGTGCACACTGCCACTGACCGATTTCATCGACTAGTCTTCGTCTCTGTTCCCACGCTGCATACCGTGTCGAACATTTCGACTCTTTTCTGATGGCTTGGATGGTTTGGCTAAGGATTATTGACTCTGAGAGACTGCTGAAGGTTATTTCTTTGTCTGGCTTTTGCGTAGGTCATCGAGCTGTTTTGAATCATTTTGTTCTTTTGGCTACTTCTTTTCTATCTTTTTCTTCTACGTATCTGAAGGCTCCTTGGTTTGGGCTCTTCGATTGTTATCTTTGCCGGAGCTTTGGTCTTTGACTGCGCTTTTATCATCGGCGACAGACCGCTTGCTGACTCCTTTTCTGCTGGGATTGGAAGCTGCTTGGTCTCTAGCGCCTTCTGGCTTGTAGTTTTGACTCTGTTCTTCAGAACCGGCTTCACTGACCTTCGGCATACTGAGCACCACAGGTGCAGCAGGAGTCGGCTACGCTTTTGGCTTTGCCAGCGATGCACCAGTTGGCTTGCTCTTCTGGTTTTGAGCTTTTGGCTTCTTCTGAGAGGCTGGACCAGCCTCTTTGGCTTCAACTCCCTAAGGCGTTGATCTGCTGTTATCTCCTCCTTCCTTTGAGTTCGCCTTCCCTTTTGGCTGAGGTGTCTCCCCAGCTTTCTCTCTGGGCTTCTGGTCCAGCTTCTTCTTCTTACCACCTATTGCTCGCTCTACTGATCCATGTTCGACCTCATCCTCTTAGACACGCTTGTTTCCAGCAAGTGTATTATTGCTAAGGTCTCGTCTTTTAGCTGTTACAGATGATGTCACGAGAGGTACAGCAGAAGGAGAATAGGACCGTTCCTGTCCTCCTTCTGCTATTGCTGCGCTGGAGCTTTGAGCAGACGTGTCTTCAAGGCCCTCAAGGGATATTTCTAAGTTCTTTTGGATGTCGTCTACTAGCCTGGCGTGGCTGTCGTCCTCCTTCTTGCGCTTGAAGAATCTATGAAGCTTCCAAGCGTGCTTTAGTAGCGCTATCCGATGTTCTTGGCCTTTGTAGATGAACTATTTATATATCAGGTGGTCGTCAAGGAAGTGGGCAATGCGGCGGCTCACTTGTACCAGCACCCGGAAGCCGCGCTCAAGGGCTGCCTCGTCCTCTTGTGCAAGGGGAGGATCGGAGACCGCTGGCCGGTACTTTCGGAGGCAGGCGTAAACCGGGCCTGACTCGGTGTCGAAGAGCTCCTCCTATTTGATGATGAGCTGGAGTACTTTCTTGACCTCAGCCATGGCCTAGTAAAGCTTCTTGCACCTAAGCAGGAGCTTTATGACCGTTTCGACGCCGACGTTGTGTTCTCGGTAGTCGTCGTGGCGCAGTGCCATGCTTGCTGGCTCCTGGCCACCTGGCTCCTGCTGCTAATCTGTGACCTTTATCAACACCTCTGGTGCTGAGCCCTTTTGGGCTGCTGCGAGTGCACCACCTTCTGGTTTTGCGTCTGGCGAGTCGTGATCTTTTTCTTCCTCGTGGTCTCCATCGTGGCTCTCGTGGCCATCCACAGCGCATCCACAAGCCTTGGTCAGCAGCACGTGCTCAGAGAGCAGCTCCACTGTCCTAGTGGCTTTACGGTAAAGTGCCTGGAGCAGCTCCAGATCGTGAGCGGCGTCTGTGGCTGCCTGCAGGTCGGCATCTCTCTCTTTTTCGCCCCCAGCGGCGCCCTTCTGCCTTTCTACCTCTTTTCTCAGCAAGCTTGCGTTATAGCCAGCCTCAGCTTCAGTGAAGATGTCGAGGCCGTTGGGATTGCAGAAGTGCTACTCTAGTGCCCTGGCCGCTGCAAGCTGGCCTGCTGCTGGCAGGTGTACCACGTCGAGCGCAAGATCATAAATTCCTGATCGATACCAGTCCCTGGCAGGTGCTACTGTGGTTGCATCTAGAGGATCCACGGGACCTTACGATGTCTCTGGCTCCTCGGGCAATGACTTGGTCGAAGGAGGTTGCACTTCCTCTTCGTCATCTGGGCTCTCCTAGGCTTCATCCTCTTACTACTACTCACTACTCTCTTCTTGTTGTGCATCCTTCAAACTTTCAACGGACTAAACCGTCGAGGCCTTCTCCGTCTAATACTCAATACTCTGGTACCGGAGAATCTCCATAACTCCGCCAACTCTTGGAATTTGTGGTTGAAACTTCTCGGTGCTTTGTGGTGTGGTAGCGACACTGACACGAGAGAATACAGGCTCTTCCTCTTTCTCTTGCTATGGAGTCTTTACCGTTTTTCTAGGAGTTGGAGTTGATAGAGGCTCCGTCTGCGTCTGGATCTCTCGACCTCGTGGCTTATTCACCGACGTCATCGTCTATGCCTCAGCGTGCTGGACTTAGGTAGCAGCATCGGGTTCAGGTTCTGTAGTTTGTGTTTGTTATGCGGCTTCCTTCACGTCTTTCTGGACTTGCGTCAAATCGACGGACTCAATAGAGCTGTCACTCTCCTGAAGAGCTCCAGGAGATTGTGCGGTGTCCACCAAGACCTTCTGCGGCTTCAGTTTCTGCTGCTTCTGCTTTCTTGGTGGAGTTCTTGGAGTACGCGGTGGTGCTTCTCCAGCCTCGCTCGCCTCCATCGCCATCGCGCTCATCGAGTACTGGTGTGATGAACAGAGCTCAGGTTGTTACTCCTCTTACTTCTGTCCTCCGGTTGAGGTGGCTTGGTGCACTGCTGGCCTTGCCTTGACTTGCGGAGACGGGCTCCTGGATTGCTCGCTTTAAGGCCCTCGCTGGGTCGGTTGCTTTCTCCGCTCTTCCACGGGACTTCGATGGCGGTCGTTTTTCTTCGAGGGCTCCTTTGCGTCGGGCTCTTTCGCTGACGTCTGCTGCCTTCTTGGTGGCGATCGTTCAGCTTGGTGGTGTGAGACCTCTGGTTCAACAGCCCGCACCCCAGATTAATGATTTTTGCCATCGACCCACTTGGGATATTCCGAAGCTGATTAATTATGTGAGCTCCGCTTCCTACTCAACGACCGAGCATCGTCTGCACCAGATTTTCGTGACGGGCTGTGCTTCTCATGCACACTTTGCTTACCCTTGCTGGATCTTCTTGGCGATCTCTCGTCGCTTCCTCGACGTGAAAAGTGAAGTGGTTGTGGTTCCTTTGCTTCTCGGATGCTCCTCCGTGATTTCTGTGACTTGCTTTTAGCCTCAGAAAGCCTTCGATCTGATGGTCGCTTCACCATTTTATCCTTCAATGCACTCTCCTAGGTCTTTTGCATCTCAGAAGTCCCCGAGTCCACTTTCTTGAAAGCACTGGCATATCCCCAATCATTGGGTCCAATCTTTTCCGCATTAGTAGTAGTAGCAGTCTAAGATTTTTCAGATTGCTTTTTCCTGTTCGCTTCTTGTCTCTGCTTCCTCCTCTTCAACGCTTCCTCATCTGGTACTCCGGCCCGTCCGAGTGGCGCATCTTTGCTCGAGAGGGTTCGCTGGTGCTCGTCCTTGTTCCTGAGTATACCTTTATCCGCTACCGCTTTCTCAGTCTCCTGACGTCTGCTTCCACTGGTTGCTGCTCCTTGATCTGCCTCAATCTTCTGGGGCGACCTGCTCAGTGATTAAGTTTGGGCGAGCTAATGGTTTCGGCTCTCCGGTGCTTCATCCATTCTAAATCCATTAACGGCTCCTGTCCGGTCCAGCTACTCGTTCACCGAGGCCAGCGAGTGCTTTGATTTTGCCAGCTGGGGAAGCGAGTCATTCCTGGATCGCTGCTGCCCTGATTCTGCGTCACCGGGCTACGATGACTCTTTAGCAGATGCTGTGACTTTCAGTTCTTCCTGTCTGGATTGCTTCTTTGAGCTTTTGCTTTGAGGTCTCTTAGCTTCACTTACGACCTTATTCTCTTATTTTTCCTGTGCCTGACTCGATTATATCTTGCTGGGCTCCTTCACCGGCTCCTTTTCCTTTTGTTCCGATTTGTTAATGACTGACGGTGGATGCTCAGACTTATTTGGAGGATGCTCAGATTGATTTTATATGTGGATTGGATCATCTTCCTATTACTCTTATTCCTTCTCTTGCTCTTACGCAAACTATTAACTACTTATACTTGCTGGTCCTCCATCATTCTTCTTGCTCTGACTTAGAGGCTCAGATCTCTTTTTTACTTATGAGGAGTTATTTGATCTTGTAAATGTATTTCCTGATCGCTGATGAGAATATTTATCTTCTTTTATCACAGCAAGTTCTTTTGCCGTTGATTGCTCGCTAATTACACTAACTTCAGCTTCTGTCGTTGAGCCATGGCCAAGAGTTTCCATCAACTTAGATGGAGACGTCGCAGATCCCGATCTCTCTCGAGACACACCTTCTTCCTCTCCTTTAGAGATTTGAGCAGGTGTTTGTAAGTTTTTAGGAATAGGTGTTATAGGTGTTTATATATTAGGTATTCTAATTGAATTTGCTCGCTTCAGCTGGCTCATCACATCAGACGTTTTTGAGCTCTATTTTTCTAGAGTTTTGTGTGGCTCGCTTTATTTACTTATGAGAGGAGTAGAATTACTTACTTATTTGGAGCCAATAACGTTTGAGCTTGGCGTCTGTGACGTTTAATTGATTGATTTAATATTAGATTTAAGAGTATTAGGAGTAGCCGCGTTTTATTGCGGAGCTGGTTTGGTAGCTTCGGAAGGTCCTCGACTTCCACTTGCCTTGCTGCTCATGGTCTTATCAAGTATCGCTACGTCACCTTGCACATCTGCACCGAGGCTGCTTTTACTGCTTTTGTTCATCGTAGCTGTCTCCTGTTAAGATTTCACTGAGAGGCTCTGTTCTTCCACATCTGGAGGTGCTTCTTCACTTTTATCTTCATCCTCTACTTCATCCTTGAATCGAACTCGATTCAGCTGTGAAGGGGCAGAGTCTCTTTCCACAGATCCCGTTTGGCTAACCTGTCCTCCTGGCGTCGCAAGGCCAGGTACTGCTTCAGCTGCCGCAGCCGCTGGCTTCTAGGAGTTGGAATCACCCATGCTCCTCTCCAAAGGAGCCGTATACTCTGGTGGCAACGAAAATGGGCTCACGTCATTCCTTCGCTTCGCTTGTGCTTCGTCAATCTAGTCCGCCAGATTGAGATTGACAATTTCGGATGGCAAATCTTCGTCAATATCTTAATTTGCACTCATTTCATCGCTAGCTTTGGAGCTCGTTCTGTTCTTAGCCTCCATAATATCATCTTCTATGTCTTAACTCTGTTCTGCGTTGGCAGCTCCTTTTGCCTCCCCATCCAATGTTTGATGGTTGCTGTGTTCAAACAGGTTACGTTACTATTATTATTTATTACGACCTTGCTGAAGATTTGAGGTTTGCAAACGGATTGGTTCTGCGTCATCTCCGCCCAACTGGCGAGAAGCAGGCAGCTTCTGCGGACTGTCAGCGTCTGGCGCGCTAGTCATGGTGTTGTTTCTTTGTCTGTGAACAGTTCCAGGTTTCGGCTTCCTCAGAGAAGCTGTATTGTGATCGATGGCTTTTGGTAGTCTTGCTTTCTCCTTCTTTTGCTACTGCTTTGGTGCCACATCCTTGGTTCGCTTCCCACTTGGCTGCCGGAGCCGGCCGCTGTCAGGGCTATCCTGAAGTTCTTTATTGTCATGAGCCAGCCTGCCAAATCGGTCTTTGCTTACTACTCTTCGATGCCCTGGACCTGCTTGTGCTTCTCGCCATATTTTCTCTCTTCCGATAGCAGATTCATATTTCCCAGGTATGTGTTGTTGTTGTTATTATTGTTTGCTACCTCTAGGTGGAGACTTTGAGTGCCGTGGCGCACCGGAATCCTAATCTAAATTTCTCAACTAATGGGCATCATCCTTGTTTCTATCCTGACCTGGTAGTCTCACGGCTGGCGAACCCGACGTTCCGTTGTCCTCTTTGCCTTCTCTGCCAGCGCTTCCAGGTGAGTTTTACTCGCCATGGCGTGGCGTAAAATTATTAACTCGCTTTGCTGGATGCCTTTCTTTAGCACTACTACCAAGTTGTAAATTATGATTTCGCCCTTTTGGTGAAAGGGTTTGGTGTTCTTTATCTCTCTGTCGTTAAAGAAGTTGGTATCGACTTGGTGAAAGTCTACCACCTCCACCAATGATCCTTGGACGCTCTTGAGGAGAATTAGTGTTGATGTTTGGTTGTGTGTGATGATTATTAAGATGAAGATTAGGACGTCCCTGAGGAGAGTGGCTTGCTGACCTTCTCCCTGCTACTCGTTTAGCTCCTCTCGCTTCTCTTATTTCTTGTAAATCTCCATCTTCTCCATGGTGTCTTGAGCCTGCGGGTGAGCCACTGCCACTATCAAGCGATCGGAACCACTTCCTATCTGGTGAAAGGCTGGAAAGGTTTTACAGCCTCTGTGGTGATCTGTGAGCTGAATTAAGAGCAAGCCTTGCCTTCTTTGGTGAATTTGAATTCTTCTTCCTCTCTCTAGCGTCATCTTCCGCTTATATCTCTCTTTTTCTCCTGTCCGCCAATTGACAGCCTTCGCAAGTCTCGCGATTGTGCGCGTCATAGCGATCTTGGGTATGCAGATGAGGTGGGTTGAACTCGGTCACTTTCAGAGTGTAGCCGGACGGCTTCTTGACACCCAGGGCTTTTGATGAGCCATGATGGTTTAAGTTTAAATGATTCCGGGTATGTTCAAGAGGACGTGGTTGATGAGTAGCCTAACCACTTCTATCATATATTCTACTCAGACCACTGTCGGGAAGATGACCAGAAGATAGCTGCTGTCTGGAATTGGATGCTTTCAGTAACTTTGAAGAGACATTTGGAAGCCTGTCTGGCTGGAGGTGCCGAGCATTCGTATGCAGCGAGCTCTTGAGGAGATTATCTGGATTTGAGTGCTTCTTCGAAGTGGTATGGGTTGGTTTCTTTCTTTTTACTTGATGATCTTTCAGTAAATTGTGTGCGACTTCAAAGTTGGGTTCTTCGCCTGCTGTTTGGTTTCTTGAGCTTCGTATGGCTGGCAGCACACTTTTCAAATTTCGTTTCCGTTTGAATTGGTGTGGAGCTGGCTCTTCTCGAACTTGATATTGATTCTTGCCGTGGGCTGCTGGGTCACCTGCTAGATATTTCTTAAGTTTCAAATGTTCTTGGCTTCTTTCTTTGACTTCAGGGAGGAATGCTTACCGTGCCTTTTTGTTCAGGTGCGCCACCCTTCGCTCCTCAGCAGCGTCAGCGAGGGCAAAGTCGATGCCTTTGGCTGCCCTCTTTGCTTCTTGATTGGTCACTGTCTCCATTCTTGGAGAGGGTGCGCCTTCTTATAACTCATATTCCTGTGAGGATGGTTGGACTGCTGGTGGATCGGTGACGACCTGCAAGTGGGATGTTGTGTTATGTGCCATGCCGAGCTTGTATCTATCATCTTTGACTGGCCCAGGCCAGTTTAGGGCAAGGTCGTTCAGTTCGTCTGCTCCGGTGTAGTCGTCAGAAAGGAAATCAGGCATCGAATCCTCGTGCAGCATGTCCAATCGATTTTTACTTCCACGGTGGTTGTGTTGTGTATGATTTGATTTGGATTCATGGTTTGCGTTGTTTTGTCCATCTCTGAAGCCTTCCTGCGCTGTTTGTGTGTGTGAACGACGGTCTGACTCCTGCTGTATTTGTTTGTGTGTAAATGCACGAAGATCTGCTGTATTTTAATGGCCTCCAAAGTCGTCGGCTCTGTTCAAGTAGGGCTCGGAGTTTAACATAGCTGAGTTGCCCGGTGTATCTCTGCCACCTGGACTGCTCGCCCTCCAAGCCTCTACTACTTATTCATCCCGAGGAGGCTGGCGCTCTGAGTCGCCCCTCTCTCCCCTCAACGGTATTCTGTGCGCGCCATATGGGTGTCGGGGCTCGTCATCTTCATCCCAGCTGCCGGCTGTTGCAGCCTGCTGTCCTCCGCCACGCGCCCACGCGGCAAGCTCCTGGTCGCGGTCTCTCGCGTGCTTGCCGACAGCAGGGAGGCTGTCGAAGGTCTTTATGTGTTTATTGTTTCCGTTTGCTCCCCTTGGAGACGAAGCGTAGAGACCCACTGGCCGCCGAGCGATAAGCTGCTGATGTCGAGGCGAGACCTTCTATTTCCATCTGCCTGTCTTCTTGGTTCCCTTTGGCTACTTTAATTTTTCTTAACTGTGCTATGCTGGAGCCTATGCATTCCTAAACTGCTCTGCATCTCTGAGCTTCTCTGCATATATCTGATTCATGGCTTTCAGATGTTCCATTCCAACTACTCTGCCCTTGGGTTTTCGACCATCATTGCTCGGTCCTGCGTTCTGAAGTGTAGAGTTGATTGTATGTGTGCGACTCTGCGATGCACCAATCTCGGGCAGGTTCTGGCTCGCTCCTTGGTTAATGATTTGGCCTCCTGTGAACAGCAACTCCTTCCTGACCTTCTTGTGCTGCATCGTGCGAGTCAGAGGTTTCTCCTTGGCCAGCTGGTTCTCTAAGTTTGAATAAGGCCTCCTCTCCGTATTCTATCTCGGATGCACCGATGTCTCCGGGAACTGGTTATTATGCTTGGAATAAAGCTCTCGCTGATGCAGCCCACGAGACTCCTCAAGCGTTCTTGGCGGCTCCTGTGACAAATTCTGCCGCTGTTATTAAAAGTCACCACCTCGGTGAATATGAACGTGTGAAGCATTGGGAAAGAATATGTTCTTCTTCAAAGGTTTCAATTACTTGACACTCTATCCTTGGCCTTCTAAGTTCTTATA
>Ga0138261_1757178_pt1 | contig 10529 bp, 10 predicted proteins | sample RNAA_720151113_FD_105266 | JGI IMG/M metagenome (GOLD analysis project Ga0138261, IMG submission 105266) | Metatranscriptomics of polar marine prokaryotic and eukaryotic communities from Palmer Station, Antarctica after 72hr light incubation -... | ecosystem: Environmental > Aquatic > Marine >...
GGGTATTAATTGCCCAAAGGGCATATGGATAAACGTACTATTTGGCTGCTGGCGACCTCTATTCTCAGTTAAACCGTTGCGTGAAGCGGGGGCAGCGGATAAACTAAAAACATAAAGTTTTACAAGAGGATCAAGCATGCAGGCATTTGTTTTTCCGGGCCAAGGAGCTCAGACGGTTGGCATGGGGCAGGCTTTAGCCTCCAACTACCCCGCCGCTAGGGCTGTCTTTGAAGAAGTTGATGATGCGCTTGGACAAAACCTTTCTGCTTTGATTTGGGAGGGTGATATTGAAACGCTTACCCTAACCGCTAATGCACAGCCCGCTTTGATGGCAACATCTTTGGCTGCCCTGCATGCTTTGAAGGCTGAGGGTGTGACATTAAATACTGCTGCGTTTGTGGCTGGTCACTCGTTGGGTGAATATTCTGCGCTTGCGGCTGCCGGGGCAATTTCGCTAGCGGACACGGCTCGTTTATTGCGGATCCGTGGAACCGCGATGCAGGAGGCCGTGCCTGTTGGTGTTGGTGCCATGGCTGCAATTTTGGGTTTGGACTTTGCTACTGTAACAGAGGTTGCGAAAGCGGCTGCGCAAGGTGAAGTTTGCCAAGCGGCAAATGACAACGATCCAGGCCAGGTCGTAGTCTCGGGCAACAGGGCTGCTGTGGAGCGGGCACTGAATTTAGCCGAGGAAGCTGGTGCAAAACGTGCGTTGTTGCTGCCTGTAAGCGCTCCGTTTCATTGTATTTTGATGGAACCGGCAGCGGACCGGATGGCGTCTGCGCTGATGGAGGTTAATATTTCTACGCCTGTTTTGCCATTAGTGGCTAATGTGAGGGCGTCAGCGGTTAGCGATCCCGCAGTGATACGCTCTTTGTTGATTGAGCAAGTAACGGGAGCGGTACGCTGGCGCGAGTCTGTGATGTATTTAGCTTCTCAAGGCGTAACTGAGGTTTGGGAGATTGGAGCGGGTAAGGCTTTGTCGGGCATGATTCGAAGAATTGACCGCACTATAACGTGCAAAACTATTGGCACCCCTGAAGATATTGCCAAGGCTTTGGAGGTCCCTACCGAATAGCGGTGTGGTAGGGATATAGGCGAGATATCTAAAACTAGGTTGCCTCTTTAAGCCCACTAACAAAAGTATCAAAATTAGGAGAGTTATATGTTCCGTTTGGATGGAAAAAACGCATTAGTTACTGGAGCCTCCGGCGGCATCGGTGGTGAGATTGCAAAAACGCTGCATGCAGCTGGCGCAATCGTTGCGTTGTCTGGCTCGCGAATTGCACCCTTGGAGGCTTTGGCGGCTGAGCTAGGTGACAGGGCACATGTTTTACCGTGTAACTTGTCAGATCCTGAAGCTGTCACTGCTTTGCCCAAGCAAGCTGCTGAGGCTATGTCCAGTATTGATATTTTGATCAATAATGCCGGTGTGACCCGTGATAACCTTTTTATGCGCATGACTGATGAAGAATGGGATTCCGTCTTGAATATTAATCTCACCAGTACCATGCGTCTGTGCAAAGGTGTGCTGCGCGGTATGATGAAGGCGCGTTGGGGCCGGATCGTAAATGTCTCTTCTATCGTGGGATCCACAGGTAACCCTGGCCAAGCCAATTATGCAGCGTCAAAAGCGGGCGTTGTGGCTATGTCCAAATCGCTGGCCTATGAAGTGGCTACCCGGGGTATTACGGTCAACTGCGTGGCCCCAGGCTTCATAACAACTGCTATGACTGAAAAGCTTACTGATAATCAAAAATCTGGAATTTTGACCCAAGTGCCTGTGGGGCGTATGGGTACTGCCGGTGAAATTGCTGCGGCGGCATTGTATCTTGCAAGTGACGAAGCTGCCTATGTGACTGGTACAACTCTGCATGTGAACGGTGGTATGGCTATGCTTTAGTGTCTTTCTGCCTATTTCAGGTTATCCCTTACAAAACATTTGCCCCTAGGCAAACCTGTGCTATAGGCGGCCTAACGGCGTGCACTGCACTTTAATATTCGCACATCGCCCCCCCCTAAACTAACGGGGATCCACCGCTTCTATATTGGAGCACCTCAAGATCGTAGCCATGCTGCGGAGAACCACGGGCTAAGGCCTAGGAACTAATAAGGACCTGAGATATGAGCGATGTAGCTGACCGCGTTAAGAAGATCGTTGTAGAACACCTGGGTGTTGAAGAGGATAAGGTTGTTGAAAATGCGTCCTTTATCGATGACTTAGGCGCAGATAGCCTGGATACAGTCGAATTGGTTATGGCTTTCGAAGAAGAATTCGGAATTGAGATTCCAGATGACGCTGCTGAAACAATTCAGACGTTTGGTGATGCTGTAAAGCATATCTCTGAAGCAGTTTAACAACTGACTATAGAGTTTTAAGCGGCATCCTATTTAGGGTGCCGTTTTTGTTTAATTATCCAAATAGTTGATGAATTGGGGCTGACCTGTTAACTGATTTAGGCCATAGTTTGTATTGAGATCAAAATTGGAGATCATTATGCGGCGTGTAGTAGTTACTGGGCTTGGAATGGTATCCCCTCTGGCGGATGGGGTTGAAGCAACCTGGGAGCTGTTGCTTGCAGGTAAGTCTGGCGCAGGCCCAATTAAAAAATTTGATGCAAGCGGCGTAGTTACAAAATACGCTTGTGAAGTGCCTCTGGGAGATGGATCCAACGGGACCTTCAATGGCGATACATACATGGCGCCCAAGGAACAACGCAAAGTTGATGATTTCATCCTTTATGGTATGGCTGCTGCACAGCAGGCGGTTGAAGATAGTGGCTGGCTGCCTAAAGCTCATTCTGACCTTGAACGCACGGGCGTTATGATTGGCTCTGGTATTGGGGGATTACAAACGATTGCGGCCACTGCTTTATTAATCAAAGAAAAAGGTCCGCGCCGGGTATCTCCGTTCTTTATTCCTGGGGCTTTAATCAATCTTGTGTCTGGCCATGTGAGCATTAGATTTGGTTTCAAAGGCCCTAATCATGCTGTTGTGACTGCCTGTTCAACTGGGGCACATGCTATTGGTGATGCAAGCCGACTGATTATGTTCGGTGATGCGGATGTTATGGTAGCAGGTGGGGCTGAAAGCTCAATTTGTGAGATTGGAATTGCAGGCTTCAACGCCTGTAAAGCGCTATCGACGAAAGGGGAAGCAGACCCAACCAAAGCTAGCCGGCCCTATGACATTGATCGTGACGGGTTTGTTATGGGTGAGGGGGCAGGTGTAGTGGTTCTTGAAGAGCTGGAACATGCCAAGGCTCGCGGTGCAAAAATATACGCAGAAGTTTTGGGCTATGGAATGTCAGGCGATGCTTACCACATTACCGCGCCATCTGAGTCAGGCGAAGGCGGCGAACGCTCAATGCGTGCAGCTTTAAAAAACGCGGACCTTCACCCTTCAGATATTGATTATATTAATGCGCATGGTACTTCGACTATGGCGGACACCATAGAACTGGCTGCAGTTGAGCGGTTGTTGGGAAACACTGCATCGAAGGTTACAATGTCCTCGACGAAATCCTCTACTGGCCATTTGCTTGGTGCCGCGGGCGCAATTGAAGCTATCTTTAGTATCTTGGCGATCCGTGATCAGGTAGCCCCGCCGACTATTAATCTTGACAACCCTGCAGTTGATACTGTGATCGATCTCGCTCCGAATATAAAAGTCGAGCGGAAAATCGACGTTGCCTTGTCAAACTCTTTCGGATTTGGTGGTACCAATGCCAGCGTTGTTTTTGGGAAATATAAGTAATATGTGGCGGAACATCGCTTCCAATGCTCTTACAGTTTTTGTCGTTGTATTGTTCCTCCTTGGTGGTTTGGTGACGCTGCTAAAATCACAATATTACAGTCCGGGCCCTTTGGTACAAGCCATTTGCCTTAAGGTGGAGGCGGGTAGCTCTATGTCAAAGGTTGCTGTGCAATTGGATGAGGATGGCGCTGTTTCTAGTAAGAGATTGTTTCATATTGGGGTGGATTATGCGGGTAAAGCAGGTGATCTAAAGGCTGGGAATTTCCTTATTCCTGTGGGTGCATCAATGGCCCAAATTGCTGATCAAATTACCACTAACGGTCGAAATACTTGTGGAACAGAGGTGATCTATCGGGTGGGTGTAACCCGTGATACCGTTTTGGTACGTGAGTTGGACCCTACCACGAGTTCCTATGTGGAAGTTGTGCGCTTTAATCCTGCTGAGGACACCACCCCTGAGGCCTATTCTCGTGTAATAGTGCTAGATGATACCCGCATGCGCGTTGCATTGGCTGAAGGCACCACAAGCTGGCAGATAGTAAAGGCGTTAAAGTCTATTGATATTTTGGATGGAGATATCTTTGAGGTCCCTTTAGAGGGGTCTCTAGCTCCAGACAGTTACGAAATAAAAACTGGTGATATGCGTGTTGATGTTTTGTCCAAAATGGCAGTAGCGCAAGACCTTCGTCTTTCAGAGGTTTGGGCGAGACGTGATAAAAATACTCCAGTGAAGACAATCGATGAGCTTCTTGTGCTTGCTTCGATCATTGAAAAAGAAACTGGAGTATCGGACGAAAGGTTTCAAGTTGCCTCTGTCTTTGTTAATAGATTGAATAAAGGCATGCCTTTGCAAACGGACCCCACTGTTATTTATGGAATTACGATGGGAAAAGGCCCGCTTGGTCGTGGGTTACGTAAAAGTGAGCTGCGCAGAGATACTCCTTGGAACACCTACGTAAACCGTGGTTTACCACCAACACCGATTGCTAACCCTGGACTTGCAAGCCTTCAGGCTGCTTTGGCGCCAATGGATACAGATTATATTTATTTTGTAGCAGATGGTACTGGAGGTCATGCCTTCGCTGTGACCCTAAAAGACCACAATCGAAATGTGGTAGCGTGGCGTAAAATTGAAGCAGAGCGTAACCAGTAAGGCCATCTAATCTAAATAACGCCGTTTAGTTAAATTCACTTCCCGGTTTCCCTTTATATTAAATCTGCAAGAAAGAGTTAGATACTGCCTGTCTTGATGGTTATTCGGTCATGCAAAAACTTTAGATATATTGCTGCAATGATCAGACATTACAGTAAAGGGTATCAATATTAAGAAGCCTCCCATAGCCACCTAATAGTCAAGGTCATATACAATACCTCAAGTTGGGCTCCCTATATCGCGATATGGATTGAAAGCCTTGGCATTCTGCGTACTTCATCTATAGTTAATTAGTAGAATTAAGGGATAACGCTATGGCGCAGACTGTTGCAGAAGTTGGGGTATTAGATCCTGTTTGGGCTAAAGTAGTCAGGGAAGCTCAATTTGCTTTGGAAAAAGAGCCACTCTTGGGCGCTATGATCCATTCTAGCATTCTTCATCACAGCAGTTTAGAGCAGGCCCTGTCCTACCGCATTGCGTTGAAGCTTGCCTCGCCCGAGATGCCCGAGCAAATGCTGCGAGAAATCTCGGATCATGCGATTAAAGAAGGTGGCATAGGAGATTTTTCGCGGGCTGATCTAGTAGCGGTGTGCGAACGCGATCCGGCGTGTCATAACTTGACCCAGCCCTTGCTGTTTTTTAAAGGATTCCAAGCTATTCAAGCCTACCGTGTGGGGCATTTCCTATGGATTTCAGGGCGTAAGGATTTGTCTTATTTCTTTCAATCACGGATCTCTGAAGTATTTGGGATTGATATTCATCCAGCGGCTGTGATCGGAAAGGGTATTATGATTGACCACGCCCATTCGATAGTGATTGGGGAAACTGCGGTTGTAGGCAATAATGTCTCCATGCTGCATTCGGTAACCCTTGGAGGCACGGGCAAGCAAGATGATAACCGCCACCCTAAAATTGGCGACGGTGTGTTAATCGGAGCTGGAGCTAAAGTTTTGGGCAATATCAAAGTGGGCCATTGTAGCCGCATTGCGGCGGGATCAGTGGTTTTGCATGAGGTGCCGCCTTGCAAAACCGTGGCAGGCGTACCAGCTAAGATCGTAGGCACCGCTGGTTGCGATCAGCCATCCGTCATGATGGACCAAATTTTGGGATAACTTATTTATGTTAGATTAAGTAAGTCTAGCCACAGGTTCAATCGTACCAGTCACATTATACTTTTAGGTCTCGTTCAGACTAGCATGGCCAAAGGATTTTCAAGGTAGCTAACAATTTCATTGAGTAATTCAGCGCCTAGAGCCCCATCTATTACTCGATGATCAACCGACATAGTGACGGACATCACAGTTGCCACAGACAAGCTGCCATCTTCGAGCACTACGGGGCGCTTTTTCCCTGCTCCAACAGCAAGAATTGCACCTTGTGGTGAGTTGATGACAGCATCAAAATTATCAATGCCCATCATTCCGAGATTTGAGATTGAGAAACTACCGCCTTGGTATTCATGTGGCGCCAGTTTGCGATTACGCGCACGCGCCGCCAGATCTTTCATCTCAACTGCCAGGTGTGACAACGATTTCACTTCAGCGTCTTGTAACACAGGTGTAAATAAACCACCTTCGATTGCTACCGCCACAGAAATATCCGATGCTTCCATCTGCAAAACCCTATCGCCGGCCCAAACAGCATTGGCTCTGGGAACTTTCTGCAAGGCAAGAGCGCAGGCTTTGATGATAAAGTCATTCACTGACGTTTTTACGCCACGTTGCTCAAGCTCTTTATTAATCTCAGTGCGAGCCTTTAATAGTTTATCAAGGTGGATATCTCGTCGCAGGTAGAAGTGCGGAATAGTTTGCTTGGCTTCGGTCAAACGTGCAGCAATAACTTTGCGCATGCCATCCAGTGGCACGGTTTTGAAAGCTCTACCTTGATACATAGCTTCAACAGTGGCTGCATTCGTCGACGTTAGCATTGTCACTTTCGGTGAAGGAGCAGCAATATCTGCGGTTGAGGCAGCAGTGCTCAGGTCTGCCTTAACGATGCGTCCCTTGGGGCCTGTTCCTGTGATAGTTGCCAAGTTCAACCCTTTATTGGCTGCAATACGCCTGGCCAAGGGGGAGCTGAAAATGCGGGTGCCATTAGCGGCTACAGGTGCTGTTGTAGCAGCGACTTGCAGAGTCGGCGCTATTGTCGCAGTGGTCATAAGTGTTGGGGCCTTAGCTGGTACAGTCGCATCTTCGGCATCGCTATCCTCTAGCAAAATTGCAATTGCAGAGTTTACCTTTACATTGGCAGTGCCCTCAGCCACCAAAAGCTTGCTGATAATACCTTCGTCAACGGCTTCAAACTCCATCGTGGCTTTGTCGGTTTCAATTTCGGCAAGGAGATCGCCGGATTGTACAACATCACCTTCGGACACCAGCCATTTGGAAAGTGTACCTTCCTCCATAGTTGGCGAAAGGGCGGGCATAAGAATTTCAAGTGCCATGGGGCGCTCCTTAACGGTAGAGGACTGATTTAGCGGCCACCATCACGTCTTCAGTGGTGACCAAGGCTAATTTTTCTAGGTTAGCTGCGTAGGGCATTGGCACATCTTTACCAGTGCAATTGATGACAGGTGCGTCGAGATAGTCAAAGGCCTCTTGCATTAGCACTGAGGAGATATGACTGCCGATGGAACAAACTGGAAAGCCTTCTTCAATTGTGACGCAACGGTTAGTTTTTTTAACAGAACTTACAACCGTGTCAGTGTCGAGCGGTCGTAAACAGCGCAGGTCAATTACCTCAGCACTTAATCCAATTTTACTTAATCTATCAGCAGCTTCCAAGGCATATTTCATGCCAATTCCAAAGCTAACTAGCGTAATGTCGTTACCTTCACGCCAAATACGTGCCTTGCCCAAAGGCACGGTGTAGTCAGGCAAGTCAGGAACTTCAAAGCTTTGGCCGTAAAGAATCTCATTTTCCAAGAAAATTACTGGGTTTGGATCCCGAATGGCCGATTTCAAAAGTCCCTTTGCGTCAGCGGCTGAATATGGCTGAATAACCTTTAAGCCTGGAATATGCGCATACCATGCGGCGTAATCTTGACTATGTTGAGCTCCAACCCGGGCTGCGGCACCGTTGGGGCCACGGAACACCATCGGTGCGCCCATTTGTCCGCCAGACATGTAAAGCGTCTTGGCTGCTGAGTTAATGATCTGATCCATAGCCTGCATGGCAAAGTTGAAGGTCATAAATTCTACAATTGGTTTCAACCCACCAAAAGATGCACCGACAGCGATGCCAGCAAAGCCGTGCTCGGTGATCGGCGTGTCGATTACGCGCTTAGAACCAAATTCATCCAGCATACCTTGGGAAATTTTATAAGCGCCTTGGTATTCTGCAACTTCTTCGCCCATTAGATATACAGTCTCATCTCGGCGCATCTCTTCAGACATGGCATCGCGGATAGCTTCGCGGACAGTTTGGGTTTTGAATGTAGTCCCTTCGGGCAGGTTTTGCTCGGTGATATTGCCTTGTTTTGGGGCAGGCGCAATTACGGGTAAGGGTACCTTGGTGGTTGATGGGGCATGGGCTACCGAACTTGGAGTAGCAGTAGGAGCCGCGTCGGACATGCTCTCGCCATCTTCCAGCAATATGGCAATAGCAGAGTTAACTGCTATGGCCGCAGTACCTTCAGCAATCAACAGCTTGCCAATAATCCCTTCATCTACAGCTTCAAATTCCATCGTGGCTTTGTCAGTTTCAATTTCTGCTAGAATATCGCCTGAACTAACTTTATCACCCTCGGCCACCAGCCATTTCGCTAATGTACCTTCTTCCATTGTTGGCGAAAGAGCAGGCATTAAGATTTCAATAGCCATGGTTAAGCCTCCGCCTGTGCGTAAATATCTGTCCAAAGTTCTTCTAAAGCTGGTTCAGGACTCTCTTTTGCGAATTCAGCACTTTTATTAACCACTGCCTTAATCTCCTTGTCGATTGTCTTTAAATCGTCTTCAGTGCAATGTTTGCCGGTCAACAGCAGATCGCGGATGTGCTCAATAGCATCTTTTTCTTCTCGTACTTTTTGAACTTCTTCACGGGTGCGGTATTTGGCTGGGTCAGACATCGAATGGCCACGGTAGCGGTAGGTTTTGATCTCAAGGATATACGGGCCCTTTCCGGAACGACAATGTGCCACAGCGGTCTCTCCTGCAGCCTTTACGGCCAGAACATCCATGCCATCAACTGCCTCGCCCGGAATGCCAAAAGCGTGACCACGTTCATAAATTTCTGCGGAAGAAGTGGAGCGTTGCTGTGATGTACCCATCGCGTATTGATTATTTTCAATTACGAAAATCACAGGAAGATCCCAGAGGGCCGCCATGTTGAAGGTCTCATAGACCTGGCCTTGATTGGCAGCGCCATCACCAAAGTAGGTGAAGGTCACGCGGCTATTGCCAAGGTACTTATCTGCAAAGGCCAATCCGGCACCGATAGGTACTTGTGCCCCCACAATACCATGGCCACCGTAGAAATGCTTCTCCTTCGAGAACATATGCATGGAGCCGCCTTTGCCGTTTGAATATCCTCCACTGCGGCCGGTCAGCTCTGCCATAACGCCGTTTGCTTCCATGCCACAGGCCAACATGTGTCCATGATCGCGGTAGGAAGTGACACGCTTGTCGCCGTCCTCTGCCGCCGCTTCTAAGCCCACGACAACAGCTTCTTGTCCAATGTAAAGGTGACAAAAACCACCAATGAGCCCCATACCATAAAGCTGGCCGGCTTTTTCTTCAAAGCGTCGGATGAGAAGCATCTCGCGATAGAAATGCATCAAATCGTCTTTTGATACATTTGCTTTGCTGGTTTTTTTAGCCGCCATTAGGACCTCGTTAAAAATAGTTTAGCGTTAAACTATTTTGTATCACATAAATATATGGAATGGGAGCAAATTATTTCATATATAAATATTATATATGATTCAGTGTATTGTCCGAATAGTTATTGGATCACTATTTCGTCAGGCCGGATAAATCCAAGGATATCTCGGGCTTGCTGGTCCAAAAGGTCGATATCAAGGTAGTGATCTGACAATCGCAAAGTCTTATTTTCTAAAAGGGCTATTGATCTCTGCAGCTGTTTGAAATTCTGAGTTAGGGATTTGGATTCAGATTGGTATTCAGCTCGACGTAAAACTCCATAATCCCCTTGGATTGCTGAAAATATGAAATATGCTGCCAAAGTAAGCGACACAAGGGTGACTGCCAAAGATCCAACAAGGGGAGTGCTGTGATGAATCATTTTCTGCCTTCTGCTTTTTATATGGTTTTAATAACTATGACATATTGATTCCCTATTGTGAATCCCCTGATTCGTATTTTATCCAGAAATTGATGCTTGTTTGATTTCATTAATAGTTTTGCCCAAAGTTTGATCAAATTCACCATCATCTTGCTGGGCTGAGAGCCCTTCAGTAAGAGCCCGCGAGAAGCTTGCAATTACAGATTTATTTTGCGCCAAACGTTCATTTGCCTCAGCTCTACTATAACCGCCAGATAGTGCTACCACAGACAAAACACGTGGGTGCTTACATAGCTCAAAATAGTGATTAGGTACTTCTGGAAGCGTGAGCTTCAGCATTACGGATTGATTGGAAGGTAGGTTGTCCAACTGCTCAATCAA
>Ga0138261_1025152_pt1 | contig 10472 bp, 17 predicted proteins | sample RNAA_720151113_FD_105266 | JGI IMG/M metagenome (GOLD analysis project Ga0138261, IMG submission 105266) | Metatranscriptomics of polar marine prokaryotic and eukaryotic communities from Palmer Station, Antarctica after 72hr light incubation -... | ecosystem: Environmental > Aquatic > Marine >...
CCCCAAAACCCCAAAACCCCATCAAAATTTAATCATTAACGATTTAATTAAAATATAATTTTCTATTTTCAAAAAATCATTCATTCTTTCTAACTGAATTATACCTCTATATTGTTCAAAGTGCCAGCTCGGGCATTTGCTCTTCTAGCCATTCTATGTGACTAATACTGAACTTGTTTATTTTCTTGACGCCTCCGTACCTTTCCTTTTTGATTCGCATTTGACGTTGCTTGGCTGTTTCACCCTCGACCTCGGATTCGTCTGCAAGGTCTGCCCGGACCACGTCGCTCAAGAATATGATGAAGTCTTCGCTGTTGGAAACTGTGGGGTCTGAGAGGATCTTCCTGATGAGCTCAGTGTTGTTCTCACCAAGGGCGTTCATGCACTCGTCGTCTGCGAAGAATTCAAGAATTGGTTTGCAGTTGACGAAGTATAGTACTGCGTCTGGCCGAGAGTCGTCTTCTTCCAGCTTACCTCCTGCTCGTTTGGTACCCTGCTCCAAATTAGCCCAGTATACATCAAGCAGCTTCTTGAGAAGGCTCAGCATCGTACCATTGTCGAAGAGTAAGTTCAAGTCATTCTTGATCGACATCTGCGAGATAAGGCTAATCTCATACCGGAGCATCTTCATGATGTTCTGAACGAACTCGACACTGAGTCCAGATGCAATGGAATCCACAATGATTGTGAGCAAGGCCTCAAATATCTTGCTCAAGGTCATCGATTTCTCTGCCTTCACCAGCTGGTATTTCTGAATGCTCAAGTGAATGAACCGCATGCTTGACTCACAGAGAAGCGTGGCCAAGTTTTCATAGTCCTACTTGTACTAGGTGTTGACCTCACCACCAACCAAGCTCTGCACACATTCTGATATATTCGTGGCCAACCTAGCCATGTCCGCCTTGGCGATTCGTGCTTTATCTGCATCTTCGTCACCAATCTTGCATTCGAAAAGGCAGTGACAGCATGAATTGAGGAGCCTGGCGTGGCAAGCAACGATCTCTGTGTCCTTCATATTCTCTTTTGGCTTGTGAACGTAGCCAATCAGGCTTTCTAGACGAACTCCACTCATATTTTCGAAGTATAGGCTGTAAATATCCGAGATCATGAACGTGATAAAGTTCAAGATCTTCAGACTTAACAGCCGCGAAGTTTCACTAAAGCTTTCAAACATCTCGAAGATGTAGCTAAAGAGGCCAGCCTTGTTCAGTGCCTCAGTGAATACTGAGAGCTGCTTAGCTGAGGTATTTTTGGAGATGATCTTCATGTAAAGGCAGCACTTCATCAAGCTGATCGTGGCTGTTGTTGGTAGCTAAACATCAGAAAACTCGATGAAGATTGATTTGAAAGCCATTAGCAGCTTTGGAATATTTGAAAGGACTTGATTTGAGTTTGCATCTGCACTGTCGGTCATATTGCAGCTCTCTGAAGCCAGCACCAAGCTTAACATACCAAGATTTTTGTTGAGCAGATCTTTGTCGCCTCGGAGCTTCCCGAGAGTCTTCAAAATATTCGGCAGCTCCTTTTTCTGGCGAGTTCGTTCAAGTTCTTGCTGTTCAGCCAAGTTCTCATAATAAGCATCTGTCTTTTCTTCTCGTTTCTGGAATGAGAACTACCAAGAGATTTTAGAAATGAGCTTGATCCCTGGCTGATATTCCTACAGCTCTTTGGGTCGGGCCTCACCCATGGCAAAGTCCAGCAATTCATCTTTATTTGCTGTCTTTTCAACGTTGAAGAGTACTTCCTCAGAATATCCTTCCGGAATTGGCTTCTAGTCTTCATCTTCAGCTTGCTTGCTGCCACCAAGTCTTTGACTTTTGCTGCTTCTTTGACTTCTCTGACTCGCTATTTCTCCATTTTTGCTGTCTATATTTTCTTGGTCTTCTTCTGCTGCTGCATTGACATTTGATCTGGCGTCTTTCTGAGCTTCAAATTTATCGTTGGCCTTCGTGATCTCTGCTTCACTGGCACCCGCTTTCTTCATCTTCCTGAGAGCCTATCGGTGCTCAGAGTGGCGCTTTGCTTCTCCCTGAGCCTCAGAAACTCGCTGTGCTTCCGCTGACTCCAGCGCTTGAGATCGACCAGATATCTCCTCAGCGACTGCAGCCTTCTTCTTTGGATTTGCTTCCGCTTCAGCTTTCTGGGCTGCAAGTTTCTTTGTCGCCTCCTCCTCACGTTGTTGTTTTGCTAGCTGTCGCCTCTCTACGGCACTCTGCTGGTCTTGTTGGCTCATATGACTTTAGATGGTATCAATGAGACTCAGTTCCGACTGTCCGATGAGCATCTTCGTATTGAGCTTGTCAATCCCGAAGAAGTCGAAGAAAATGCGCTGATCAAGGTCATGGTAGATTTCTTTTGCGGTCGTGGACATAAAGAGTCGCCGATTGGAGAAGATGTCTTTCATCTTGAGGCCAATTACCATCTCACGAGTCACTGTGAGGTGAGACAGGTTTGCAATTTCATAAGGTATACGAGGAGAAAGATACTCGAAGATTGGCTCAATGCGTGGAGGCTTGCCAACTTCTTCGAGGCCGTCGCCTCCTTTTTCTGTCTTTGGGGTTTTGCTCTTGCTGGTATTTCCTCCCACTTTCAGTTGCTCCGCCATGGCGCTGGTGTCAGAGGACTTGACCATGACGCGGTACTGTATCTCGCGAATGGCTTTGCACTCAGGCAACTACCTGAACTCGTTGAGGTCGATGACAAGTTCACCAAATGTTTTATCGGTGATCATCAGTGTGAATAGCACATAGACATTTTCAATTTTGTAGTCAAGGCTCTTCGGATCAGAATCTGGATTCCTTACCTGCGCCACAGGCAATACAAAACTTGCTGGTTTATTGATATAGAAACTAGTCAAATGAGCTATGTTTATTTCTGCTTCTCCCAGCAGTCCAATTTCTTGCTGGTCAACGCTGTCTGCTCCAGCTTGCATGCCAATGCCGAAGGCTCTGAGCCGCTCGAGCTGTCGGCTTCCATCTCTGAATATCTTGAATCTGACTTTGTTGGCAGCTGAAGTGTTATTAATCTCGACTTTGTTGATTTCTTTGTCGATTGCTTTTCCATATTTGTTGATATCGACCTTCGTGGAGGAGCGATATACGCCCTAATAAGCCTCACAGCTGTCATAGTCAATGAACATATTGTACTTCTGGGCTGTGGCCTGAAGTTGCTCTTCTTTGGTTTACTCTTTGATGAGGTGATTTATTGAGCCCTTCTACAGCTGCTCTGATTTACTTCCTTGTGCAGGTTTGGAGGCTTCGCCGCCTCTTTCTTCATCATCAAGAGGCCTGAGGTCTTCGACTCTCACGACTTCATTGAGTTTCTCGATGCATTGGTCCTCCAGCAGTACCATCTTGATGTTGTTGTCTTTCTGTTCGTTGGTGAGGAAGTCGGTTGCTTTCTCAAGCTTTATGAATCTATGGAAAACCACCTCAATGACTCTATGAGGTTGCTTGGTAAGTGAATTTTGGAGCACACGGAAGTTTACGATCAGCTAATTCTTGCACAATGGCAAGTTGGACTCGATCCAGGTACCATTCTTGAGTGTTTGGGTGTAGTCGCTCAGGTATAGGCTGCCAGCAGCACCAAGGGGTCTATGTACTTCTCTTTTACTTTGCTTGGAGCTACGAACTTCAATTTCTGATTCTGGCACCTGCATCAATGCAAATTTGACCTCCACTCCGGCAGCCACATTCTCGATGGCAATCACTTCATCTTGCAATATCGCAGTCATGCTCAACAGCTTATTCTGTGAGAATTATCGTTCATAGACTGTCTGTGCTGGCTTTCCGACTTGCTGAAGTTGAAGCACGAAGACCAACTTCTTGATTTTCATTGGCTGGTCAGGTATCTTGACTTTATAGGCTTCGAGATTGATGCCTTCTGGTGGCATTCGAATCTCCAGAACATTGCCTTCTTTGAAATTGATGGAGCCATCGTTTTTGGCATCCTCCTGGCTCTTCTTCGTTTGCTCAAGAGCCTAGATCAGATTTGGATCAGACGGTTTGCAATTGATCAACTCCTTTTCAACCTGTTTCCTCAAATCAAGAGTTCGATAGTGATCATATGATTTTTGGAAGCTTGCAGAGTTGAAGACTTAGAACAAGAACGTCAAGGGACTCACAAGCATATTCACCTTGCTCTGGCCGTCGATAGTACTGTATTGGACCTTCCATAAATTCCTCATGAAGAATCTTGCTCTGCGCATCCTCAGACAAGCTGGCGTCAGTTGAGCTGCAATCTCTTGCCTTTCCATGAGCATCTGGAGGATCTGATGCTCCATTGGCGTCAGTTGGTCTTTGCCCATCATCAATTTATAGTTTTCAGTTGCTTGTTCGAGTGGCGATTGAGAAGGGCTCCTACTATTCCTGCTGTGGTAGATGACATCCAGAGCGATCTTGTAATAGACGGGCTTCTGCTTGATTCGCTATGAGCCCACAGTGATGATGTTATACGATTGTGTTTTCTTGCTTTGCAAGGACAACTGGCTCAGTGGGATATCTGTGTGAGCTAGTACTCGATCTTCGCGCTCATTCGTGAAGATGTTCTGTCGGCGGTCTTGCTTGGAGAGGATCTTGATTGAGATCTGGTCTTCAAAGTGTCGAGAGATCAAGTTTGAAACATAGTCAAGGAGGATGGTATTGAAGTTGTCCTCTTTTGATGGCTTATTGTGGTAAGTTGTGAGCGATAGGGACTCGCAGACGTCCTTTCTATGACTCTCAAGCAGTACCTTAAGTCTATCAACTTTTGAGAGCAGTTCAACTCTGATGTAGTTCTGCTCAGAGAATAGTGATTGATTATTCGTGGAGATGTTCTTGATGATCACATTGACATCGCCTGCAGGGCAATCGATGAAGTCAGATGTTCGAATCTTCATTTCAAAAGTGCTATTGGTGGCCAGTTGATGATTTGACATGAGGTTATCCGATCCTCTGGAGACCAATTTGCTGAAACAGAGGCTCTAACTCAAGGTGCTTGAGGCCTTGGCTTGGATGAAGGAGCCGTTTGGGCTCTTGTGCTCAAAGTCCAGCGCACCATCGAGATCAATGATTGCTTGATAAAGTGATAATGGCCAATTCGATGACTTTGGCTGTCCTGATGACTATGTTGGGAGTCCTGCCGCCTTTGCGGACTTTTCAAAGGACTCGGCCTCTGCTTTGAAAATGCCCAAAATCGTGCAGCTCTACATTAATGGCAAACTTGACAAACATTTGCGGAATCGATTCAAGCCAGCATTGTCGCCTTCTTCGAGAATGATTGATACAACAATTTTTGTCACGCCTTGCCTCAGCCAGCATGTAATTTGTTGATTCACAATTTGACTTTGGTAATTTTTCAAAGCAAAGATGCGTGAAATCTACATTTCTGGCGTGATGAAATTACGAGGTTATACAATTAGATCATCCATGACTTCTCCCAGATACTTGCTGAGTTGATAGCTTCTCTATTCAAATTATCTTGAAGCATCTTTTTGAATTGCACTCCGCATACTTTCTTGGTAATTTAGGGCTCCAACAGCTTTATGAGAATTATTTTCAACAGATTCTCGAAGATAGTCAGGAATGTGAGCCTTCAAGATCTAGTACAGCGGCTCAACTGTAAAGAAGCCAAAATAATTGGTGGATTCAACAAGCTTGTGAAGGAATGAATTGAGCGCTTCAAGGGAAATCTCAGCCATCAAATGTGTGTTGCTTGGCCTTGGGCGTGCCATACCTGGTATTTGACCTTGAGTCTTCTGAAGCTTCTGTTGTTGCTTGGCTTTCTTTTGCTTTCTCATCATCGCATCAAAGCCTGTGTTGATATAGTCTTTGTGTTCAACCACCTCTGGCATCGAGAACTGGTTTCTGTTCTGCTTTAAGCTCGCGAACTCTTTTGCTTCCTTAATAACCTCTGTGTTGAAGTAGAGTTCCATTGATAGAATTAGCTTGCCATGATATTTATCGCTGAGTAAATTGTAGTGGCTGCTCTTCTCGGACAACTGCTTCTTGTTGGGCTCATCTTCCGCTAAAGAGTCTGGCTTTTTGAGCACTGGCAACTCTGTGATGTTCACGCCAGCCTCAGTTGGAGATAGGTAGTCCAGCTCGACAGCCAATGTGCTGCCCTTCCCTGCGATCTGCTTCTCCATGAACAAGGACAGCTCTGCAATAGGCAGCTTTGCTCTGCCAATGACTTGCTTTTTTGGCGTACGCAACGATGCTGGGCGTCCACTGGAGCCCATAGCAGTCGATTGCTCCATGTCGGCGGTCTCAAGCACAAGCAAGATCGATATTTGGTCAGTAGCACGGCCAATGAAGGTATTGAACATCGCAGGAAGCTTCCAAGTGTAGTAATTGAGCTGTTCAGTGCGAGTAGCCTCGTTTTTGAAGTAGAAGGCTCGGCCTTCCTTGAAGAAGGTGTCGGTATTGCCATCGCCAGGCCACAAGCAGTAGCCATTACGTGAAGACGAACCTGGATTTGGCAGCTGGCCTGTCGATATTGGTTCTGATTGTGGCACTCTGACGGCATTATCTGAGTATGCATAGTTTCCATTGGCTTCAATTTCCAGACGAAGCACATTCTTCTCCAGATTGAGATCCTTGATATGCTTATCAAGATTTGAGAGCTGCAGGTCGCTCAGGCTCAAGATTCCCAAAGGGCTCTGGATCATCTGAGTCTGGGTCGAGAAGGCTGTGAGCTGTATCAAGATGTATTATCTAGCTGCTCCCCGATGGCCTTTACCTGCCTCCTGCATGCTTTGGAGGTCTTGGTTCATCTTATTCAAAAGCGAGTCAGCCATGTTTGCGAAGTCATCTACCTCCTTGTCTTCTTGGTCTTCTTCCTGTTGCTGATTTTCGACTTCAAGTTCTTGGCGAGCAAAGCCTCTTGGAACAGGAATAGCAGCATGGATCTTGAGTTCAGTGTTTTGGAATTGCCTGAATTGTGCAGTACTAATTCTTGTGGCCCCAATCAGCTGCTTCTGGAGGTTCTCTTGTTCTGGGTCTTCGTCATCATCCAGGTTCTCAACGCGGTTGTTGATTGTGAAGGCCTTCAAAATGATATCATGGTCATCATAAATGCTCGTTTTGGACTTCTGGAAAATCTTGTCACTCAAATCTTTCAGATTGATTTTGAACCTGTCGCCAATGATCTCTCTGTTCTTTGACAAGCCAAGATTTATTGTCGTTCGAGTGATAATTTTTGACTTTGAATAGCTGATCTCTAACATGAGGTGCCTGAAGTTGAGGCTTCGTCTGGCGTCTATATTCTTGAGCTGCATGTGATCGAGGCTCATGAAGCATATTTGACTTTTCATGGCGTTGGTGGAGCTCGGAGGCAGCAGAAGGCTGCTGATATCCTTTTTATTTCCCATGGTCTATCGCTTTTGGGCCGCTTCTTCTTGCTCTTGGCCTTCAGGTCTGATCTTTTTGGTCAGGCCTGCTTCTTGAATCATCTGTTCTCTGAGCTTTAACGTTATATCTTGTCGACCCTTGGCTCCTGAACTCTCAGAATAAATTCTCTTTCTATAATCACATTTGATGATGATTTCACCACTCATCTATGAGTTGACTCTTTTGAGATTGACGGTAATGACATTTTCATATTGACAGTCATCAACCATGTTCTTGGTTTGCTCCGACTTGGTCGACTCTTGCTTGAGCTTGTGCCCTGTAGCATGGAGCTGCTGCGCATCCTTATCAACCTTGACGAGAAGCAAGGCGCTGAGCTCCACGTATTCACAACCGAGCAGAACGAGGTCATCTTCTCGCAAATCATAGAACTTGATAATTAGGCAGTCAGAAACACTGTTGCTCTCCAGAGTGAGACTTCTCTCGAGGTTCCATCGTTTGAATTCGCCTTCGTCTTTGAACAGCTTCTTCTTGGTGACCAACTCTTCATCAACCCAAATTCTCTGATTGTTCAAAATGAATTCCATTCGAGGTTGATATTCATCCTTCTTGTTCTTCATTGCAATTCCTTGATCAAGAGTCAAATGGAGCTTGCCTTGTGGACTGGCTGTAAACTCAGAGCATCGATACATCAAATCAACTGCCATGACGCCTTCAAACTTTGATTTGAATTTCAGTTGGGCTGGTGTCCGCGCAAAAGCAGGAGTACTCACCAATATCATCTGCGGACTTAGCTTGGCCTCGCTCAGAACCGTGTTCGGATCAGCCTCATCGAAGACCTTGAAGAATATCTGGTCGTTGCTGTCGTAGGTGGGCACCTTTATAACGTCGTTTCCCCAGTCAAGAGGACCTTCGCCATCGAAGCTTATGGTTCGCGTCCGCTGCACTTTTCTATTCGTGGAGATGGTCATGTAGATATTGTGCTATGCAGAATCATTTCCGTAGGTGATGCGTAGCTCACCGAGCACCATGACTAGAACACCTCTGGGCTAGTCTGCGAACAGGGTCTTCCGCTCGAGGTTGAGAGTGAATAGCTCATGTCCTTGATAGTCTTGCTGATTGATATTGAATTTCTTGTTTTTTATTTTCTTCAGGTGCGATACCTTTCCTCCTACTTCTGCTGCATCTTCGTGATCGTCTTTTCTCTTTATCAAATTCTTGGTTTTGTCCATTTCAGCTGGCAGTACTTCTTGACCAAGCTTGTGTTTATTGTCCTCCCAGAGCTGCCATTCTGCTGGAGTATAGGTAGACTTATCCGGCTCAAAGAGCTACTTTAATGACAGCTTGATGATGCTTTCCTTCTTTTTATCGACAAATTCTGTTTGGTAGAACCTTTCGACAATTGCTGGGATCTTTCCATTGAGCATTAGCTCGGCTACGTAAAGTCGTATTCGCCCAAGCTCTTGGTGCTTGGTCATGAAAAGCAAGTCAATTTTGGGACGTTTGAAAATGATGAGCTCTACTTGTTGCATCAACTCTTTTGTCGCGATGGTCTTCTCCTCTCCCAGAAGCAGCTCGTCCTCGAACTACTTTACATCCTTTGCGGCTTGGCTTTTTGCAGGATCAACAAGGGCACCTTTTGTGTCATAAAGTTTCACTTTTGCATATGTGCTACCAGGATTTAAGGTCTCTCCATTGCCTGTCGTCCAACTTTTGATCAAGAGTTGCAATTTCCCAAGTCCTTTTTTCCTTGTGTAGATTGAATTGAGATAGTTCAGCTGGATCACAACTTTAGGCTGTTTATCTTTCGGCATCTGATTGTTCTATGCTCTGGTCTAGCCAGTGCCTTTCGACGCATTGGCAGACGGGTTTTCATAATCAATATAATCATCTAGCAAATATACTCGCTGCTCTCCATCAATCAAGCCATGGGTATTGTTGAGCCTGCATTTGAATGCGCCAATCTTCTGGAATATATCAGCCTTTTTCTGCTTGCGGTAAACGCAGAGGAACAAGGTCGAAGCCTCGATCTCGTCACAGACCACATGTACCTTCTATTGGCATTGAAGTCCAGCTGCTTGAATGCTGCATAGTCTATTGGCAGGGTGACCAATTCGGTGTGCAGAAAGGTTGGTGGAGCGTTGATATTCATTTGCAATAATTTTTGTGGCTTCGTCAGCCGTTTGGGCCAGCTCTACGACAATACCATATTCCATCTAATCCTTTTTTACCATCTCATCGAAGCCCACCAAATGCTTGAGGTTGACCAGCAGAATACCAGCCTTGGCTCGGAAGTCGGTGGAAGGCACTGGTTTGTCGCTAAAGAGGTCGTCTTGATGGTGGACGTCGAGGAGCTCGAAGCTGAAGTCAATCTTTCCAGCCAGAGCACGTTCAGCTGTCTCAGGCGTTGTATTGGCCACTTCTCTGGCCGCTTTCCCATCCTGGCTGGCCTTTGGCTTGCTCCCAGATTGTGATTTCTTCTCTTCCTTGTTCTTGTTGTTGGCAGTGGCATAGACATCGACCGACTTGAGCCCTTTACGTATGAGCTCATTTCTATTTGATTCTTCTCCGCCTTTGAGATACTCATTGATATGGACCTTCCTCTCTCCAACTTGGCGATCTGCTTGTATTGATTCCTTCTCGACCACTTCAAAATGCAGATATCTGTCCGAAGCGCTCGAGCTGGACTGATGGTTTGACTTCGTCGAAGAGGCTGGTGCAGCATCTCCTCGTGCCTCTCCTGCTCCTCCCTTGGCTCCTTCGATGATGCCGAGGCTCCTCTGGGTCTCCTCGCTCATGAGGAAACTGAATGGCTGATTGAAATGGGGGTTCTCATTGTTCGACATGGGTGGAGTACTGCAGTTCACCCCATTGAACGAGAGCTTGAGCATCGGGTCGGCCTTATCCAGCGACCAGAAGCTCGAGTATTGCGTGTCCAGAGATCGGATTGTGATAACCAATAGCTTGAAGGCCTCTCGTCTACCCAGCTCCGGCTCCTCCTTCACTTGCTCGAGTCGCTCGCTGGTCTTTGTTCCTTCTTCCGGGCGCTGTTCCAAACCTTCACTGGCAAAGTGGACATTCTTCTTGGCCCCTTTATTGGCGCTCTTCTCCATTTTAGACATTTGAATGAATTTATGCAAATTTAAA
>Ga0138261_1017426_pt1 | contig 10421 bp, 10 predicted proteins | sample RNAA_720151113_FD_105266 | JGI IMG/M metagenome (GOLD analysis project Ga0138261, IMG submission 105266) | Metatranscriptomics of polar marine prokaryotic and eukaryotic communities from Palmer Station, Antarctica after 72hr light incubation -... | ecosystem: Environmental > Aquatic > Marine >...
CTTCCAATTTTATAGAATGGAAGAGAATAAAGAACTTTTAGGAGACAATAGACAAGGTGAGGCTTTGGACATACAACATAGTAATAACGATACTACAGGGAAAAAACTGTACATTGAAAGCTATGGTTGCCAGATGAACTTTTCAGACAGTGAAATAGTAGCTTCCGTTTTAGATAAAGAAGGCTATACAACTACTACAAAAATAGAAGATGCTGATTTAATTTTTCTAAACACCTGTTCTATACGTGAAAACGCAGAACTTACAGTTAGGAAAAGATTAAACGCTATCAATTATGATAAAACCAAAAAAGACAATGTAAAAGTTGGAATTTTAGGTTGCATGGCGGAACGACTGAAAAGTAAATTACTAGAAGAAGAAAAACTAGTAGATTTAGTTGCTGGCCCTGATGCTTATAGAGATTTAGGAAACCTAGTTTCTGATGTTGAAGATGGACAAAAAGCTGTTAATGTTATATTATCTCGAGAAGAAACTTACGATGACATTCAACCAGTAAGAATTAATTCTAACGGAATTACTGCATTTGTTTCCATCATGAGAGGGTGTGATAATATGTGTACATTCTGTGTTGTTCCATTTACAAGAGGAAGAGAACGATCAAGAGATTATAAATCTATCATCAGTGAATGTAAAGATCTTCATAGTAAGGGTTATAAAGAAGTAACTTTACTAGGACAAAATGTAGATTCATATAGATTTTCTGATGATGAGTCACTAAGAGGAAAGGCGTTAAAAGAAGCACCAAGAGATCAAGTAATTGATTTTGCCAAACTATTAATATTATGTGCAGAGGTTGCGCCTGATTTAAGAGTTCGATTCAGTACTTCTCATCCAAAAGATATCACAGACGATGTTTTATATGCAATAAGAGATTACAAAAACATTTGTGAATACATTCATTTACCAGCTCAAAGTGGAAACACAAGGGTTCTAGAAAAAATGAATCGTACATATACTAGAGAATGGTATGATATGAAAGTTAATAGGATTAGAACTATCATTCCAAATTGTGCTATTTCTACAGATATGATTTCCGGATTTTGTTCAGAAACTGAAAAGGAGCATGAAGACTCTAAAGATTTAATGGAGAAAACTAAATACGACATGGCTTATATGTTCTTTTATAGTGAACGCCCAGGTACTTTAGCGCAAAAGAAATTTGAAGACGATGTGCCTTTAGATGTGAAAAAACGTAGACTTACAGAAATCATCAACATTCAAAGTGTTTCTTCTTTAGAGCAAAACCAAAAATCAATTGGGCAAGTTTATGAAGTTTTGATTGAAGGTGTTTCCAGAAAAAACGATCAAGAATTCAAAGGAAGAACAAGTCAGAACAAAGTAGTTATTTTCCCTAGAGAAGATTATAAATTATCTCAATATGTTACTGTAAAAGTGAACAGTTGTACATCTGCTACATTAATTGGTGAAGCAATCGAAAAAGTAGAATATTAATGAACGTCACAATTACTGGGATAAAACAGAGGTTTGGGATTATTGGTACTTCTCCTCTATTAAATAGGGCTTTAGATGTAGCAATTCAAGTTGCTCCTACAGATTTATCTGTATTGATTACAGGAGAAAGTGGGGTTGGTAAAGAAGCATTCCCTCAAATCATACATTCATTAAGCTCACGAAAGCATAGTAATTACATTGCTGTAAACTGCGGAGCTATCCCTGACGGGACGATCGATTCCGAATTATTCGGTCATGAAAAAGGTGCGTTTACAGGAGCTATTGGTGATAGGAAGGGTTATTTTGAAGCGGCTGATAAAGGAACAATATTTTTGGATGAAGTTGGAGAACTACCAATTAGTACGCAAGCTCGATTATTAAGGGTACTTGAAGCTGGTGAATTCATGAAGGTTGGTTCTTCTAAGGTTGTTAAAATTGATGTTAGAATAATCGCTGCTACTAATCTTAATATGTTACTAGCAGTTAAAAAAGGCAAGTTTAGAGAGGACTTATATTACCGATTAAATACAATTCCGATACAAATACCTTCTTTAAGAGAAAGAAAGGAAGATATATATATGTTATTTAGAAAGTTCTCGGTTGATCTTGCCGAAAAATATAGAATGCCTCCTTTAAAGTTGGATGATAGTGCAAGATTAATTCTTGAAAAATATAGATGGCCTGGAAATATAAGGCAATTAAAAAATATTTCTGAACAGATTTCTGTAATTGAAGAAAAAAGATTGTTAGATGATAAAACCATCTTGCAATATTTACCAGAAGCTGGGTCATCTAATCTTCCTGCTTTATTAGAGAATACGAACGAAGAACCACAAGAAAAATCATCTGATTTTGCAAAGGAACGAGAGTTTTTATACAAAGCTCTTTTCGATATGAAAAAAGAATTGAGTGATTTAAAAGGTGTAGTTGGAGGAATTGTTCAGAATAAAGGATCAGAAGTTAAAAAAGAATTCAAACAACTTTCGGCAAGTGCTCAATCCTCGGATACCGTTAATTTCCCAGTCCCATTTAATAGCGATATATATAATGCCACTCCCGTAGCAGCTAATCCTAAATTTGACCACACTGAAGAAGTAGTTGAAGAAAGTTTATCTTTAGCTGATCGTGAAAAAGATTTCATCGAGAAAGCTCTGGAAAAGCATAGAGGTAGAAGGAAAAATGCAGCGAAAGAATTGGGGATTTCAGAAAGAACACTTTACAGAAAAATAAAAGAATACAACATCAGTTAATATAACTATGAAAATATTTTGGAGCATATTAATTGGAATGGTTATAATGGGTTGCGCTGTTTCTTATTCTTTTAGAGGAGGAACTGTTCCTGGTGAAACATTTACTGTGAAAACTTTTGAATTAGGAAATAATCTTACACTTGTAAATCCTAGTTTACCAATCATTTTACAAGAAGCTTTGCAGCAAAAATTTATTAACGAGTCCAATTTAAAATATACCGATCGAAACGCAGATGTTAATTTCATTGGCACAATCAACAGTTACACAATCACACCCGTTCAAGGAACTGGTGACGCAACAGTTAGCTTAAACAGATTAACAATCACCTTAGAAGTATTGTATACTAACCAAAAAGATGATAAAGCACCTGCAGAAGGTAAAATAATCAAAGTTTCGAGTTACGATGACTTTGCTGCAACTGACGATTTTAGTTCTAAAGAAAGTGAATTGGCAGAAAGTATTTCAGAGAAACTAGTCTCATTAGTATACAATCAAGTATTAGTAAACTGGTAAAATGAATAAAGAAACTTTTAATCAGCTCGTTAAAGACCCTTCCGCAGTTAATCCGAAACATAAAACGGAATTAGCTCAATTGGTAGCTTCCTTTCCGTACGCTTCAAATTTAAAGTTACTTCACCTTTCTGCTTTACTAAACGATTCAGATATTCATTTCGAACGAGAATTAAAAAAAACAACTTGTTACATAACCGACCGAAGAGTTCTCCGGAAAATTGTTCAGCAGTCTTCGAATAAATCGGAATATATTATCGAAGAAAGTATTGCTCCTTTAAAAATCGTTCAAACGGAAATCACAACTGATTCCCAGGACACTATTGAAGATCTTACTTTAGAAAAAGTTAGTATTCCAATTGAGAAGGATATCAAAACTCCAGTTCAAACAATTGAAGTCGATCAAAAGAAAACCATTAGTGTAATTCCTGAATTAAACGAACAAATTATAGCTTCTGCTGTTAATGCTTCTATTTCTTTGGAAGCCGATGAGATCGAAACACCTGAAGAAACGGTTAAACAAACTAAGGTTGTAGTGTCAGAAAAGGTCGTTGATGATAAAAAATCATTTTTAGATTGGATTGGCGAGAAAAATAATCTTCCGATAGAAAAGGAACCTATTTCCGACCCTAAAGCGGAAGAGAGAATAGAGTTCAGAAAGAAAGCTGAAGACTTAATCAATCAGTTTATTGTGGATCAACCACGAATTAATGTAAAAAAAGAATTTTTCTCTCCAGGTAATATGGCGAAAAAAAGTATTGAGGATCATGATACTATTGTAACGGAGACTTTAGCTAAAGTTTACGCTACTCAAGGAAATAATTCTAAAGCTATTTCTACTTATGAACAGTTAATTTTGAAGTTTCCGGAAAAAAAGAGTTACTTTGCATCCCTTATTAAAGATTTAAAATTGATTTAACATAAACTACGATGGTGTTTTTAAGCATATTAATTATCATAGCAGCTATTCTTTTAATATTAGTTGTATTAATTCAGAATAGTAAAGGTGGAGGTTTAGACTCTAATATTGCTTCTCAGAACCAATCTTTTGGAGCAAAAAAGACTACTGAAATTGTCGAAAAAGTAACTTGGGGATTAGCAGCAGCTTTAGTTGTACTAAGTATTGTTTCTACAAAATCAATTTCTACGCCTCAAAAAGTAGAATTGGATACAGATAGAGATGTTCCTGCCGCTACTATTCCTACAGATGAAACCCCAACAGATCCAGCTACTCCTGGTACGTAAATAATACGAGATTTATAAAAAATGTCAGGCTGTCACAAACAGTCTGACATTTTTTGTTTCAACACCTTTCGTTTGTGCAATTTTGTCTGCAATTACAGTGCTTTCCGTAACACACCCTAATGGCACATAAAATGATATAACGCATTTGAGAATTTGAGTTTTTCACATACTAAATAAAAATATAAATGTCAGAAGTAAACATTAAACCATTAGGAGACCGAGTTTTAATACTTGCGAATCCAGCTGAAGAAAAAACTGCATCAGGAATATACATTCCTGACACTGCGAAAGAAAAACCTCAAAAAGGGGAAATAGTAGCTGTTGGAGAAGGAAAAAAAGATGAGCCGTTAAATGTAAAAGTTGGCGATACAGTATTATATGGAAAGTACGCAGGAACTGAATTAGCACATGAGGGTGTAGATTACCTTATCATGAGAGAAGCGGATATTTTCGCAATTGTTTAATCAAAATTAAAATTACTTAAAATGGCAAAAACTATATTATTCGACGTTGAAGCAAGAAACAAAATTAAAAAAGGAGTTGACGCTTTAGCAAACGCAGTAAAAGTAACATTAGGACCAAAAGGAAGAAATGTTGTAATTGATAAAAAATTCGGATCACCAATGGTTACTAAAGATGGTGTTACTGTAGCAAAAGAAATTGAATTAGCTGATCCTGTTGAAAATATGGGTGCGCAGTTAGTTAAAGAAGTTGCAAGTAAAACTAATGATGCTGCTGGAGATGGTACTACAACAGCTACTGTATTGGCTCAAGCAATTTATACTGCTGGGATCAAGTCGGTAACTGCAGGTGCGAATCCAATGGATTTAAAAAGAGGAATAGACAAGGCAGTTATTGCAATTGTTAAAAATCTTAAGGAACAAGCTAAGCCAATTGGAAACAGTGCTGAAATTGCGCAAATCGCAACAATCTCTGGAAACAATGATCCTGAAATAGGAAACAGAATTGCTGAAGCAATGAAAGTTGTTGGTAAAGATGGTGTTATAACTGTTGAAGAGGCAAAAGGAACTGAAGATGAGTTAAAAACTGTTGAAGGAATGCAATTCGATAGAGGATACCTTTCTCCTTACTTCGTTACCAATCCTGAAAAAATGGAAACTGAATTAGAGAATCCATTAATATTAATTCACGATAAGAAAATATCCTCTTTAAAAGATGTTCTTCCAATTCTTGAAAAAGCACAACAAACTGGTCGTCCATTATTAATCATCGCTGAAGATATCGATGGTGAAGCATTGGCTGCATTAGTTGTAAATAAAATTAGAGGTTCTTTAAAAATTGCTGCTGTTAAAGCTCCAGGTTTCGGAGATAGAAGAAAAGCAATGTTGGAAGATATCGCCACTTTAACTGGAGGTACTTTAATTAGCGAAGATCAAGGTTACAAATTAGAAGCTGCAGAAGTTGCTCAATTGGGACAAGCTGAAAAAGTTGTAATTGACAAGGATAATACTACTATTGTAAACGGTGCAGGGGATGCTGAACTTATCAAAGGTAGAGTTAACCAAATTAAAGCACAGGTTGAATCAACAACTTCTGATTACGATAGAGAGAAACTTCAAGAAAGATTAGCTAAATTATCTGGTGGATTTGCTGTAATTTATGTTGGAGCTGCTACTGAGGTAGAAATGAAAGAAAAGAAAGACAGAGTTGATGATGCATTACATGCAACAAGAGCTGCTGTTGAAGAAGGAATTGTTGCTGGAGGAGGAACTGCTTTAATTAGAGCAATAATTGCTTTAGATGGTATACAAAGTGAAAACGATGATGAAGAGCACGGTGTCAATATCGTAAGAATTGCAATCGAATCACCTTTGAGAACTATTGTAAACAATGCAGGGGGCGAAGGTTCTGTTGTTGTTAACAAAGTAAAAGAAGGAAAAGGTGATTTCGGATACAATGCTAAAACTGATGTTTACGAAAACTTAATTGAAACAGGAGTTATTGATCCTGTTAAAGTTACTCGTTTGGCTTTAGAAAATGCGGCTTCGATTTCGGGGTTACTATTAACTACTGAATGTGTTATTGCTGATGAGCCTGAAGATCCTGCTGCAATGGGAGCTGGAATGCCTGCTGGAGGAGGAATGGGTGGAATGATGTAATACCTGATTATATAATCTTTACCGAGGCTGTTCAATTAATTTTGAACAGCCTTTTTTTATATTCGTGATAACTTCACCCCTATTACAGTAACTAAATAGTCGATTTCCTAGTTATATTAGGTAACGCTTAGTAACCAAAAAAATTGAAAACGACACAGAAACATATCATCAAGCATTGCATACTTACTTTGTTAATTGGAACTTCCTCTCTAGCTTTTGCTGGTGAGCAAGTTATTAAAGTTGGAGCTGGTTATAAATCCTTCAAAGGAAGTACTCATAATAGTATTTTACATTCCGGAAAGGCTTTCTCGTTAGGTTATGGATATTCTTATGGTAACAAAATGTTAAATCATTTTCAATTCCAAGTTTCTAATTCAAGTAAAGAAGTGCAATATGACTTAGTTTATGTTTCGGCAAATTCAAATATAGATTTATCCCAAGAGTTTAATTTCCCGTTTATCAAAATGGGAAAGTTTACAAATTATACAGGTCTATACTTTGCTAATAATTTTAGTTTAAATTTCTTTCCTAAAATTGATCCAGATAATTTCACTTGGGAGAATCAACTGATCTCAGGATTTTCTACTCGTAATTCATACCAGTTATCGAACAAAGAAAGTATTGATTTAAATATTCAAATTCCAATTTATTCTTTTTTTCTTTCTCACCGTCATGATCGATTAACTGGCGATCTTCCACAAACCAACCGCACATTATGGCAGGCAATAGACAAGCAAACTGGCTTTGCTAACAAATTATTCATGCCAAATATAGAGCTTGGTTATCAAAGAAATATTGTAGGCACTGTTAAACTAGGAATATTTTACCAAGTAAACCTCAATTGGTATGAAAGAAAAAACGGATACAAAGTCAGTTCAAAAGCACATATTCTTAGCTTAAGAATAACTTACTAATCCTGTTGAATATCCCCTACTTTTCTTATACCTTTATAATATGGTTCTTAAAACGGTGAAAGAAAATAAGCCACTACTGATAAGTTATTTTATAGTCGTTTTCATTGGTTGTACTTTTTTATCACTCGATCAAAAAATTCCTTTACAAATTAGCACCAACCAATTCACAAGTGATTCATTAGATCTTTTCTTCTTATTTATAACAAAACTAGCTGAGGGTTGGCTTACAGTTCCTATATTAATTTATTTTTTAATTAATGACTGGAGAAAAGCCATTCTCATTGGAATATGCTACGGCGTAACCGCAATCATTGCAATTATCATTAAGAATTATGCATTTGACGTTAACAGCAGGCCTTTTGGAGTGTCAGTCCTTAACCAACTGGAATCATATCACTGGATAAAAAATTATAAAATGCCTACCGGTAATAGCTTTCCGTCCGGACATACAACAACTGCATTTACTTTTGCAATCATTCTTAGTCTACTAAATAAAAACAAATGGTTATCAATTCCTTTTGTGTTTATAGCAGGACTAATAGGCTTTTCTCGTACATTTTTATCCTTTCATTTTTTAATTGATGTTGTTGTAGGATCAATTATAGGAGGTGTTACTACTTTCTCACTTTACGTTATGCTTAACAATCGTTTTCGTTTTAAAAACTAAGATCATGAAAAAGCTAACTTTACTCCTATTATTTGTTTTTCACATCAGCACAATAGTAAATGCACAAAACACAAAACACATCAGTACAATACTGATGACTTACCAGTTTTCATTAACTAAAATTGAAACTAAGTTAAATTTTATCACTTCAGATTCTTTATATAAAATCTCCAATCTAAATGATTTTATTATTACCCTTAAAGAACTTCAAGTTCAAAAATTCAATTTAGATTCTGCTTTTATCGAATATGAGTTTATGAGCAAAAGGATACTATTAGATAAAATACTCACAAAAAGGAAACTAAAAAAAAAACGCAGAAAAAAACTCCAAGAAGAATTATTAAAATGGAATTACCATAGTTGTCATCCAAAAAGTGATCAACTTTGGCATTCAGTTTCTAGATTTTTTTACAACATAGAAACTATAACGAACAATCCTTATCCAGAAAGAAGTAATTTTCATTTTTTAGCTGACGAAATCAAAAACCAGCAGCGTATTATTACAATAATTTTACAAGATATCACACCATAAGTATGAGTTTACGACTATATAGATTGATGAATACATTCCTAATTATTACAGGAATAATATTGATTTTCGAACTTATACGAGATTCTTTTAAAGAAGGAGATTTTATTGGTTACGTAAATGCAGGAAACGCTATATTCAAAGGCACCAATATTTATGCTGACTATTTAAACACTTGGCCTCCTTTTTTCTCGATATTCTCAACTATTTTAGCTTACGGAGATAGTATTAGCCCATATGGTATTCGTTTCCTCTGGCTATCAGGAACAATAGTAACTTTATTTTACATCTGTAAAATCATAATACAACTATCTACCAATTTAGAACTTAATCTTCTTAATAAAAACAAGCTTAAAATTCAAGAACCATTAGTTGTTCTTCCTGTTTTAATAATGCTTCGATTTATCATGGATAATATGGCAAACGTTCAAATTAATGTTTACCTACTACTTTGTTCCGTATTAACGATCAAATATTATTTAGATAATAAATTTAAATGGGCAGGTTTGTTCTTAGGTCTTATAATTTCTCTTAAAGTATACCCTGTAATATTTTTACTCTTTTTCATATATAAAAGAGAATATGAAACTGTAGCGTGGACCTTTGCATTTATTTTATTTTTTAATGTAATTCCATTCTTATTTTTCGGAACCGAAATAGCTCTAGAGCAATATAATTTTTGGTTTGAAAAAGTAGACAAGGTATTAGTATTTCCTACGCATAAAAATCAATCTTTATATGGCTTCCTAACTAGATTATTAAGTACAGAACCAACAGAATCTATATCAATTAATATAGCTGAATTATCAGCGCAAACAGTTAAGAAAATAAATTACGTTATCATTTCTGTAATAGCTATTGTACCTGCAATCCTATTCAGATTTAAAATAAAAGACAAAAAAGCAATGAAACCAATACTTGAGTTCGCTTTCATCTTTGCAGCTATACCCGTAATATCGCCTTTAGCATGGAAAGCATACTTTATATTTCTGTGGCTACCTTATTTTGTGATTTACTTGATTCTATTCCGATTAGCATATAATATATCAAGTAAAAAAATTAAAACATTAAAAGTCATATTCTATATTTCAATATTACTAACTGTTTTTTCAACCGAAGCATTTTCAGGCAAAAATTTCTCCGATATTTTAGAAACACTTGGGGCAATAACCCTTGGTACTATACTCGTACTTACACTACTCGTAATCTTCTATTTGGATTATGAAAAAATCAATATAAAATCACTTGAATTACAAACAAAGCCCAATAAATAATCTCTACTTGACACAGAGTAATTTTACAGATGTTTTTTTTTTTGAAATTAATCTAAAAAAAATTGCCTCGTATTAAAATTCAATATACATTTGCATTGTTAAGTTTGCCTAACTTAATCAATATAAAGCTGTTAACTAATAGCGACAGAATTAGATATTTTTCACCTTAACATACACAAAATGCAACTATCTAATCGCTATTAGCATAAATAGCTGATTTTTTATTTATAGAAATTATTTTATGATGTCAGGAAAAAAACTTCTAATAATCCTTTTGGGAGGATTGTTTATGATTATTACAAACGAGTCAAAAGCACAATGTTTAAATCCGTTATGGAATATTTCAGATGCTCCATATACGCTCAATGAAGTCGTTTCTGCATCAGATGGAAATGATTACTTTTGTAAAGATATTGGTCAGGGACACTTGGATCCGGCAA
>Ga0138261_1635726_pt1 | contig 10408 bp, 11 predicted proteins | sample RNAA_720151113_FD_105266 | JGI IMG/M metagenome (GOLD analysis project Ga0138261, IMG submission 105266) | Metatranscriptomics of polar marine prokaryotic and eukaryotic communities from Palmer Station, Antarctica after 72hr light incubation -... | ecosystem: Environmental > Aquatic > Marine >...
GTATGGAAGTAATGCATGAGCGTAATGCTCACAACTTCCCATTAGATTTAGCATCTGGTGAAGTATTACCTGTAGCTTTAACAGCTCCAGCTATCAACGGTTAATTCCATTGAATTATTTTAAATCTTGGAGCTTATTCCAAGATTTAAAATAATTAATTTTATTTATTTTCATTTATCAATTTTTTAAATTCAATTTCAAATTCAAATTTAGCTCTATTAGTATTACCACCAATAAAAATATTATTCCTTTTCTTAAGAATCCAAATTTGTGAGTAAGTTGTATAACTGATCAAGGTACTCAGCATTAAGAATCCAAACCCAGTATAAATTGTAATAATACCAGGGTCCGTTTTAATTTGTAAACCGGTCGAACTTATAATATCAACTAATGTACATGGATGACTATTTATTAACAAGGTATCATTTAATTCCAAATTACTTAAGAATTCTCCTTTTTCATTATAAAGTGAAATATAACCTTGTAAATTATTGATTAACACCGTTACACCATTTGTAAAAGTATTATCTAAAGGTACCCAAGAAATCCACACTTTTTCTTTACTTGTAAAAGGTGAAAGTAATGGGCATTGAATAATCTTATTATCAATTTGAATTCTTAACCCAAGAATATTCCAGTCCGTTTGATAATAAGTGATATTTTTATATTTTGCTGGATGGTTTACAGAAATCGTTTTGTTTAAAATTTCATTTCCGGATTGGTCCAAAAAAGAAAGATTTGAATAGAATTGATTAATCGTTGTTTCTTTATTATAAGTAATCCAAAAATCATTTGCTCTTGCACTAACATTTGAGATTTTTGCAAAACTTCCTCTACTCAATGTATTTTGAATACTAAAAATTTCACTTTTTGCTATAGCTTCTTGAGCATTAAATCCTCCAACTGCACCTAAAACTGCACCCAATAAAATTAAAATCATACTTATATGAACAATAATCGGTGCAATTCGACCAATAATCCCTTTGTAAGCATAAATAATTTTTCTTTGGTGAAAAATTGAATAATCTTGTTTTAATAAATCATACAAAAATGGTGGTAATAGCTTATTTGAGAGCCTATTTTTAATTTTTAATTTTTTAAATTGATTAGTTGTCCTAAAAAATTGGCAACGTTGTGCAATTTTTAAAGAAGGTAATTGTTGTAAAAAGGTACAACTTAATAAACTACAACCAAAAATAATTAAGAGTACAATAAACCAAATAGTTTTGTATATATGGTCAAAACCAAATTGAATAATAAATTTCCAATTAATAAAACCAAAAATACTCGTTTCTACTGGATAATTGGTTTGATAATACTCTAATATTTGATCCTGTTCAATTATGGTTCCAATTATGCTAAAACTTGCAATTAATAAAAGTAACAAAATTGCAAACCGTAAATCTGCAAAAGATTTTAGAATAAATCGTTTCATTTTTTATTTTAATTAATTTATTTTGAAGCTAAACGTATACGGCCTGATAAAGCCCATTGTTGAAATTCTTTTAATTTAGTTTCATCCAATTGTGCTAAAGGTACTACCTCATTTAAACACAGAATAATATCATCTGTTGTAAATTCTCGTTTTTCTGAAAAAGCTAAATACATTGCGTCAATAATTGTTTGTTTAATTTCCGCTCCAGAAAATTGTTTAGATAATTGTGCTAATTTTTCAGAATCAAATGTTGTCCAAGTCTCTTGGCGAAAAGCTTTTAGATGAATTTTAAAAATCTCAACCCGTTCTTCATAAATTGGCAAATCTAAAAAGAAAATTTCATCAAACCGTCCTTTTCGTAAAATTTCAAGTGGTAAATTTTTCACATTATTGGCTGTTGCAACAACAAAAACAGCTGCAGTTTTTTCAGACAACCAAGTTAAAAAACTGGCTAAAACACGATTACTAGTACCACTATCTCCACGACTCTCCATATTACTAAACGCTTTATCAATTTCATCAATCCAGAGAATACAAGGTGATAATGCTTCCGCAACTTGAATTGTTTGTCTTAACCGAGATTCAGATTCACCAACAATTCCACCGAATAATTTACCAATATCTAATTTTAATAATGGTAATTGCCAATCATTTGCAATTACTTTAGCAGTCAAAGATTTACCAGTACCTTGAATACCGACTAATAATAACCCACGGGGAACTGGTAAACCATAATTAGTAGCTTGTTGACTAAAGGCAGTTGTCCGTTTTTCTAACCACTTTTTTAAATTTTCAATTCCACCAATATTATTTAAACTTTGATCGGTTTCCCAATATTCGAGAATACCTGTTTGGCTAATAATTTGACGTTTTTCATTTAAAATTAAATTCAGACTTCTTTCATCAATAATTTTATATGTAGCAATAATTTTTGATAAAACACGACGAATTCTTTCTAAGGATAGTCCCTGACAAGCTCGAATTAAATTTTCAATTAATAAATTATCTATTTTAATATTTAATGAAGTAAATAAGCGAATTAATTCTTCTTCAATTTCATTTGGTGTCGGTAATTCAAATTTTAAAACCGTTATAAAATCCCTTAATTCTATTGGAATATTAATTTCCGATCCAATAACAATTATTGTTTTTGGTTGTAATTTTAAAAGACGAATTAAATTTTTTAATTTCCGACTAACCGAAATATCTGTTAAGAATTTCTGAAAATCTTTTAAAATAAAAAGTGCTGGAGTATCTGAGGTTAACTTTTCAATAAGTTCTAATGCTTGTAATGGGTTTCGTTTTGCAAAATTATTATTATTAGGGTTATTGGTATATCCATCAACAAAATCCCATGTATAAATACTTCGATTTAAATTTGATTTGATATTTTTTCGAATTAAATATTCAACTCGATCTTCTTCAATCGTATTAATATAAATAATTGGATACCTCGCTTTTAATAAAAGACTGAGTTCATTATTGAATGTCATAATAAAATTTTAATAATATAAAGTTTAGATAAAAAATAATTATTTATTAGAGTAATTAAATAACTATTATTACTCTAATAAATTTAAAATATTAACTTTGAATAGTTAATTTCTGACGACCTTTTCTTCGTCTATTTTTAATTGTTTTACGTCCTTGTGGAGTTGCCATCCGTGCACGAAAACCTGAAAGTTTTACAATAGAAGCACGAGTTTTATTTGATAATGTCCGTTTTGTCATAGAATTTAATATAAAACTAATAGATTAATAATAACAGAAAATAGCTAAAATGAAAACTTATATAGGTTTTATATTTAAAAGTTCATAAATCACTAATTGTCTAATTAATTTAATTAAATATAAAAATAAACCGTAAGCTTCGTCTTTATATTCAAAAAGGGGGTTACGTTGACCGTAACCCCGCCAACCGACTGCATCTCGGATTAGAGACATATTTTGTAAATGTTCTTTCCACATAATATCAATGTATTTTAACATAGTCGCGCGTTCAATTTCTCTCATTAATCCAATTTCTACTGTTTCAATTTCTGCTTCTTTTAGTTCATAAGTAAGCCAAAATTGTTGTTGTAAATAATTTTTTAATTCAAGTTTTGTATAAGTTGGATTATATTTAGTAAATTCTTTTAAGTTTAAACTTGTTCCTAGTAAATCTTGTAGAATATTATTTAAAATTTTAATATCTAAACTTTCACTTTCTTCAACAATATCCGTAATAACTTGATCACCTAATGCTAAAATTTTCTTCCGTACGGAATTACTTTCTAAAACATTACGACGTTCATAAAAAATAACTTGTCTTTGTTTATTTAAAACTTCATCATAATCAAATAAATATTTTCTTGAATCATAATTCCGATTTTCAACAGTTTTTTGTGCACTATCTAAACTTTTAGTTAATAATGCGGATTCTAATGGAACATCATCCAATAATTCATTTGTCATATAATCTTGAATACTGGTTGTGCCAAAAACACGTAGTAGACTATCATCTAAACTTAAAAAAAATCTTGATTTTCCCGGGTCACCTTGGCGACCACAACGACCTCGTAATTGATCATCAATTCTTCTTGATTCATGTCGTTCAGTTCCAATGATGTATAATCCACCTAAATCTTTAATAAACTTGTTATCTTTTTCTTGGACTATTTTTAAACGAGTAAAAACAATTTTAAAAATTTTTTGTAATACTAATTTATGACTTTTATCAAGCCTTTTGACTTGATCAATCTCATTTAAAATTTTTAATAGATCAATTGGGGTTAATTCTAAAAATTCTTTATCATTCAATAAATCATTAAAATAAAGGTTTAAGGATGTATTATTTTCTTCAATTAAATTTGAAATAATTGAATTATTCTTAATTAATTCACGTTTATTTTTTAACAGCAATACGTAACCGTATAATTCTTTTTGAATTTTAAATTTAATATTTCCCCCAAGAACAATATCAGTCCCCCGGCCAGCCATATTTGTTGCAATTGTAATACTTCCTTTTTCTCCTGCTTGGGCAATAATTTCCGATTCTTTTTTTACATTTTCGGGCTTTGCATTTAAGATACTATGCGATAAATTATAATCAACTAATAATTGAGCTAGAATTTCTGATTTTTCAACACTTGTTGTTCCAATTAGAATAGGTTGACCAGTTATTACAATATCATTACATTCTTTCGCAACCGCTTTCCATTTAGATAATTCGTCACGAAAAATATAATCAGGTAGATCATTACGTTTATTTGGTTTTGCTGTCGGAATTGTAAGCACGGGTAAATTATAAATTTTCTCAAATTCTGCTTCAGCTGTTTTACCAGTTCCTGTCATGCCTGATAATTTAGGATATAATAAAAAGAAATTTTGGTATGTAATTGAAGCTAAAGTTTGATTACCTCCTCTAATAGGAACACTTTCTTTTGCCTCTATTGCTTGATGTAACCCATCACTCCAACGTCTATCAGGCATGATACGTCCGGTAAATTCATCAACAATAACAATTTCATTATTTTTAACAATATAATGGACATTATTAAAAAATAAAGTACTTGCACGTAAAGCATTTACAATAAACGGAATCCATGGGTCAGTTTTATTATATAAATCTTTAATATTTAAAAATGTTTCAGCTTGAATAACACCTTCTTCGGTTAAAATAATATTTTTACTTTTTTCATCAATTTCAAAATGCATTTGAACTTCTAAATATTTAACAACTTCTGCTGCAACAACATATTTCTCAATAGAATTCTCAGTTGTTCCCGAAATAATTAAGGGTGTTCGTGCTTCATCAATTAAAATTGAATCCACTTCATCAACAATACAAAAATTAAAAGGGCGTTGAACAACATCTTTAATATTAAAGGCCATATTATCACGTAAATAATCAAATCCTAATTCACTATTGGTAATATAGGTAATATCAGCATTATAGTTAATTTGCCGTTGTTTAGAATTCATATCTTCTTGAATTAAACCTACATTTAAACCTAAAGATCGATGAATTTGTCCCATCCAAGTTTGATCCCGTTTAGCTAAGTAATCATTCACTGTTACTACATGGACGCCTTTTTCTGTTAAGCCATTTAAATAAGCAGGTAAAGTTGAAACTAACGTTTTTCCTTCACCAGTACGCATTTCTGCAATTTTACCGTCATTAAGAACTAAACCCCCTAACAATTGAACATCAAAATGCCTTAATCCTAAAGTTCGTCTCCCAGCTTCTCGAGTACAAGCAAAAGCTTCAGGAGTAATTTCATTTAAATTACCCGTATTTCTATATTTCTTTTTCAATTTAATAGTTTGTTCTGCTAACTCTTCATCCGAAAATAATTTAAAGTTCGTTTCTAAATTATTAATTTCGTTGATTAAACTACTATATTGATTAATTACACGATTATTATTTAATAAACTTTTAATCATTTGATTTTATTAAGTTGTAATATATATTGTAAGATTATAAAGAAATGTTTTACTCCTTTATTAATATTAAAATAAAGATAGAATAAATATTAAATTTATTATATCATTATTCGATAATTTATAGAATTATTGATAATGTAAACTAAATATTCCTTTATAAATTTGTTTATTCTATAATTTAAATCAATTTTAAACAGTCAATAATATTAAAAATGAGCAAATTATTTATCTTTTTACTCCTAATATCATTACTTCGTTTTATTCTATTAATTCTCACTAAAAAATCAGAAACCTTTTTTAGCGCAGTTTCAAGTTCCGGAATTAGTTTTTTAGCAACATGCGGGTATTTATTACCAATACATGAAAATTTAGAATATTATGATGAAGCATTGGACGAAATCCCTTTTATCCGTTGGTTATTACCGCCTTATATTGATTACCAACCGGGTGACCCAAGAATTAAAATAGCAACTGATCCAGATTTATTTTCTGATTTGTTTAAATATGCATCGCAATACAGTTCATTTTTTATTTTTTTTGCTATTTACTTTATTATTATCCGATACGGTAAAAAATATAATATCGACTATTTTATTCGTTATAATGTTATGCACTCGATTTTAATTATGTTATTACAAGTTCCTTTAACATATTTTTATGTCGAATTAGTTCAATTTTTAACCTTAAGTGAATTTTTAAAATCCTTTACTCAAAATTTGGCTTCAAGTTTAATTATTGTTAACTTTTTTGTTATTTTTTATGCAATGTATTATTCCATTACCAACCGATATGTCAATTTACCTATTATTACTGATGCTTGTGAATTACACGTAGGGAAAAAAAGAATAATTGTTTTATAGAAATGGTGAACTTGGATTGGCATAATCTTTTTGATCCATTAATCCTGATAAATAAGCTAACCGACCAGCTTCAACAGCTAAATTCATCGCTTTAGCCATTTGTTTAGGATTTTTGGATTGTGCTACAGCTGTATTTAGAAGTACTCCATCAGCCCCTATTTCCATTGCTAAAGCAGCTTCACTAGGTTTACCTATCCCCGCATCAACAATCACAGGTACCTTTGCATTTTCAATAATAATTTTAATATTTGTTAAATTTTGAATCCCTTGCCCAGAACCAATAGGTGAACCTAAAGGCATTACAGTTGCGCAACCAATATCTTCTAGGTGTAATGCTAACATCGGATCAGCATTAATATAGGGTAGAACGGTAAACCCTTTTTTAATTAAAAATTCGGCAGCTTTTAATGTGCCAATGGGGTCGGGTAATAAATATTTTGGATCTGAAATTACTTCTAATTTAACAAAAAAATTATCTTCTTGACCCAATTGGCAAGCTAATTCGTGACCTAAAAAAGCCATACGAATGGCTTCCTCAGCTGTTTGACAACCTGCAGTATTTGGTAACAACCAAAGCTTTTGCCAATTTAATTCTTTTTAAAAAACTAATATTATCATTATTTAAATTTGTAGGTAACCGTCGAATTGCAACTGTTATAAGTTCTGCGTTACTTTCATCAATACTCGATATTGTATCTTCTATTGTTTTATATTTTCCAGTTCCGAGCATTAATCTGGAATTAAAAAATTTGTTTCCAATTTTTAATTTATCCATTTAATTTAATTGTTTTTTAATTAAGACTCCCCAGGTAGGACTTGAACCTACGACCAATCGGTTAACAGCCGATTGCTCTACCACTGAGCTACTGAGGATAAGAGTGAGAACATTTTATCAGTTTTAAATAAAAGATTCAAGTAATATAAATATAAGAATTTTTTCAATTCTTATATTTATAAAATTATTTGATAGCAAGATTAGTATTTCGTAAAATTAATGATCTTAAAACGTTATCATCAAAATCTAAAATTTTATGAAATTGTTCTAAATTATTTGGTAGCATTGAAAATGTCATTTCAATAAAATTACCTTTTGTCTGTTCATTAATACTATATGCTAAATTTCTTTTGCCACGCGAAATTACAGAAATTTCAGAACCACCTAAATTTTGCAATTCTTTAGCATATTTAAATGCCCACGTTTTCAATTCACTATCATTAAATTCTTCATTTAGAAGAATCATCATTTCATATTTTACTTTTTCAAACATAACGTTATTATATTGTCTTTCTTTAATACAAGCTTATAATTATATTACGCTGATATAGATATGTCTGTCAATTTAAAAAAATAAAATTTATTACATTTCTGTGTTGTATTTATCCCAGCCTAACTCTTTTAAGCCACTATTTCTTCGTAACGGTCGTGTGATTAATTCTAAAATATCTTTGGCATTTGTAAATCCATGAATTTGAGCAAATGTAAATTCAACTGACCATTTTGTTGAGATCCCCCTTGCTTCTAATGGGTTGGCATGTGCCATTCCTGTTATAACAAGATCTGGTTGCAAATCTCTAATTCGATCAATTTGATTATAATTGTCAGGTTTTTCAATAATTTTTGGAACTCGTACATTATTATTTGCACAAGCTTTTGCTAATAAATCTAATTCTGCTTTTTGATACCGTTTATCCATATAAGGGATACCAATTTCATAGACAATCATGCCACAATTTATTAAGAATCGAGCTAACGAAATTTCTAATAAATTATCCCCCATAAAAAAGACAGATTTACCTTTAATTAATTTAATATAGTCAGATAATGAATCCCAACTTTCCTGTTCACGGATATCTAAACCTTGTGGTATAACATTTAAAGCCGCACAAATTTTTTCAACCCATAATCTTGTTCCATCAGGCCCGATTGGAAATGGTGCTGAAATTAATTTACATTTTCTTCTACGCATTAGAGTTGTAGCAGTTCGACTTAAATACGGATTTACCCCACAAACAAAATTACCAGGCTCAATGTTGGGTAATTCTGAGTAACGTTTTGCAGGTAACCAACCATCCACAATAATATTTTGTTTTTTTAATTCTAAAGTAAGTTGGTTTGCTACTGAATCAGGCAATGAACCAAATAAAATTAAAGGTTCTTGTTCTCGACTATTCGTTTTTTGACTATTTTTTTGTTGAGAATTCGAATAAGTTTTTTGAGCTAACGCCGCTAATACTGTATCTTCACCTTGAGTAAAAGCATAATCTAATCCATTCGCACGTGCAACAACTAATGGAACTTGAATTTCACGTTCTAATTTTGGTGCGATACCCTCAAGATCCATTTTAATAATCTCGGTTGTACAAGTACCAATCCAAAAAATAACACTTGGATTTCGGTCTTTTTTAATTTGTAAACAAAGTCTTTTTAATTCTTGGTAATCATTTAATTGGGCAGAAATATCCCCTTCTTCTAATTCTGCCATTGCATACCTAGGTTCTGCAAAAATCATTACGCCTAAAGCATTTTGTAAAAAATATCCACAGGTTTTTGTTCCAATTACTAAAAAAAAACTATCTTCAATTTTTTTGATATAACCAAGCAACACAACTAATTGGACAAAATGTATGATAATTTCCAGTTTCACATTCAAATGATAAATTTTCTGTTTCTTTTAATACCATAATTTAAATAATTAATAATTCTTCAGTTTCTTCTTCAACATTACTACCTAAATCAGAATTATTGTCATCTGGATTTAAATAGAAATCAGATAATAAACTAAATAATTCTCGATCTGGCGATTCTTTAGGAATCACGCCTTCAGGTTCAGCAATTAATTGATCAGCAATATTTAAATAATAATCACAGACATAACTTAAAGATGGTTCAATATCAGCCATTTCAAAAAGAGTTTTTCCTTTTACTCGGGAGATTCTAATATCTTCAATTAATGGTAGAACTTCTAATACGGGCATCGGAACAGCACTAATGTATTTATCAATTAAATCACGTGTTGCTGTTCTATTTCCAATTAAACCAGCTAATCGTAATGAATGGGTTCTAGCTTTTTCTCTTACAGAAGCTGAAATTCTATTCGCCGCAAATAAAGCATCAAAACCATTATCAGTAACAATTAAACAATAATCAGCATAATTTAAAGGTGCGGCAAATCCACCACATACAACATCGCCTAGAACATCAAACAAAATTACATCATACTCATCAAAAGCATTTAATTCTTTTAATAATTTTACGGTTTCTCCAACTACATAGCCACCACAACCAGCTCCAGCTGGTGGACCACCGGCTTCAACACAATCAACCCCTCCATAACCTTGATAAATAACATCTTCTGGCCATACATCTTCATAATGATAATCTTTACTTTGTAACGTATCAATAATTGTTGGAATTAAAAATCCAGTTAAAGTAAATGTACTATCATGTTTCGGATCACAACCAATTTGTAAAACTTTTTTTTCCACGTCGACATAATGCTACCGAAATATTACAACTTGTTGTTGATTTTCCAATCCCACCTTTTCCATATACTGCTAATTTCATATAAACTTTTCCCTTAAACTAATTTTTTTTCGATAATTTTAAATAGAAATTATTACTTTCTATTCAAAATTAAAACAAATATTTGAAATAACTAAAGAATTAAATTTTATGTTTATATAATAA
>Ga0138261_1146397_pt1 | contig 10406 bp, 15 predicted proteins | sample RNAA_720151113_FD_105266 | JGI IMG/M metagenome (GOLD analysis project Ga0138261, IMG submission 105266) | Metatranscriptomics of polar marine prokaryotic and eukaryotic communities from Palmer Station, Antarctica after 72hr light incubation -... | ecosystem: Environmental > Aquatic > Marine >...
AAAAAACTTATTATTATTATTTAAACTTTTATTTGAATGTGAAAATGTAATATTTCTTTGAGGATCAACCCTATGACGTCTCTTCCACCTTGCTTCCGCCGTCAATGGCTGCAGTCCTAGCAATTGGGAAGAACTCAATCACGCCCCTCTCCAAGCATGTCTTGCACCACTTTTCAACACCAGTGCATTCTGAGTAGCTCTTTTGTTTCACATAGATGATGAAAGCAACATACGAGTGTAGGTTATGCACACAGTAAATGTGATTCAACCAGCTGACGTTTTCAATCTCAAATTTAGATCTAGAAATGCCGCAGATGAAGCACTGGCCTTTGACCTCTTCTTCGATTTCACCTTCGACGGCTCTTTTTTCAGCGAAAGAGTCAATGATGATACCGAAGAAAATGTTCATGAGGATGATGTTGAGCAACATGAAGAAGAAGAAGTCGTAGAAGTACCTTGTATAGTAGTGGGTGTCACCAAAGGTTGCATTGTTTAAGGCGTCTCCGACACCACCTCCAGATCTAATACCATATTGGGCAGTCGAGCACAAGCACTAAATAAGTGTTTCACAGTACATTTGGTATGGGTTCTGATGGTAGATGTCATCCATATCTGAAGTTGGCAGACTGTGTTGGAAATCATCTTTGAACGCTATAAACCCAAGGAAAGCAAAGATATAGAGCACTACCATGAAAAGAGCAAGTACGGACACCAATGCCACCATATTTTCTCCGAAGATACTAAGAACTTAGCTGAGAGTTTTGATTTTGAAGATGACATCAATCATGAGAGCAGCACTGAATAAGTAGCCATTATCAGTATTGGAATACACCGAGACACAGAAGTAGGCGATGTTTCTTGCGTGATCTTTATCATCTAAGGATTTAAGGAAAACGATAACCTCTTTGATGACTAAGTTTAGAGTTTGGAAGATAAAGGCACTCTACGCAATACCTTATAGAGCTTCGATGGTATCGTCTTACAGTGCTAAATCTTCAAACTTATGAGCTTTCTTTCTGCCATAACCAAACGAACCATAGTTCAGTCCATATCCCTCAACTTTGCCAAGTTTTTCAATCTGGTTTTAATGTATTTCGAATTTCAAAGTTGCTCTTGAGTCAAGATAATAAGCAAATACAACAATTCCGGCTACACATGTTTGAATATATCCTACCACCACATTGAGTAATTCTTACCAGCTCTACCTAAAGATAAATGGCTGTGTGTCTCCTTATGGGTTTAGTTGCAAGAATAAAATGAATAATACATTGATGAAGAAAACAAGGGAGAAATTAACGTATGAAAGAAAGTTCCATTAATTGCTCCATTTCTTAAGCCCATAGGAGATCCTTCCTAAACTCTGTTGCCATTTCATTTCAACTTCTAGTTTCTCAATGACCTCCACGAAGTTTTCAAGCTTTTCTTGTTGACTAACTTTTGTAAGCAGACTTGGAATCTTATCTCTCGTTTACACAGTAAGATGCTTGCAGTACGATGGCAACTTGAACGTTGTTTCGGCTAATTCTAAATCTTCTTCATCATTTATGGATTCTCTTTGAATCTCCACCTTGCCAATATTGTCTTCATAGAAGTTTCCAGCAAGATGGAATTCATACATCTTAATTTTCCTTTTCAAAGCCTCGTCATCTATAGTATCAATAGATTTGCCTTCATCATGTTCATCTACTTTCTATTTCCTTTATTGCATTTGTTCAATAAGCACTTCATTTTGTTCAGCGACATGATTGCCTTGTTATTATGAGACTTGTCCATAATTATAGATTTTACTGCACATATCATTTTCTCTTCTCTTCTGAAGATAATTAGCTCTGAGTATTTATGGTAACCTTTCTAAAATTCTTTGCCTATCAAATGAGCTCTTTACAGTTTTGACCATTTTAAGTTTCTCTTCTAGGTCTTTATCCAGCATTTCATTTACTTTTTAGAGTTCAATCACTTTTTCCAAATAAGCGATGTAGAGTTCAGGGTAAATTCTGATTATCAATTGATCAAGTAACTTAACTTCAATCTTGTTAAATCGATTGTAAACTGATAAGGTCTTTTGAGATGAAAGTCTGTATTGTATGTAGATTCTCTTCTTCAAATCATTGCCTTCAGTTTTCTTTAAGAAACTGAAACCTCCTTCATCTCTGATGAAGCATTTGATCCTTTTGTGATTTGGATTGGACGTTCTAAGTATCTGAAGGATTTGATAGATGTTAAATCCAGTTTGAATTGTATCATTGTCTCTGGGGATCAGTTGCTTGTGTTCACAGAACTCATCTTAGATGCATCTTCTGGGATCCTCATCGTCGATCTTTAAGTGAGTACATTGCTAATTAAATTCGTAAATGAGTTTTCTCTCAGGGTCACCTCCTACTCTATAGCTGTAAATCTCTGTCATTTTCTTCACTAGATTCTCAATATCAAGCTCATCAAGCATCACATTATGAACTATTTATGCTTTTTCTGGATTTTTAATGTCAACAATAGCAAGCAAAAGCTATGAACATGCATAGAGCATCTTAAGTTGGGCTTTGGCTTACTAATGAATTCCTGAATAGTTTCCGTTTTCAAGTTGGTCCATCAAAGAATTAATGACAGAAACAAATTTCTTTGACTCACCCAAAAAGATCTGGTTTTCGATACAGGGTCCATATATGAATTCTTACAAGGTGTCAATGATAAGAGGAAGCATGGCAAAGGTACGGTAATCGGAGAATACGTAATCTCCCACAGTATCTACTATATCTGTGAAGCACATAACGACTTGATATATCAAATCAATTGAAGTAATTTTCTTCTAATCCTTGAAATTTTCCTCGTCATCTACTTGTTTTTTCAAAAAGATTTGAGCTGGTTTGAAGCAATTCTCGCATAAGGAATTTAGGAACTGCAGCAAAGTATTCATTTCTTCAGATTGCCATGTGTCCAAGAGCTAGTCATATTTATATTGCAAATCATACTTTTTATCTGTAAACCAGTCTGTGTCTTTAAAGACTTAGCTAGTGGCAGCATTCCCTTCAGAGCCATAAACTCCTACTACTAACACAGATTCAGCTTTAAACTTTTCTTCAGCCGATTTCTATATTTAGTCAAGAATGGTCTTCTTACTGATTTCGAACCTTTGCTTAAGGTAATAGAAAACATCAAAGAACTTGTCACCTTGTCTCAAGACATCTAATATTTTCTGCTGATTCTCTTCATGTGGGTCAAACAGTAGCCTATTTACAAGCATTAATGCATTATTAGCTAAATATGTGCTGTTATTGATATTAATAAGACTCAACATGAGATCTGGAACACCTGCTTAAAACATCACATTTTGCCACTCTTCCAGCTCTTCACTTAGTCTATCGTTGACTCTGTTTTTCTTTTTGAAGCCAAGGAGAGTTAAGCTTGCAATTTGTTAGGAGTCTATTTCTTCAGGGATAAGTCTTTGAATAATTAAACTGAGTACTGATATCAGAATCAGTTCATCGTCATCTGTGCCGGAGAGGCCGGTGAAGCCTTGGAGAAGATCTTAGACAAGTTTTATTTTGGCATATCGATCAACTGTAAAATTTGAATGCATTAGCTAATCAACAAATGTATGAATTTCAATTTGATGCTTATTACTATGACTAAACTCCAAAAACCTCTATGAGTACAGCCCCAAGTCAATATTAATCGCAACCGAAAGATCTTTGCTCTTGATCATTCCAGCTTTACCTGCACCTATTTCTTTCTGTAGATCGATATCATATCCTTGTTTCTAAAGGAAGTCTCTAATCTTGACTTCGATATCAACTAAGTCCATTTGCTTTGGATCAAATTCATCTTCAATCATATATCCAACTTCTCCAGCTTCTTCTTGTTTCCTCTCGAGTGATATCAATTAGAAATACTGCAGAGCTTTTTCAATATCGTCATAATTGGCCTAGTTTTGAGTGACTCTGATCAAAGTATGTTTCAAATCATGTCTGCTTATCATGTGATTCTCGCTTGTGATGTCTTCTCTGATGCCTAGAGCTTCTCTGATTGAAATGCCCTTGTGCATTATATGGCCTGATACAACTCTGATTATTTTGTCTCCGCTCATTCGATTGTCTACTCTTCTGCTCATGTCTTATTCGTGGTTTTCTTCATCTTGGAATCTGGTAAAATTTGGAATTTGTTAGATAGCACGATTGATGGCGACGAGAATTTGATGGCATTCTTCTTTGATAAACTCCTCGTGGCTGTCGACGAAAAGGAAGATCTTGTTGGCTAAGTTCAGGAGCTTTTGTCTTATGTTATATGAAATTTTCAATAGGATTTCATCATCACCTAGGTCTTTTTTGTTGTAATCAATGTAAAAATGCTCAATGAAACCTAAAAGACCAGAGGATTTAGAAGAAATATCATGAGCATCATAAAGATAATTCCAGTATTCAGACAGATCCGTTGAATCAAGCTTAGGTATCGCGAATGCATCAGTCCATCCAGACCCCAGAGCTGGTTAAGGAGTCATTTTCACATCTTCATTGCTTCCTGTTTCATTTCTCATTTGAATTTTCAAGAGAGCCTTATCATCTTATTCAGTGTCAGCTACTTTTCGTATGTCTCTAACGCACATCCTGAAAGCCTTATTTGCTTCTTAAGTCTTAGGTATAATCTAAATTGGTAAAATCAGACCCTCATAATGCTAAAAGCACATGTCTAAATCATTTTCAATGACACGCTCTAATACCTACTGTAACTTGACATTACCAAGATTGAGCCTATTAGTTGCATCAATTCCTTCTACTTTACGAAGATAAATCTCAAAAAGTAAATTGAAGTAATGCTTCTTAACTAAAAATGGAATAGCATCAGACAAGATACTGTCCAATAGTTCATCTGATGAGATAAGTTGCTATGCTTGAGAAATACCATATGAATTGTTTTTGGCACAGGATGCTATTAAATCAATAACAGCTAAATGGAGATCTAAAGCTTCCTTATCTTTCAGGAGATTGGTATCAAGTTCTCTGTCTTTGCCCATGGTATTGTGTTGCTCCCTCTTTTTGACGTAAGCTTTAATTCTTCCAATCTTAGTTGCTGTAAATTAATGTTTCATTAGAATTAGTGATCTAAACTTAGAAGTAGAAACCATTTACTTCAAAATGAATTACTGATTTGAATTTTCATTCATGCTTCTAGGAATCTCTCCTTCCTCGCAACTTTGGTCAATGTTTGCTAATTTGATCAAAAGTTTGAAGAGTGAACTTTTAAAGTAGCCTTCATTAACTATTTTCTCAATGAGATAGTTGACAAAGCTTGAGCTATCTTCAGATCCAGAGTTGACCTTGATGATTTCAGAGATCAATAAACCACTTTCAATTCTTTGGTTAATCATATCAACAAAGAAATTGATATCAGCCAACATTATCTTCTAGCACCCAGGGTTACTTGTGCATACAGTAAGCAAAAAGTCGACTATTGCCTGGAACAAGTCTCTGTAGTAGAACATTTTCTCAACTAATCGCTTCAAGAGTGAATTCATGAGATCCTCTATCAAGTTAATATGTCTTATCATATTTTAAATCCTCCTCTTCTTCAATGGTTCATACGATACCAGTTTCTCATTGATGTCATTTACTATTTCTTTTATCTTGTTCTTTATGTTCTTTATTTCTTAACTTGGCTTCTCGTTGAATATCGATTGAGTTGTTTCGTTTTGAATCATTTGGTAGATTAAAGATTTCAACACTCTTTGTTGCGAGAGGAAGTACAAGAAAGTCTCATAGTCGTCATCTGTCACTATGATATTGGTGGCGATGAGTTATCTTGCCAGCAGATCTTTCTGGTTGAACTAGAGAATCAAAGACTCCATGGCTTTCTCTCTGACTTCGATTCTCGTATCCGTATCAAAGATATAGTCCAAAAAGAATTCAAACTGTATGGACTTGTGATTCTCTGACTGCGAGTCTCCAGCAAGCATGGCCTGAGCAGTGCAAGTTTGGTCATTCGTACAGCTCTCTGCGTGCTATTTGATTTGTACTCGCTTTTCCTCGTCCAACTCCTTGAGGAAAGGTTTTTCCAAGACAGAGGCAGCTGCGAAGATTTCATCAAAGTTCTTTTCCATTGAGTAGTCTTGATTTTCGTCGGATTCGATTTCATCAAATGCTTGTTCTTAAAATTGTCTGAACTTCTAGAGATAAATTTTGATTTGGTTATTTAATTTGTAAAAAGCCACTTTGTTCATAATGTCAAGGGCTCTGCATTCGATGGAATTGTTGAAATCTTCAATCAAGGCACTCCCAGCTGACTGCACGATGTCCTTCGACACCCACATCAGTTGGTAGACCCAGTTCGATTTTATTACGAAGGGAATTCGGTTTTCTTTCTCCGGCTGGAAGTGGAGAGCTCCAAATTGGCAGACCGTGCAAATGAAAACAGACCTATCGATGAAGTGGTCGTCCACCAAATCCCTCTAAATGATGGCGTAAATGGTGTCCAAGTAGACTTCAAGAGCTCTCAATTTGGTTTCAATTGATTTGGCCGTGAAGTTTCTTCTGCTGTTGTGGGCAAAGAACCCAACGATTCCCTCTGGGCCATGGTTCAAAAACCAAAACACGGACTTCTAGATCAACAAAATGACTGCATATTCATGGAGTATTGCTCAGCTGTCAGCATTATCATTGGATTGGTGACATCATCAAGGGCGGTGAACTTCTTTCTGGTCTTGCCAGCATACTGGTCATCTTCAATCAGATCCACGAAATAGTCGTCATCAACCTCTTGGTTCTATTTTTGACCTCCAACTTTAATTCTGTCCCAAACGTAGCACCTGTTTTTGTTCTGAATACTGGAGTAAATTGGGTCACTCTCAATAAACATGCACCGGGCTAGGAACATATAGGCTGTCTTGAGCTTCTCATGGATAATCAAAGTTTCCTTGTCCTTGTGGATGCACAAGGAAATGTGACTGTCGGTTAACCCTGTTTTTCCAACGAGGTTGATGGCTTCTTGGTTGGACGACAGGCACAGATAACCGTAGAGATTGACAACTGCACATATGTAGTCTATGAAGGGCCTTGTCGATTTACTACTATCTGCTGCATCGTAGTTCAATGTTAGTTCGTGCAAATCAAAAATCAGATCAAACTGAGCTTTTTGGTTGTTGTGTTGCTGCATATTTTCAGTGTTGTGGATCTGGCCGAGCAATGGGTTGCTTTCTTTGAATTGGTTTTTGGTCATGTCTGGAGGCCTGACGAAATATAAGTATGGTCTCAAGGCGCCATCTACCTTAGCCGTGCCAAATCTAATCAAATATTTGTCCTCACTTGCGAAAATGATGTTCGATATTTGTCTTTAATAAGGATAAACACCTCTGCCTTTGCCGTCAATGCAGTAATTTGAGAGCATTTCTAGGCACATTATTTAATTCTCTAGGTTTTAGTTGAATTCACTATGGTACCTCACAGTTGCCAGCAAATCAGCCCATTTTTAAACCAAACGAGGATCAAGAGTTTTCTTCTCAGCGATTCCGGAGGGGTTACCTGCGATTGCTAAATCTGGATTGCGCTGTCCAGATGCTTTTCTTTTATGCGATCTTCGAGCTTCGTCTTTATGTTTTATTTCTCGCTCGTTCATTACAGTATATATTGAGCGATCCTTAAGGACGTACACTGCATCTCTTTACGAATTATTGAAAATTTAACCAATCAAAGTTTGGAAGCGATTTGGATTTAGAGCCTTGAACCGTATTGTCGTGTTATTGTGCAATAAAATTTCATACTGCTGCTGAATGGTGAACTGCTGGAACAAAGCACCAAAGTACTTTGTAAGTTTTTCACTGTTGTTCTGCTGAGTGTGCACCAGTTCTAAAACAGTATTCAGGATTTCCAGGAGCAGAGCACTGCTCGCTTCTCTTGCAATGTTTTGGGCTTGGCACTCCAAGATTACCTTAATCTAGAGTTATTCGGAAGACTCATCTTTGCTCCCTCTTTTTTCGGGTTGTGGCTTCTTTTGGAAAGGCCCTTGGAACATGCTTGGAGGAGTGGTCTTGTAGTAGAGCATCTCAACAATGCACAGCAAAATATCAAGAATTCCCTGGTCACTTATCTCTTCCTTCAACTTGCTTAACTCTTGTTCCTGTCTCTTGGCTTGGCAATCTTTGATTGTTTTATTAAGATTGCCAATTATGAATTCCATAACATTCGTCTTCGATAGAAGCACATCCTTCAGCTCAACTGCTTTCTAAGGCTTGAGGAAAAACTTTTCAAACGAGTCCTCTTGCTCGACCTTCTGCACTCCCCACTGATTCAAGAAGCAGTAATATTCGAGAAGCTCATCAAACATGCAACTGGACTGGTAGGATTGGATGGCCTCTTTTTCATTTACTTCCTCAATCACAAAGACCATTTTCTATTTTCCTTGTTTCAAGAATTCGTGACAGATGATATTCAGCTTGCTTTCTTCAGGGTCATCTTGTTTGAATGAGATCTCCTCTTCATTTTCATCCGTATATGAATTGCCTCGTCCTTCTTCCTCAAAATCTTCCAAGAGCTGCAAGTACCTTTCACTATAGTACGATTGAACTATGATTCTTTGATTATTTTGCATCAATTTAACATCGTCAGCCACTCCGTCACCATCCGCATCTAAATGTCTAGTTGGGGTCTTGTTGGACATGTCTGATTTTAGCTAGAATAACGTTTCGAGGTCGTAGTTGGAATTGCTCAGCTGCAGAGACAAGCCGTCTTCCTTGTTAATTGCGAGGAACTTACTGGTTCCCACATGTCTAAATCGAATGACTTCTTCTTAAATGATGTTGCCTCCATTCAAAGGATTGACTCTCTGAATTTCCCAGCAGCTGTTGGTGAACTTGGTTCTGTTCTTGTTCATTTCAATGTAAATGTGTTCGTGGGTCTTTTCTTTCAGTCGTTTTACGTAATCGTCATTTACAAACTCAGTTTTGAATCCTCCTTAATATTAAACTCCTTGGCTAGTTTGGTCTTTATTGCTTTTTTCTTTATCAGTGAGCTCTCTTCCTCCAACAGGGTGTTCAATCGGCTAAATGCCATCATAAGTCCTCTGAATCTGCCCTTTCAAAAAATCTGGAACATCAGGCAATAGATCATCCACAACCAGAGACGATGTCGATAAATAGCCACCACCCTTGCTATGCTTCAATCTGACAACATCTCCGCTCTGAATATAATCCTTGGCCTTAATTGATTCTGAAAAAGACATGAACAGCTTCGCTTTGAAAGCAGATGGAACCAGACTTGCATTTATCAAAAAGCCTTTCTACTTGGAGTATTGGTTGTTTGGCTTTTCATAAGCATGGACATTAAATGGAGTGGATGAATTCAGGGATCTGATGCAGAAGTAGTCCTGGTAGTTCACCACATAGCCTGAAGAATTCTGAGTCTATTGAGAGGGTTGGATGACAAACTGGCCATGCTCCGTTGATTCGTGCAGATATAGATCGCAACTACCATATTCTTGACTCATTTCGTTGATATTGAGAGTCAAATACCTATCACTAAAGAGATGTTTGAGCTGGATTGGTGTGCCATAAGTCAGCTTGGTACCATGACGGTATTTCTAGTTGTAAGCGTTGTTCTCCTCTTAAATGACTCTTCTCTCTTCGTTCTTTTTAATATCGTCAACAGCAACCTCAATTTCCTTTTTGATGGCGCCTAACTTTTATTCATCTACATTTTATTCTCCTTTAGCATCTTTAATCATTTTCTTGAGTTGTTTTTCAAGGTCATTTCTTAAAGCATTAAGATTAAAGGCTCGTTTATTGACCTCGCAGTCTTGAACGACCTCCAATCTAAACAGGCATTGCTTGAACAGAGTGCTGGCATTTTAAGAATTGTACGAGGCTTAAGGGATCATCTTGATGCCTTTATCAGTCACTCCGTCTGAATACAACAAGCCTTTGTACTTGTAGTCTGGGCTAAGTTCTACTCCTGGAACGCCAGCGAGGCCTGATCCATCGTTCAGATAGACATCTTCGTGGTATCCAAGACATATTACGTCACCAAATCTCAACTGTCCATTTTTCTATCGCTTGTGCATTTCTTGATCCTGTGGAGTAGTTGTTGAGAAGCCTTTGAGAATTTGGGCCTGGCTCTTGATATCTTTCTCTCTAGTTGCCTGCGAGAACCTGGCAAACTACAGCTTCTTCTCATCTTCCGCCTCATTCTCTGAAGACTCTTCTTCTTCCTCATTGACATCATACCTGTCTTCTTCCACTTCTTACGTATCCTTAGCCCACGCCTGGCCTCCCTCACCGTTGTTGATGTCGATACCAAGGTTGGATGCAAATTTGTTCAACACAGACTTTGCAAAAGTTTTCTGAAGAGAATCATTGATCTCTCTGCAGCATTTGTCTTTGATCATTACGAATTCAAATAAATTGATAGCTTAATGAATAAATATCCGGG
>Ga0138261_1721471_pt1 | contig 10314 bp, 1 predicted proteins | sample RNAA_720151113_FD_105266 | JGI IMG/M metagenome (GOLD analysis project Ga0138261, IMG submission 105266) | Metatranscriptomics of polar marine prokaryotic and eukaryotic communities from Palmer Station, Antarctica after 72hr light incubation -... | ecosystem: Environmental > Aquatic > Marine >...
ATTCAGGAGGACTCGCCAAGCAATCTTCAACCTGCTGAATCGACACGGCTGAAATGAAATAAGCCACCCACAGCTATACGGCCAGGCATCAGAGCGTACGTGTGGAGAGGACACCATCAGTCCAAGGGGCAGATGAGGAAAGACGAGCGCAACATCACACCAGCGCCAGCAATATTGATCGGGGAGAGGACAAACAAGACAGCGTGGGCCCTGGCGCAGCAGCAGCATCCATCTACAGGCCTACTCGGTGCGCGGGTGAGCCTGCAGCGGCCGTCCTTCTCGCTCCGGGGTGTGGAGAGGGCTCCCAAAGTGCAGCACACGGTGCCGTTGAGGACAGAAGTGCGTTGGTGGCGCGTACTGCATCGAGCATGGGCGGCGTGCACCGCTCATAGCTGGGCGTCGTAACGGCGTTCGCTGGTGGAGATGCTCCTGGAAAAAGCAGCTCGCCGAGAGCCTCAGCAGAGCGCTGAAAAAGCAGCAGCGGCGAGGAATACTCGGGACCATACGACGAGCGTATACCCACACACCAGCTGGGCAGCAGCATGTTTGCGCCCCATTGTTGCCGCGTACGGAGTGGGCAGCCTTTGGGTTGGAAGTGCACGGCGGGAGATGGGGAGGTCAGCTGTATTCACACGGGGCGGGTTCAAGCGCGGGGCGCACTTACAAAGGGACGAATCGGAAGATGACACCTCAATGCACAGCGCGGGTTCGCATGGACTGTACTGCGGCGAGCAAGTGGTCTGTACATGGGACATAAATACCCGCACGCCAGCTGCCGTGCGTGGTTGGGGCGAAGGAAGCGCTTACAACTGGTTTTACAAAAACCCAGGCATCAATTCGGAAATACGCGAAACTTCGCAGATGGGCTCACATTGTTTGGCACACTCTCGCATGCGTTCCGACAGAGATGGCGAAAACGGAATGCGAAGATGTGACCATGGCCCTCGGCGACGGCGGAGAAGTAATGGCAGGACGTCAATAACAGCAGCAGCAGTTGTACTAATTCTTTTATGTAGTCTATCGGGTGATTTTTCATCTTTTGGGCCGCGCTCCGTGCAAGGCGGAAAAATCTCGCCGGCGTGGGAATGGGATGGACAGCAGCTTTATTTGTGCGATGTTCCGAAGGCCGACGCAGAAACGCAATGCCAATGTTACATCTATGACCCGAATGCAGTCGTCAAGTGCCAGACGACCCCTCCAGAGGAACCAGAGGCATTCACCGAGCCCGGACAGCAAAGGTCTTGCACACACGACCCTAAAGTGCAGTACGAGTGCCTCGATCCGAGGAATCCGCTCGACACCGGATGTGTTTGTGAGAAAAAGTGTTTGACGTTTGCTACTGGTTGGAACGACGCAAAATTCACGGAGCCCAATTGCATGGATGGCCTTTTTTCCTTAGAGGATACATGGAGCCAGCTCAATTTTTATTTCGTTCATGATCCTGGTTTTGGCAAACCAAAGCAGGCTCCGGAAGCTGCGACGGATGTGATTGAGTGCAAAGACAGCGAGGATACTGTCATTATTGATCCTGCGACCGGAGAGCCGAAAACGCACATGCTCAAAATCGAGTTTGTGGCACACTACGGTATCTTCAATCTTTACGACATGCAAGCTTTCTGCGAGTACACAACAGGCTCGAGGCCAGTTTGTACATTTCCGGATAAGACGTCAATCACGAGTTCCACCACGCCCATTCTACCTGCAGATAAGCTAGACTATCTCGAATTCTGGCGGAATATCGACACAGGCTACGCCGGGGTCACTTTACACGGCACCTTCCAAGCTGTATATATAGCAATGAAGTCACTCTATTACAAGGGCAACACGAATCAAAACACGAACCGTCTTCGTTCTCGTACTTACAACCCGCTGGCCTCTCGCAACTTCCCCTATGAGGAGTTGGTTACTATCATCTCTGTCAACGAGCAGTGTGCAAATGGGCCCTACACCTTTCTCGCCAACAAGACGCAGATTTTGCATATCGTAGACATCAATGACACGCCAGAAATCAGTCACCCTGCAAGCACATACAGCTTCCCGTTTTACTGCAACAAGTTGTCTCGACAGCCGGAGTGTCACTTCGGGCAGTTCTTTTCCTACGAAGACACGAGCGCTGCAGTGCAGATCGGCGGTGTCCAGATTGAGGATATTGATGTCAAAGAATCTTGCACTTTTATCAACCCGGAATGTGCCAAAATTGACGTCAGTGTGCGTGCCGCAAGGGGATCTGTTGCGCTCAACACACGTTCCCGTCTTTCCTTCTATGAGAATACCCGCGAGGCGCAGGGTTTCACGGCCTTTATCACTCCGAGTAATGCTGCTGTCAAAGTTGTGTTCTATAGGGTGGAGCTCTTGGAGAATATAGGGCCCGACAGTATTATCTTGGATTATAACACGCAGCACAGTGGCAATCAAGAATTTGTGACGGTGACAGTGTCGGATCAGGGTTTGACTGGAGCCGCTGGTGTCGCCAAGGTGCAAGATATCTCTATTGATGTCAGCATTGTTGCTATTAACGATGCGCCAATCATCACGATCGACAAGCTAGAGTATGGCTTACTCGAGGACACCTTGACCAATCTTGAAGGCATTCAAATCAAGGATATAGACTTGAATGAAAGGATCGAATCTTCACTATCCAGGCTCACCTGGATGAAACCAGTTGGGTCACAGGAAACTCTCAACCAGATCTTGTACAGTGTGTCAGTGATCCACGGCATTTTACGACTCGGGTATTCGAGGAATATGCGCCTGGTCAACCTTGCCGAGGCCTCATTCTACACCATCCAGGCAGGTCAATTTGGGCACGACACGTGCCGCGTGCACGACATTTACAACGACGTACCTGGGCTGCTTGCCGCTGCTGCCAGTTTTCCCGATGTTGACCTTGCGCTCATTAAGGAATATACGTCTGGGCATTGTCTCTTCGCCAATGCAGGGACAGCAGATTGCCCAACTGGCACGGAAGAATTTTGCTCTTGCTTCGGCGAATTCACCTGCGCTCTCGATGGCACCATCACGCTGTATATTAACAACACAGCTGCCGATTTCGTCAAACCCCCGGACGCGCTAGGCAGGAAATACGAAGATCCTGCCAAGAGAAATATGTGGCTGGATGTGCTTGGCAAGGCGGTGTCGTTGAAGGATCGAACCTGCGGGGGGATGGCTGTGTATCCCAAACCAAATAATTTCAGTGTTGGGCTCAAGTGTCAGACTGACAACGACTGCGCTACCCCTGCCATGTCGGCATGCATGCCCGGCAAAAATTGCACGTGCTGTGCCAACGCCTCGCACGTGTGCTCGACAGATACAGACTGCTTCTTTTTCAATAAAGGCTCGCCGTGCGGGTGCGTGCTTGGGGGTCCTGCTGACGGTGTTTGCGGCCCATACTGCCTTGACGAGGCTCTCACTAGCGGTTGCATCACTGCCCTGATAGGCGCAAGCAATCCTCCCAAATATCATGGGCGCCGATGCTCCTTTCGGGGTCCTTTCCCCAACCCATTACTGCCGGGTTCTTCAGACGCTGCCATTCGAGAATGCAGATCTGGGGCGTTTGGCATAGACGGCTCGAGAGCTCAGAAGGTGCTTGACCTTGTGGGCATTCTGTCGACGGGCAGCAAGCGTGTCACATTCATCGGAGAACTCATCGACGTGCAGCGTGCGCTGTCGCAGATTTTTTACATCACGGATATCAATTACAACAGGTTGTTCCGGCCACCTATGGAGGAGCGGGATCCGCTGACATTCGACATAGAAGCAGATAATGTCGACACGATTTCGATGTACTCGGATGACCTCGGCAATTCTGGGGGGAGGGAGCTCGACGCAAAAACCATTACAAAGCAAGTCAACATGCGCGTAGCCGCAGTCAACGACAAACCCGTTGCAAACGGCCCGTTCGAAATCGTCGTTACAGAAGATATACCCTTCCACTTCCAATCCAAGGCCGGTTCAGCACTCTTTGTGTCCGACCCCGATTTTGAAGACTTTGGCTTCAATCTCAAGGTGTTTACCGTCAATCTGACGTGCAGCAACGGGAGATTGTATCTGAACGAAGACTTTTTGCAGCAGGATGGCGTGGCGGGTACTGCCATTGCGTTTCGCTACTGGGGAGGAGCCGCACAAGAGAAACGAGGCGTTCATTTCGAAAATAAGTTTGGCCTACAACCCATCTATGGAAACAAGTGCCAGCTCCAACCACAGTGTTCGGATGGTGCAGGAGTCGAAAGCACCGACTCTCCCTATGGCTTTTTCCAGAGCGAAATGTACGGCCTGGTGTACTCCCCGCAGACCGCTGGAGGCGCGTCGCAGGGCTGTGGCGTGTGCCCGGAAGATTCAGGCAACAAATTTATCTCAATCGAAGGCGTGTTCGAAGACATTAACAAGGCCCTGTCTTTTGTGACGTATTTACCGGACCCAAACTTCAATACTCGATCTGGGGGACGAAGCGAGCAGATCCTCTTTCAAGTCAACGACAATGGCGGAATCGGAAACGATGCCACGGCGCCGGCTCTCACAGACAAACTCATCATCGATGTGTTGGTGGAGTCTGTAAACGATCGGCCCATTATCGGCCGCAAGATCAAGACTACCAGGCCCCTCATCTTATATACCGGGGGTGTCGACTTGCCGCGATCCATTAAAGACACTGCAATTTTGAAGCTGAATACAACACTTGACGCGTTTTGCTCCGGGATTCCTCCTTCAGGAGACGAGTACACCAACGAGTGTGGCCCCGGCAAACGGCAGTACATTGATATCGACGAAGATACAGAGTTTTTTATCACTCCTGATGTTGTGTGGATTGAGGATGTGGATTCGGAGGAGTCCCAAAATGTCGAGGAACCACGCAGATACTGCTGCGATGAATTGGGTCCAGCGGGTTGTAAGTGCGGGCAGCCATGTAATTGTGCCGGTGTGGCATGCAAGTGTAACACGCCACCTGTGTGTCAATCTGAAATGGTCACTGCTGGCCAGCTTCTGGTGCACATGAGTGTCAAACATGGTGTGCTGAAATACTTCCCGCCGCCGGGTCGAGACTTCTTCCAGCCGTCGGATCTCATGTTTCTCACCAACACCACGGAGGATGGGATGAACGAGGGCGGAGCCATGGCTCCGTGCGAGAATCAGCGCGATTGCATGCAAGAGGTTTCTCAGATTAATATCAGAGCGCGCAAAACGTTTCTCCAGACGGGCCTCGACCAAATGTTCTTGACGTACAAGGCCTTGCCAAACTATTATGGGCCCGATGTCTTGTACATTTGGGTGTCGGACGCTGGATACACGGACGAGTGCTATAACACATCTCTGGTTGCTATCCAGAAAATCAATATCCGCGTAGTTGGCCTCAACGACGCTCCCGTGATCAAGTACGACCCGTCAGTGATGGTGTTTCCTCGCGGCTTAAGGTGCTTTGTAGACTTCCACGAATTTTCTAGCACGGACTCCGGCTTGAACAAGGAATGTATCCTCAACCCCAACGCCTCTATGCTTCCGCCCAACATTCCGGATGCCATGATTCAATTTTCGGATGTGGATGTAGATGATACCCCCTTTGGGAATATGACGGTGACAATACGGATCGGAAGCGATAAGGATGCGCATGCCGATGCCGGTTCGTTTACCCTCACTCAAGTGAATAAGAACTCGCAGAACTGGTTCGATCTCTACAGAGACACCCTTTCTGGCCTCGTCACCTTGCAGATCCAAGCAAAAGTGGAAGAAATGAATGCTCTCATGGTCAACTTGCGGTACGACGCGCACCCGACGTATCAGGGCTACGTGCCCATTCGAATTTACGCCAACGATAACAAGAACTTCGGCGAATGCAGCGGGGACCATAAATGTGGAAACCAAGACGTGTGTGGCGACCACAACGAGGCTGAGCCTCACAGACCGGTGTCATTCGGCATGTCGGATGTTATTCTCGCTGCTACCATTGGCGCGCTGAGCAAGTGCGCGTCGAGCGACTGCGTGCTTTGCGCGCAGCTCAAAGGCTGCGGCTTCTGTCCGGGAGCGTGCCCCGAGTTTGGGGGCAAGTGCATGGTGGGAACAAAAGCAGGGCCTACTTATGAATCGTGCGACCCGCACCCTCGAGATGGCAGGACGTGGAATCAGTGCACGAAGCTGTCAGCCGATAACTTGGCCACATACGCGATCATCGGAGTCATGTTTCTGGTGGCTATGATTATCAGCTACTTGTTTGTCAAGTGGGTCAGGCGGCGGCACGGTTCGTTGAAGATTTACATGCAAAAGAAGCAAGCCGACTTCAAACGTGCGGGCAGAAAAGCCCAGATTCTTCCCCCCGACGAGGCGAATTATAACATGTTTTTCTTCTTGGTCGCTATCACGTTTGTTGTCGTCATCGTAGTCTCGGGTCTCGGGTCTCCCCGTCCTGACTGCCAATTCAATTTCAAGATTTTCCTCGACACGGCGAGCTCCATTTACCTGGAGACTGACGCGTGCAGGGTCAAGTTTGTATCCACCCGCAACATGTCCTACCCCGATAATGGGCTTGAGTCTATCAAAATGCAGCTTGCCCTTCCAGTAGAGCCCGATGTGGTGCTAGAAAGAGACACATGTGGCGTGACGGCAAGTATAGCAATCATCAACAACAAGGATGATGCTATCAAGTACGTCGACTATTATTGCAACATACAGCTGCTTGTCCCCGATCGGTATGTAGTGCCCAAGACGACCATCGTGGCGCGCGGCGACAACATCACATATGTGCGCGCAGGCGACATGGATCCCGACTCGTACAAGTTTGGTCTCAGATTTGGGCCCAATAGTCTTAATCTCCTGGGCAACTATATGGTAGCACGCATCCAGAATCTGAGCGCAACGCATTTCGAGTATAATGTTGTAAAAGGCGAGTTGATTGGCATTCAGGTGCAGGCCATTACCGCAGAGCTGATGAGCGAGGAAGCTGATATCATTATGACTACCCCGGTGATGACGTCTGTCAGATTCTGGCAAAAGTCTAACAACCTCATGTGTTTAACTGCCGCCGAAAACTCGCTCTTTGTCGACGACGCGTGCAATCGAATTTGCGAGTACAAACTGAGTGACTCGAGACGGAGCTGGCAGAAGGAGGCCGACTCGGTCATAGTTGTCAATGCTACTGGCAGAGACCAACTGCGGCAATCCGTGCTGCCGTGGACGTGCGAGGATAACGGAGACGGCACTCAGAATTGCACGCAGTACGATCCTGTACAGGCCGAAATCGAAGATACATGCCCCGTCGGCGCGCAGTTCAAGAAGCGCTCGCAGGTTCCTCAGATTGTGGGATGCTTCGATCTCGAGATATGCAGCCTGGAGGAATCGGCAAGATGTCTTTGTAAGCCCAAGTGTGATATGGCTGACCTCGACCCCCCAGGAACCTGCAACGCCTTCGGACAGTGCTGTCAAATCATCTGTGCTGGATACTCCAAGGCCGACATGTTTCCCGTTCCAGATATGCCGCGATGTGGATTAGAAGTGAACCCGGCCTACCTGTGGTGCAACGGCACGTTGGATCAGCGCTGGAGATTCACCTCAACCTCTGGCCAGATTTCGATGGAGGTCGTGGATGCCAAGTTGAAAGAGCAGCACCCCAAGCATAGTTCGTATCAAGGCTCTTTCCCAGCCCCCGATGTTGATGTGAAGGTGGATCTAACACTAGCTGACAAGATGGTGCTCAACGAAGCCTTCCATCCCGGAGGTGCCAACAACCCCGACTCGGAGTGGTTTGCACTCAGACTCAAGGGGCCCGGCGCTCCCGAGCCCGCGGATGGCGAGTTTGTATGGCTGGGCAGTGTGCGTTACCTCATCTTGCCCTCGTGGATGTTGAGCTTTTTATCGATGGGTCTTCTAGCGCCCGTCAAGGGTGCCTCATTGTCGGGCTTGAATCCATCCTTCTGCCCGGCATTCACGCCCTCCACCAGCGCGCTTTTCCAGGAGCGCCTGGTGCAGATGCGCCAAATCCTCCTCGATTCCGTACAGACATTTCCAGGGCCCGACAGAAAGTCGATTCCCTTTACGAGTCTCTTGTCGTATATTCCGGTGGGGGATGCTCCGAGGGTCTTTTCAACCGACCCTGCTACAAACCAGATCGGAGTGTCGTTGGTCAATTCTGCAGACTATCCGCTGGTGATAGCAGTTGTGGGGCTTGCCATTGCCATTCCGATGATTTTGGCCACGGTGAGCATGTTGACGGTGATTTCGGCGGGCTTCAAGATTGTCAAGGAGTACCGTCTGAAAAAGTTGAAGGAGGAGATGCTGACTGCGAACCTCAACAAGGTGTTCACGGCGCTTGCAAACGTCGACGAGACCGAAGTCACGTTTAAAGATGACCAGAAAATGGAAATGGATGGCCGCACCAACCTCTTTTACTTGTTTGAGGATTTCGTGCTAGCATCTGCGGAGGCGCAGCGCTCGCCGGCGGTGCAGTGGCTTGTCGTGATATACGAGCTTTTGATCGTGGTGCTGCCCTCGACGTTGATTTACCTCTTGGTGGGCTTGCTCAAGGTAGCGTACCAGGCCAACAAATGCGAATTCCGGCCCGACGTGTGCAATTGCTTTGCCGAGATCGACTTTATCGTGGAGCTCACCAATCTCGCCAACATGCTGCTGTATATCTTCTTTTTCGTGTCGGTCATGGAGATGTCGGTCTTCTATCTGAGTATCCCCTACTCGCTCTTTCGCCGCATTCTGCGCATGGCCTTCTACGTGCTCTTTTACGTGGTGGTCTGGCTAGCCATAGTGATTCTGCTAGTGGTGGTGCTCTTTGTGCTGCTGGGCATTCTCGTCAAGCCGACGCAGCTCGCGCCCTACGGCATCGCCATCGTGGGTACTGCGGCGTGCTGCGTGGCGGTCTTTGCCAAGAAGCGCAAATTCCAAACGCGCGTGGAGCGCGCGGTGAAAAAGCTGGTCGATGTCGAAAAGCAAAAAATGCAGTCGGTGCCGCCCATTCTGCTCGACATTCTCGTCGCCAAAAATGTGCATCAGGCGCTGCACGAGCACGGGCTCTCCATCTCGCGCATTGCCATCAACGTGTTGCTGTTTGGCTTGTCGATGCTGCTGGTGTACGTCTTCCTCTTCATCGGCTTCAACGCCTTCACCGACCCCAACGACCTCATCTCGGGCTGCATCAACAGCGGCATCGCCTTGGGTGTCGCGCTGGGCGCGCACTACGCGTGCGCCAAGGACGGCGACGAGGAGGATGTCAAGGACGCGGTCGAGCAAATGCAGTTCCAGGTGATGCACACGTTGAAAAAGGTGTTTGAAATGATCACGAAGCAGCTAAAGCTTGCGCTCAAACTGTTTCAGAAGATGGGCAGCACTGTGGATGAGGCAGCCGAAGGCGAGTTCTTCAGCAGTGACTCGGAAACTGAGTCGGATTCCAAATAACTCATCCCATGCCCCCCTCCCTAAAAACACAGGACTCTTTTGCTAAAAGAGCCCTACAAAAAATAGGGGCTCTTTTGCAAAAGAGACCTGTGTTTTTAAGGAGCCTCCCTCCCTCGTATTTCGGAGTATGCGGTCTCGCCGGCGAATGGCGAGGGGCCAACGCCTCCGAATAGCAGAAGAGTAGTAGTAGTACGTTCTAGTAAGGGTGGGGTGGCAACGCTGGGGAGGCTCCTCAAAAACGCAGGTCTCTTTTGCAAAAGAGCCCCTATTTTTTGTAGGGCTCTTTTAGCAAAAGAGACTTGTATTTTTAGGGAGCCTACAAATCGTTGCCACCCCAGAGTAGCCGTAGAACCAGTAGTCGTCGTCAATTCTACGTACTACTTCTACTACGAATGCTACTGCTACTACATATTTCTACTACGGGGTCGAGACCACACATCTTGCCACGGCAAAGGCTAAAAGGATACGTCTCTTTTACAAAAGATAGGTCTCTTTTGTAGGGCTTTTTGCAAAAGAGACCTGTATTTTTATGGAGCCTACACCGCGGCGAAAGTCAGCGCGCCCGACGTCTAATAATAAGACTTAAAAAGATACGTCTCTTTTGCAAAAGATAGGTCTCGTTTGTAGGGCTCTTTTGCAAAAGAGACCTGTATTTTTAGGGAGCCCAGCCGCAGCCAGATGCCTAATTCCAACGCTCAACACACGTACATACACATACGCACAACGCACATAAATACACATACGCACACATGCACACGCACACGCACACACACACACATACATGCACATACGCGCTCACACCCTCACATGCACACGGAGACATACACATACTCACACACGCACACGCGCGCACACACAAACAAACACATATCACACACTTACACACGCAGACACAGACACATACTTTCACACACAGACACATAC
>Ga0138261_1234501_pt1 | contig 10224 bp, 20 predicted proteins | sample RNAA_720151113_FD_105266 | JGI IMG/M metagenome (GOLD analysis project Ga0138261, IMG submission 105266) | Metatranscriptomics of polar marine prokaryotic and eukaryotic communities from Palmer Station, Antarctica after 72hr light incubation -... | ecosystem: Environmental > Aquatic > Marine >...
CGATGGAGTGAACTACTGAATGTCCTGCTCAAAGTCCTTGATCATTTTCAAGAAGATATCGAACGTCTCTTCCACTTCCAACACGCATACAACTTTGCTGCTCTCTTCCCCAATCTATAAGCCATTTTCTGATGATTCTTGGCCTTCAGACACAGCCTGAACTTTGTCACTGTAATTCAGTTTAGGTAGGCCCGTGTCTTTCAGATATTTATTCAAGTACACGAAGTTTAGGATCTTCATTGCTGTGAGCTTGATCTGAATACTGTCCTAGACATTCTCAGGAGGTTTCTGTAGCAATTTAATGATTAGAGCCAATTCTTGGTTGTTCTGAAGCTTGTCAAGCTGGACTTTCCGTGTGATGATGAGGGCGTCCATGCGTGAGATGACGTCAAGCTGCTTCTTTTCGTTCATCAAGTCCATTTCTTCTAACTCTTGTTTGAAATCGTGGTCTATAAGAAGGTGCTCGTCCATATGCTCGCTGACCTTCTCGCAGACTTCCCTTGCCATCAGATTCATTTGCTCGTCAGGATGAACTCTCATATTTTTCAATGTCTCAAGAGCACCATTTTTAGTTAAATGCCAGTGGAATTGAGTAGTGACACAGAGGTTGTTGAAACTCTTGAGGATGGGTAGGATGATCTTCTCCTTGAGTTTAAGATCGTCATCAGTGTACTAGTCTCTCGCACACTCCTCCAGCAATCGTACGAGATACTGCATACAATCGTGCTTGATCAGAAGCTCTTCATGGAGTTAGGGCACTTCTGCACAATTATTGACGATCGCTACTAACTATTTTACTTAGCTCAGAGTAGCTTCGTCACCTTGGAGGAGATAGGGCATCAAGAAGCGGTAGATATCTGAGCAGAAGGGGTGTTCCACCATGATTATGCAGGCTTGTTTCTTCTTAAGCTCAGTCACCTACTAAAGAATCTTCAGTGATAGACAGAGTGAGATCCTGATAGCATCAATCTTCGTCAGTTACCTAGTCTTGTCCTCGAAGAAGAAAAGAGCGTTATCACTAGTCTCCTCAGCCTTGCTTTTCATAGTCCCAGTCCCTGAGGGTGGCAGAGTAGTCCTTCTACCTTCACTCATCGATGAAGAGTACTTTATTTAAGTGTGGTCTCTAGGTTGTCTTTTCTTGAAAGTGTCGATCTTGCTGAGTTTGAAATCTGCTGAAATAGGAGGCACGGCACTTGGAAGGTTTTTAGGAATAGAGATATAGTAGGACTCCTTGCTGTCTAGGATAATCCTGAACTTGTGAATGTTGGTCAGCAAAAACGAAATCAGAGGCTTCAGCAGGTCGTTGGAGAACATGTCTTTATCCGTTTGCTTTTTGAGGGCCAAGTAGACTATGTAAATGAACCTTAAGTGCATCTGGTTATCCTGTTCGAAAGTCGAGTGTTACGTCAACAGCTCAAGAAGGCTTTCCTGAGAAGTGAAGATTATACTAGGCTTGGTCTTGATCAGTAAGTTGGAGATAGCCATAAGACTGTATTTGACTGTTTTAGCTTCCAATCCTTTGAACTGAGAGGCCTCTATCTCTTGAGCCTGCTGTTCTTTGAAATCGGCAGTTGCTTAGGGTTTGCTATAGGCCTACTTGAGATTTTTAATGTTGAAAGAGAGCACTTTCAGTAGCATCACTATGTTGACATCTTCCTTGTCCGCCCATACCTACGTAGGGTCTTCAGTCAGTTTTAGCACCGATGCTGCTATCAAGTAGCGTATGGGCACTTTAGTCTGTAACATGATATTACGCAAGCTCTCATAGATCAAGTCCAGACTAGTCAGTTTTAACTTTGGCGTAAGTAATTTCTTAAGCAGTGTTCCTAGGGCACTTTCGTTAAGCAAGTTGGGATAGAAAAGAGGAGGGGTGATCTTGGACGCCTCTTCGATCACCTGGCATAAAGACTTGACTACAAAGGGCTGCTCATGTACCTTGAGCATCTCTATGAAGTGGTTGATGATCTTATGCTTCTCAATGAACTTCTGCAGTGTCTCGTACTGCAGCATTTACTTGAAGAAGTTGACCAAGTACAGAAGTATCTCAAGGGTGAGCTTGTCGGTGTGCTCCAGGTAATTCTTGTCTAAGAAAGTGAAACACTCCATCATCATCTGCTTAAACGGCTCCGAGTGCTTGCCTAGCGTATTGCCGTCAAAATCCTTAGTGATGAGGAGCATGACCTTCATGATGAATAAGAAGGACAGCTAGTCTTTGGTGTTATGATAAGCGGTGTTCATAAAAGTTAGTATTTTTTCTAGGAGGACACCTTGCTTGAGCACAATCTTTTCTTTGTCAGGTCCGAGAGAGAATTCGTACTCCTTATCGCACATGTCTTTGAGGAAATGTAAGTGGGCTAGTATCTTGAGTAGCTTGTAGAACATCATTTTGTTGAAGTAAGAGACATCTTCTACCAGGACGAACACTGAGAGCAAGTCCTTTGTCATGTCTCTGTCCAACTTGTCTAGATTCTTGCTCACCAGCAATTCTAAGATGAACACGTACTTCTCCATGTACCAGGGGCGTGCTTTAGGATCTGGGAAGTCAGCAGAAGCTGCGTCTCTCAGGCGAGTTGAGAAAAGTTTGACCCACGTACGGACGTGGCCTCTCTTGAGTTGATTAGAGATCGAGTTAAAGCAAATGATGATATTGACTGTCATGATGCCAAGGTCCTGGGCTTGGGTGTTGAAAGCCTTCTTCTGCTCAGCTGATTGGTCCTCATCCATTGGCGGGTTGTTGTATTTATCAAGGAGGGCATCGCACTGAGTGATTATCCCAACCTACTGAGAGACCTAATCACGGATAACTTTCTGGCTCTCTATCGAAATTCTGCCCTCGAATAGGTACTTGGCTAGCTTCATGACGTTTTGAATTGTCTAGAGCCGGCCCTTCAAAATACTCTCAGAAGCTTCTTTTAAGTTATTGTACTTCGGCTAGCCTATATACTCCAGAGCTAGTTTTTGCAGGCCAAATTTGACTATGTTCTCATGCAGCTTCTCCTACTTGCCAAGCTTCTTACAGAACCTAAGCAGCTCTACAATCTCCATTTCATACTCGTCCTTATCCTTCAGTCGCTCCAACAGATGGCTGATATTCTGAATTAGGGAGGCACAGTCAGTGTCCACCAGACTCTTCATTAGCTTCTTAAAGCTAACTATTTTCTCAAGGTTAGCTAAAAGCAGTCGCATTTCCACAATAGTAGAGCAGTGCATCACGAATTTGCTTAGGACAGCTACTATATGGCCAAGGTACTCTTCAATTCTGGCTTAATTCCACTGAGTGGTCAAGATTGTCATGAGTCTGAGAGCATACTGCCTGGACAGAACATTAAACTCAGGGTAGAGTTCCGCTATACGCTTGAATAGGTCCTTCAAGTCAACATCGCTGAGGCTGTCCTCTTCATAGCGACTCATGTTGATCAGGGACTTCAGGATCAATTCGATTATATGGTGCTGAGAGGCGACTGAACTAGCGGAGCTCCTGTTGGAGACTATGTTTTCTGAGTTGGCTGCGCTGGAGCTATTGGAGGCTGACTCTAGAATGCAGTTGATGTTCTGGATATAGGTGGACACCTGGATCATGCCGCACACCTTGGGATTCTCAGTCATGTTGTGAATTACTGAGAGGATCTTCTGTCTGCATGAGTCAATGTTAGACACTTTCTTATCCTTCTGAGTAGAGCCTTCTATCGCTAGCTTTACATCTGAATTGTCGATTACTCGACCAAGAAGGCCTTAGAGGACCTTGCAACGGTCTATCATCAATAGCTGGTACTCATCATACCTACTGATACTGTATAGATAGGTGATTATGCACTCATCCAGAGTACTGGTGCGCTCACCAAGAGGCATCTAGTCCCTGTAGGCGAAGTAGATTACCAGAGCATTATCTAAAATCTCATTATTCAACAATTAGGGCTTTTTGGCCAACTCTTCGATATTCATGAGGTTGTTCAGGCAGAAAAGGGCGTCAATGTTGATACAGGGCTACATCTCCGGAGAGATAGCCAGCGCTTCCTTGACAAATGCGATAGCTTTAGTAGCCTCAATCTATCGTGCAGCATCTGGCTCGTTGTGCAAGGTAGAGATCATTTCCGATAGGAGTCTTAGGGTATTAGAGACGAGTTGAGTCTTTTGTTCGATGTTCATCTTGAGTGTCTAGTGGAGGAACTGGATCAAGAGAGTCATGGAATTATTCACATTTTTCATCTTGAAGAGCTTCTACTCTGACTTCATATGGAAGAAGATTTCACACACGAGGATGCGAAGGGAGAAGTTGAGGACCTGATCGTCAAATTCGACCTGATGGAATTGATGGTCTACTTCAAGCACTCGGTGTAGGAACTCTAGGAGGCTGTCAATCTTCACTAGGTAAACTAGTTAGTGCTTCAGGTTCTGAGTGCAAGCGAGGATAGCTGTGAGCAAGTATTTAAACATCAAAAAGTCTGTGAATTCTAGTTAGTTAATAAGTCTCACGAGGGTGAAAACTAAAGCTTGGAGGCACTCTACAATAATTTCCTAATCTCTAGCGAACTTCTCTTGTAGAATAGCCTAAGACCCCTCTTCGTCATCTTCCATCTTTCTCTCAAATTCGTTTTCACTTGACTTATAGCTCTCGCATCCTGAACCTTGGTCATTCTCATCATCGTCGTCCTCATTGTACACATACTTGTTCTCTTCTGAGATTCCGAACCCAGCTCCGGTGTTGTGAAGTTTAGACTGGCGGGTCACTAGCCTGCGTGATACCTAGGCTATGAACTTAGACAGCTCTGAAAGCAAGTCTACTTTAGTTTTAAACCCAATTTTATCGTTTTTCATGGCGATTTTATGCACCTTCCTAAGGTCTTTGTAGATGAGTTGCATATGCTTCTTGCTCAGGACCAAGTTGACTAGCCCAAAAAGCTCCACTTCCTCGTCTTGCTCCTGAAGCTGTGTGTACTTCATGTTGATGTTGTGCTTAAATTGTTTGTAAAAGCCACTCTTCAGGATACTCAAGTGGTTTCCCTCAAGACTGGAAGCAGAGGCTACGATTGCTATGATCTTGCGAGCTGTCTTCTCATGGATGCCCTCCTTGCTCCCAACTATCTTAGGGTCCTTGTAAGTATTGTACAGGACCCTGAGGAAGGTCTTCTCGAGCTCAGGAGCTTCTCTGAGGTTGAAGTTAAGGTTAAACATGATGTTGATCAAATTGATTTGACTGTCCTTCTTCAACTAGTTCTTGTACACTTTCACAATACTGTACAGTAGATAGTCGCAGGGGATTTCCTTCAGAGACGTCTTGAAAGCACTGAGGTTGACTAGAGTGTTGAATAGATAGGTCAGGCAGTCTTCAATATTCTTAGTTTCGATAGGGTTCAGCAAGGGAGTCGTCCTCTAGTCTTTCGCAGCTTTATCGGAATTCTCACTTGTCTTGCCGTCAGGAGACATCGTCACCTGCTTCACCTTGAGGCTGAATTCCTTCTTTCCATCTGTCTGAGAAAGATCGATGAGGGGAGGAGAATTACTCTTAGAGGCTGGGGATTGCATGAGAGACTCAGCAGGCTCTGGACTCACTGGCTGTCCATTCTCATCTTTAGTAGGGGTGGTCAACAAGATCATCGTTGGAATATTGTCCATCAGTGTCTCAAATCTAAATTTCTTCAATTCCTTAATGAAGTAACCACAATTCTCTTCAGTCAGACTAGCAGCCAACCTGCATAAAGCTAATGCAGAAATCCTGACTATATCAGTCGTCAGCTTGTCCTTTAGGAAATTCCCATCCGAATAGGCAGGGATCTCTATGTCTCCCTCAGTCAACTTGCCTAGCTTCTGGAACACATACCTTATTATCTTAGGCGTATAAAAGATTAAAGGAGCTATCTCTGGAGATTTAGTGAATAGCGCACTGATCTCTAGGATGACAATGACTATCTGAGGGTCGGTGAAGTGCTCCAGAATACTCTCATCCAGACACTCGATTACCTTAGCTGCCACGTCTTTCTGCGAGTGTCTCAGTGTAATGTTATAGAAGATAGTAAGGGATGAGTACACCAAGTTCATCACAACTTATTCATTCTCTTCAATCTTCTCCCAGTATTTTAACACGTGTAATGCGAAATGCTAGGTGTCCTGTGAGATCTGTACGCGCTGAGTCATGGTGTATAGGTTGGAGATGGTCAAGAGAGCGAGTGACTTGTTAACGTAGGGCAGAGCCTCATTCTTGATGATGTCCTCTAGGCTTTCGACTAGTTACATATTTTCAATTCCATCAGCAATATCGCTCATAGAGGAGAGGTTGAGGACTGCGACAAGGATAGCCATGAGAGAGACTTCAGTATGCAGATGCTTAGAGTTGAACCTCAATACTTAGACCAGGGCTTTCAAGGTACGATCGGTTATGAAGTAGTAGCGGAAGAGAGGGCTGTTGGAGACGTTGGCGAGCAGGATAGCAACGTGCTCGGCAATGAAAATATTTTCATGAGAGAGTAGATTCAGGAACTTGGTCAGTCGCTGGACCTCCTTTTGTTTCTCGATGAACTCATCCTCGTAGAAATCCTAGGCTACATAGAGACCGTTGATGCTTTCAACACCTGTAGCGTTAGTTTTGACAGGCTCTTGTTTAAGCTTTTTACTGCTCTAGGTCTCTATCTTTCCACCCTTCGGTTTGGTTTTGCCGCCATTCTAATCGAGCTCGTTGCTCTCTGTCTCGAATTTCCGATCTTACCAAAGATCAACTCCCAGGAAACTAGCAATGAAGTCCTTATTGTGACTGAGGTTACTCAGGATAATCGAGATGGCTAGAGTCAGCTCCACCAGTCTTGTAGTGTCCTCATCCTTTCGAGCCTTGAGTCGTTTCAGCTAATCCGGGACAGCCATTTTACCCTAGTGTACTTACAGCTGCTTATCATCCTTCTAATCCTCTTTCTTTAGGCCTATCTCCTCACTCTAGTCCACCATCTTATCAATTTTCTTGAAAATGTGTGTCTTGAGGATGTCCTTTAGGAAGTCAGGTGCCTTAAGGGCGTTGTGATTCTCTTTCTCAAATGAGAGGATAGCCAGCACCTGCAAGAAACTGACGTTTATCTCTTCACTGGCAGGATCTAGGTATAGAGACTGCTCAGTAATGCGCTTGAACTTAGACAAATAGTCTCTCTTGGTCAGGAATAGCTTGACTGAGTCTAACGTTTCTAGATAGAGATGCTTCTTCTACTAGTCTTAAAGAATGTTAATGAAAAGGTTGTGGCCGCCTTCTTCAATACAGAGACTCCTAGCTTCCTTGAACTTAAGGAGTTTAGCGAAGATAGTGTTGGTGTAGCACAGACTAGTCTAGGACTGTGTGTGAGCCTACCCGAGGAAGCTCTTCTGAGCTGTAGGAGTCTCAGGGTCCATTAGGTTTCTCAGCTTTTCGAACAGCCTCAACTTAAGCAATAAATCTCTATTCTCATCATTCTGAGCTAAGTTCAGGTAGAAGGACGTGATTAGAGTGATCAATGTCTCACACTTCTGAGCATCTAAGTGCTTGTCTTTCGTCTCATAGTGCACTTGGTCGTCCTGGTGCATCTCAAGTAAGTAGTTAATCCTAGAGAAGATGCTGTGCTAAGACTTAGAAAATTCATCTTAATTCTGTTCATTCTTCATCTTCTTAAAGCTGCCGTCACTTGTCATGTGCATGATTTCGTCATCTCCTTTGGCACCCTCCTCTGCAAAGAAGGAGTCATGGCGTATATTATTGGTATTGACTTTCACCCCTCCGGCTACTTCGTACTCCCCCATCTGCTTACCAGAATTCCTGATGTATTCATGGGTCTCTACGTTCTCAGTCAGGGCGTTCAAGCAGAACATAGCTAGGATGTTCATGTCTAAATCGCAGATCATTAGACTGATGTCACAGAGGCAGCAGGCCGTCTCAATGATTTCACGCTCCAAGTGACGCCATAGGACCATGTTGACTAGGATCTTGGTGATTTCTTTAAGTGTCTCAAGGTCGATGTCTTTGGTCTGAAGACAAGAGATCATGATGGTATTGAGGCAGTCCATTTTCAAGATCTCCTATAGGTTTTACTCGTCTTCAGACAGGAGCGAGAAGCATTTGCACGAGAGTTGGAAGAAGACCTTGTCCTTCTGTTAGAGGAAGAAGAGGAGCTTTCCGAGGCCGGAGTTGGAGATGAATTCTCTTTGCAGGTCAATGTTATTGAAAAGCATGGAGGTGAGGGCAATAATAATCATTTTCTGGTCAACCTCGTGGATCTGAGTGAGAGGCTCTAGGATGCGCTGCATGATCTTGTTCTCTAGGATCTTAACCTGTGCTTCTTGCTCCACGCTGAGGTAGGCAATAGCAGACACGACGTTTCCAAAAAGCTCCTTAACGCGCTCTTGGTCAAGGAGGTCGAAGAGGATCTCAAGGAAACCTTTCTTTAGAAGGCCCTGAATAATGTTTGAATTAGGGTTTTTTGTCAAATTGCACACGAGCTTGATCAGAAAGCGAGTGATCTCGTTGCTCTCTTATTTGTCAATTGGGTTGGCCAAGCAGTTCTTGATGGTAGATATCTCAGGCTCATAGACAAAATACTTATGCAAGTGGGGCTTGCTGGCCATGTTGCAGAGGATGATACAGGCCGATTATATCAAGTTAATTTTCTAAGTTTAAGCTGAGTCCAACAGCCTAATCAAGGGCTAGATCTTCCATTTTTCGGCTTTGGATGACTGGTGCGAGTCTCCCTGCGAGCTGTCCTCATCCGATTTCTTCTTTGGCATCATAAATTCAACGTGTGAACTAAGGTTAGCCAGGGCGATGGCTGAGTGCTTGATGGTGTCATCGTCCAGGTTGCCATCGATTGACTTGAGCAAGTACGTGGAAATGTCCTTAGAAATGCATTTGTTACTGAATTTCTCATAGAAGGAGAGATTGGCGAAGTAGCGACACGCCTGTCTATGGTGCTTCATGTTTTTGGTGTCCCTGAGCATGTCGATCATAAATTCTATCGCCTCGTCTGATGCCCTAGCCTAGTTTGATTCGTTGTTTTCCAATACTTCAGCGATGTGCGCAAGTGACGTGGCTACAGACATTGTCGTCTTGATGTCCCTTGTGGACCTTCCAATCTATACGATTGTTTGGATAATCCGCTCGTCAGTGTTGTCACTAATAATTTCAAGTTTAGCTTCGTGCTCTCTGAAGTTGACTGAATCGATATTGGTCTCACTATTCTTGATCAGGTATTTGGTATGACGCTCGCTGAACTCTTTGATCAACCGCTAGTGGAGCTCTTAGTGCTTGAGTACGTATTCGAAAGTCTTAGCGATCTCTCTGAAGATGAGGTCTTGTTTCATAGGCTCTAGCTGCTCAGCTCCACCGCCAGTGCCTTTTTTGGACGATTCGCCACTGATGGTGCCACCTTGATTCGTGCCGGTAATGTTCTTACCTTCGGCTTCTTCATTGAAGCTAGTTTCAAGCCATCTGAATGCGTAGATCAGCTTGGCAGATAGCCTGAGGTTGACTCCCTACAGCCTGGCCAAGTTAGTCTCATCTTAGGATAGCTGGCGGCATACTCGCAGTGTTTGATAAGTAACTTTAATGCTCAGAGATTTAAATTAACCGAGCAGAATCTCAATGAACTCTTCGTCCTCAACGAATTAAGTGCAGTACTCTGGGAACTTGCAAGTAGCGCTGACCGTCCTAAGCAAATTCTCTTGCGATACAGCATCCGCTGTGTTGAAGATAGACTTGAACACTTTCAATAAGTCGTTGTCCTCTTGCAGAGAATCAATAACTTTTTTCGTATTGGCCAGACTCTTGATGGCCTTGGTGCCTTCGATCATGATCTGAGTTGACTCTGTGTACAGTAGCTTCTTCATAAGGATCTTCACTGGGTTCTTTTTCAATTCTATTTCATTATTCATCCTGTTGAGATTCCTATCTTCGTCTTTGGTGGGCTCACCCTCCTTGTTAACGCCGGTCTCAGTGGTAGAGTCAATTTTCAAAAGCAATTTAATGTGCTTATGACTTGATAGAGTGCTGGCATTTCCTTACTCAATTATCAACTGATGGGAACTTTCGTTAGCGATAAGCTGGTTCAGGGATTTCAAGCCGTATAAAACACCTTTCTTGTCATCTCCTTGAAGCAAGGGCATAATCATGGTCCAGAAGAGTGCCTTGATGATTCGGCTATGCTTCTTGGTGTCCTAGGAGTAGTAGAATAGAGTCTGGAGCAACTCAATGCGCCTCCTTGCCGCTCTCGGGTCTTTCAGCAC
>Ga0138261_1071980_pt1 | contig 10147 bp, 7 predicted proteins | sample RNAA_720151113_FD_105266 | JGI IMG/M metagenome (GOLD analysis project Ga0138261, IMG submission 105266) | Metatranscriptomics of polar marine prokaryotic and eukaryotic communities from Palmer Station, Antarctica after 72hr light incubation -... | ecosystem: Environmental > Aquatic > Marine >...
CAAAAATATAAAATGAGTAATACTTCCAAGGAATTTGATGTAATTATTAATAAATGTTCCAATCTTTTTTTAGATAAAATGAAAGACTATGGTACTGCTTGGCGTATTTTACGAACGACATCATTAACAGATCAGATTTTTATTAAAGCTCAGAGAATTAGAACGTTAGAAATTAACAAGACGTCGAAAGTAGGGGAGGGAATTGTTCCTGAATACATCGGGATAATTAACTACTGCGTAATGGCAATTATTCAATTGGAACTTGGATCAGCAATGAATGACGAGTCTGATGAAGAACTAATTGCGAAATTACATGCTAAGTATTTACAGACTGCTAAAGATTTAATGGCGAATAAGAACCACGATTACGGTGAAGCTTGGAGAGAGATGAGAGTTAGTTCGTTGACCGATTTGATTTTGATGAAACTTTTAAGGGTGAAATCGATCGAGGATAATAAAGGGAAAACAATTGTTAGTGAAGGTTTAGATGCTAACTATTTAGATATGATTAATTATTCGATTTTCGCAATGATTAGAATGGGGGAGGCTGATAGCGTTAAATAAGCGTTAATGTTTTTAATTTTGATGAAATAATATCGATTTTTAATATTCTCAAAAGAAATAAAAATGAATAGAATATTACAAGTATTACTTTGGTTGACCCGTTTGGGTGTTGGTGGATTATTTATATTTTCAGGCTTAATTAAAGCCAACGATCCGTTAGGCTTTTCTTATAAATTGGAAGAGTACTTTGAAGAGTTTGCTAAAATATTTACAGAACATGGACTTGGATTACTAGCACATCCTATGGAATGGTTAGCATATATAGCATTACCAATGTCAATGTTTATTGTGGTTTTAGAAATAGTATTAGGAGTCCTAACAATTTTGGGAGTCCAAATGAAAAAAGTATCAATTTGGTTATCGGTATTAATCCTGTTTTTTACGTTTTTAACTTTCGTAAGTTGGAAGTATGATTTAGTGAAAACTTGTGGTTGTTTTGGTGATTTTTGGGTTTTAACACCTTTTCAAAGCTTTATGAAAGATGTGATTTTAGTTGTAGGAATCACTCCTATATTTATCTACAGGAATTCAATTGAGTCTTTCTTGTCTCCCATTGGTGGGCAATTAATAATATGGGTTTCAAGTATTATATTTTTCTTATTTACTTTTTATTGTTTTCGTCATTTACCTGTTGCTGATCATAGAGCTTATGCAGTAGGGAATTCGTTATTTGAAAACATGAAAGTTGTACATGGTAATCCTTTAGTTTTATATAAGCTTAAAAATAAGCAGACTGGCGTTGTTGTCGAAGTTGCAGACTTTTTTGATGATTACAAAAATTGGGAACAATATGTTGATCCAAATGATTCTTCAGCATTATTTTATAGAGAAGTTGACGAAGAGTTAGATATTAAGTATATCGAAATATCAAGTACGGGACAGAAAACTATGGTTGAAGAAGTACCCGAAGAATACAAAAATGACTGGATAGTTTATAAAGACACAACAATAACGTTTTCCCCTGATAAAGATCCTAAAATAATGGATTTAGTAGCAGAATCATTGGAAAGTGGAGAAGACGAATTACAAGGGTTATTATCAGATTCTATTTATAGGTTTATGTTGATTGTAAGGGATTTGGATTTCTATGGAACTTTTGAAAATACAAACGATGGGGTGGTATTTATCAAATCAGCTAAGGGAGAGAAGAATTACGATATAGTTCAAAGACTTTTCGTAGAAGCCGCTGCTGAAGGTTACGAGTATAATGTTTTAACGACCGAAATTGATGATCAGAAAATTCAAGCTTTTAAGCATGAGATGGATACAAGAGTTAATTTTTATAGTTCAAACGATATTGAGTTAAAAACAATGATCAGATCATCACCTGGTTTGATTTTATTTAAAAAAGATACTGTGGTTGGTAAGTGGCATTACAATGATTTTCCGATCTTTGAAGAAATTAAAAACGATTACAAATAAAATAAATATAGAATATGGCGCGTAAAATTGTTGCAGGAAACTGGAAAATGAATAAAACTGTTAGCGAAGGAGCACAGTTAGTAGAAGAGTTAAAAAGCGGATTGGCTAAAGTTGATGCTAGCGATGTAACAGTTGTAGTATCTCCAACTTATGTTAGTTTATCTGAAGTCGTTAAAATTGCTGCAGGTTCTCTTGTAAATGTAGCGGCACAAAATGTTCATCAAGAAGCTAACGGAGCTTATACTGGTGAGATTTCAGCTGATATGTTAAAATCAGTTGGTGTTGGTTATGTAATTATTGGTCACTCAGAAAGACGTGAGTATTTTATTGAAAATGCAGCTGACCTAGTAAAAAAAGTTAATGCTGTTATCGCACAAGGTTTAACGCCAATTTACTGTTGTGGTGAAGTAAAAGATCAAAGAGAGAGTGGAAAGCAGAATGAAATTGTTGGAGGACAAATTAAGGATGAATTATTTCACCTTTCTTCTGAAGACTTTTCAAAGGTTGTTATCGCATACGAGCCAGTTTGGGCTATCGGTACAGGTTTAACTGCATCCCCTGATCAAGCACAAGATATGCATGCTTTCATTAGAGGGTTTGTTGCTGAGAAATACGGTCAAGCTATCGCTGATGAGACGTCAATTCTTTATGGAGGTTCTTGTAAGCCAAGTAACGCTGCTGAGATTTTTGGTAAAAAAGATGTTGATGGTGGATTAATTGGTGGTGCTGCTTTAAATGCAGAAGATTTTATCGGAATCATTACTGCTTTTAATTAATGGATTATCAAAAAATAGTATGTAACATTCAGCCCAAGTACCCTTGGGCTGATGTTTTTATAGCTCATTTAGGCAACTTAAACTGTGAAAGTTTTGAAGAGACAGAGACAGGTTTTAATGCTTATGTTTCAGTTGTTAATTTTTCTGATAATATTACGGATTATCTAAAAAATGAAAGCGCTAGGAATGAATTTGAGTTAGATTTTGCAACTGAATTAATTCCAGCAAAAAAACTGGAACAAAGTTTGGGAAAGCTCTTTTGATCCCATTTTGGTGGGAAATTGGTGTAGTATTATAGCCCCTTTTCACCAAAATGTTCCTCAAACGGAATATCAAATTATTATTGAGCCTAAAATGTCATTCGGAACAGGACATCATCAAACTACTTATATGATGATAACTGCAATGAAAGATATGGTACTCGAAGGAAAGTCTGTTTTAGACATGGGTTCTGGAACGGGTATCCTTGCAATTTTAGCAAAAAAAATGAAAGCTTCTTATGTTGAGGCGATCGATATTGAAGAATGGGCTGTTGAGAATTGTGAAGAAAATGGTTTAAGAAACAACGTGGTTTTCGACGTTAGTTTAGGTGGTAAGGAGCAGATTAGTGATGTTGAATTTGATGTGATATTGGCTAATATTAATCTAAATATTCTTCTAGATCAATTGAAGGATTACGCACGCAGTATTAAAATAAATGGTGTTTTAGCGCTTAGTGGTTTTTTATCAGTTGATGAAGAGCAGATTACAGAAGCAGCGGAAAACGCGGGTTTTATATTAGATAAAAAATACTCTAAAAACAATTGGTTATGTTTAACGTTTTCAAAAAAATAACATTTCTATTCATTTTTCTACTTCCATTAATCGTGGAGGCAAGTCCTGTAAAAGTTTTTTCGTTAGATAAAACTATTTTTTTAAAGGATCTTAAAGGCTTCATTGCTGAAACAAATGAAGATGAGGCAGAAATGTTAATTGGTGAAATGCGTGCAATTTGGCCAATGGCTGATGTTGATCCTAAAAAAGAAGAGAAAATATATAAAGAAGCAAACAAGATTTTCTTAGCTAGAATGGCTAAGAGTAATGTTACAAGTGAATTTGTGTATTCAGTAAACACAGGGAAACTTAACGATTATCAAATTTCTATGATGATCGATATGTGTAATAAAATGCTCAAAAATAGGATGAAAGCAATTCCTGATTTTAAAGCTTATTTAACTTCCGTAATTAGTTTTTTTGTTACCTATCAAACTGAAGATTCTTTTGATGCTTGGAATATTGCAGCGAATAAATTGATTAAAGACAATAAGCGGCATTTCACTATATTTTTAAATAGTTGTAATAATATCTTTATCTACAATGCTGTATATGTAACTCAGAACGTTACTTGGTTTGGAACTTCAAAAAAATTCTCTTTCGATTATGATAGTTTGCCTAAAGTTGTATTTCCAGAAATGGATTTGTATTGTGTAGCTAAAGATGACACTGCTAGAATTTATAACACTTCAGGTGCGTTTTATCCTACAATTGGATATTGGAAAGGAAATGGTGGAAAAGTGTTTTGGACAAGAGCGGGTATTGATACAGCTAATTCTTATGCTGAGTTAGCAAAATATGAGATAAAATTGAAATCATCATCTTATGTTGCGGATTCAGTTCGGTATAAAAACAAAAAATACTTTTCAGATATACTTGTTGGGCAGTTAAAAGAAAAATTACTAGCAAATGTAAATGAAAAAAATGCTAGTTATCCTCGATTCTTATCATATTCAGAATCTGTGAAAATCGTTGAGATTGAAGATAGTATAGATTACGAAGGTGGATTTATGATTAAAGGAAATAAATTTATTGGAAGAAGTATCGGTGATAATCCAGCTAAAGTTATTTTTAAGAGAAAAAATAAGCCATTTTTAATAGCTAAATCAAGAAGCTTTACAATTAATGATGAACGTATCGCTACAAAGTACGCCTCCATTACAATGGTTTTAGATACTGATTCGATTTATCATCCAGCATTGCAGATGAAGTTTAGCCCTAGTAAAAGAGAACTTACTTTATATCGTGAAGGTAAAGGAATTGGGGCATCTCCTTATTCTGATACTTATCATCAAATGGATATGTTTATTGAATGGGCGAAATGGGATATTGATAAAGATTTTATGGATTTCTTAACAATTCCAGGGAGTAGTTCAGGAGCGATGACATTGGAGTCTGGAAGTTATTATTCTGAAGATAGGTTTATGAGCTTACAAGGTTTAAGTGATACACACCCGCTTTATACGCTGAAGCAATTTATCATGAATAAGAATGATGGTGATCGACAATTTACTGATGTTGAAATAGCTGGTCATTTTAGAAAAGATATTGAATCTATACAGCGATTGATGGTAAACTTAGCCAGTCAAGGTTTTATTATTTATAATATTGAAGAAGGTATTATTAATGTAAAAGATAGATTGTTTGATTACATGAATGCAAAATCACAGAAAGGTGATTATGATAATATTGAGGTTGTTTCTAATATAAAACAAGAAGCAAATGCTACAATGAATTTATTAAACTTCGATATTACTATGAGAGGTGTTGCTGGTGTTGCTCTTAGTAAGGCAAGAAAAACTGGATTCATTCCTTCGAATGGTGTTTTTAAATTACATAGAAATAGAGATATGTCTTTCGGTGGGATTATTAGATCTGGCCGTTATGAATTCCACGGAAAGAAATTTGAATTCTCTTATGATGATTTTGATGTGAACCTTAATGAGGTGGATTCAGTTCGGTTTTCTGCCGCTTATATGCCAGGGAAAAGAGATGATGGAAAAGTGCCATATAAAATGGTGCGGAGTATAATAGAAAACGTAAGTGGACGATTAGAAATCGATTGGCCTCATAATAAATCTGGAATTTTATCAGATTCATTTCCGGTTTATCCAAGATTTCACTCTGAAAAAAAATCATTTGTTAGGTATAGTAAAAGGAATAAGAGAGGGGATGCGTATGATCCTCATAAAGTTTTTTTCCAGCTTGATACCTTTACTGTAGATAGTATGGGTGGTTTTTCTAATTCTGGAATTTCTTTTCCTGGAATGTTTGCGTCAGGTGGGATTTTTCCTGATTTCAAAGAAAAACTTATTTTAATGCCTGATCATTCTTTAGGTTTTGTAAAAGCAACACCACCTGAAGGTTTTGCTATGTACGGAGGGAAAGCCAAGTTTAATAATGATATTCTTTTGAGTAATGAAGGATTGATGGGGGATGGAGATTTCCATTATATAACCTCTACTTCTAAATCTAAAAAGTTTGTTTTTTACTTAGACTCTATGAAAGCTCCAGCTTTCGAATCGGAAATACGTCCGCAATTGGGACCTGTTGAGTATACAGATGTAAAAGGAATTAAGGTTGATGTGGCTTTTTATGCTGAAAAAGACTTCTTCACAATGACCAAAGTGAATAATCCAATGAAGATGTACAATGGAGGTTCAAAAATGCATGGACAGCTAGTTTATGATCATCAAGGATTGATTGGTAAAGGAGTAATGGATTTTGATAACGCAGAATTAAAATCTGGAATATTTGAATTTCAAAACATGACGTTCAATGCTGATACATCAGACTTTAAATTAAAGTCTGATACTTTGTCAGAAGATGGGGGAGATGGAATTGCATTCTCAACAAATGATGTAAATTCTAAAATCGACTTTAATAAAAGGGTAGGGAAATTTGTGGCCAATGGAGGAGCTTCATTTGTAAATTTCCCTATGAATAGTTACATCTGTTTTATGGATCAGTTTAAGTGGTTTATGGATGACTTTGAACTTGAATTATCATCATCAGATAAAAATGCTAGTAAAGAAGCCTCAACTGCAGGTGGTAACGATTTAGATTTAGCAGGTTCTGAATTTATATCAACTCATGCTGATCAAGATTCTTTGAAATTCATATCGCCAAAAGCAAACTACGATTTAAAAAGATATATAATCAAAGCACACGATGTTAAGTATATCAATGTTGCTGATGCAAGAATATATCCTGCAGATGGAGAAGTTATTGTTAAAAAAGCAGCTGAATTGGTACCTTTGAAATCAGCTAAAATCATAGCAAATATTACTACTAAATATCATACAATTACAAATTCAACTATAGAAATTAAAGCGAGAAGAAGCTATTATGCTGAAGGTGATTACGAGTATGTAAGTGCTGATGGCGGAAAACAATTAATACATTTTAATAATATTAGAGTGGATTCAGCTTATCAAACTGTAGCAAGTGGAAATATTGAAGTAAATGATAAATTTATGTTGAGTCCTCAATTTGGATATCGTGGAAGCACTAAAATTGAAGCGAATAAAAAAGGGATGATATTTAGAGGAGCTGCAGTATTACAGCATGCATGTAATGACCTTAATAAGCCTTGGTTTGGTTTTGAAGGTGAAATTGATCCGAGTAACGTTATGATTCCAATCGCCTCAGGAATTCAATCGTGGGTTAAAGGAAATACAAAAGGAACAAAGCTTGGGACTGGAGTTGTAATTAAAAAAGATTCAACGCACCTATACTCCGCATTTCTATCGAAGAAAAAATTTCACAGTGATCAAATGCTGATTACTGCTGCTGGATTTGTTAGATATGATGCTAGAAACAAAGAATATCAGCTGTCAAATAAAGAGAAATTAGTAGAGTCTAGTTTCCCTGGTAACTTTGTTGGATTAAGTACTGAGACTTGTTTGATAAGAGGTGAAGGGGAGATTATACTGCCTGGTGGATTAGGACAAGTTAAACTAAAAAATTATGGGGGAGTAACTCATGATCCTAATACTGATTCTGTGAAAATTGAAGGAGCGATGGCTTTAGATTTTCATTTAGATGATGCCTTGTGGGGACATATATTAACAAACATATTAGGTAATTCAAGATTAGCACCTGTTGAGATCGGTCGTCCAATGTATGAAAAAGCGATAAGAGAAATGGTAGGTAAGAAAGAAGGAGATAAGTTGGTTTCTGAATTAAATTTATATGGAGAGTTTAAAAGAGTGCCTGTTGAAATTAGACATAATATATTATTTAATGATATCAACTTGTATTGGGAGCAACGCAGTCATTCTTACAGATCAGATGGTGCTTTAGGAATTGGACTTATAGATAAGAAACAAATTAATAAATATATAGTTGGTAACGTTCAGATTGTTAGAAAGAAAGGTAAGGAGGTATTAAAAGTATACCTTGAAATAGATGAGAATACTTGGTATTTCTTTGCCTATTCCAAGGGAGTTATGAGATGTTTATCGTCTTCTGATGATTTTAATGCAATTGTAACTTCATTAAAAGCCGAAGAAAGAGAACATAAAGGAAAAAAAGAAGATGGTCCATATACTTTCATGTTAGGAACTGAAAGAGCTAAAAGGCAGTTTTTATCGAAGGTGAAGAATTAAACACTTAGGTTCTGTTGATAAAATATTGATAGATCTCTAAAATATTTTGTTACAAACTTGTATTTTTCCGTTATCAAAAAAAAGATATAAACTATGCGAATTATTATTTCTATTGTAGTAATTGTTTGGGGAGGTTTAGCTTTCGGGCAAGGTGATATAAATCAACTTGATTCTGAGGAGATGAAACAAGGTCATTGGGAAAAAAAATATAAAAACGGTAAGCTGAAATACAGCGGACAGTTCAAAGATAATATACCCACTGGTAAATTCGAGCGATTTTCAAATGAAGGTAAACTTTCATCTACGCTTCTGTACACTCCAGGAGAAAAGATTGTAGTTGCTCAGCTTTTTCATGCCAATGGAAAAGTTTTGGCTGATGGTAATTATATAGATCAAAAGAAAGATTCTTTATGGAAATTCTATCGTAATGATGGACTACTATTTTCGGAAGCATTTTATTTAAATGGTGAATTAAACGGTGATTACAAAGAGTTTTATAAAAACGGGCAATTACATTTTCATAAAAACTATAAGAACGGTGTTGAAAATGGTTTTTTAAAAGAATACTATGAAAATGGTAATGTGAGAAGTAAGAAAACTTATATAAATGGTTTGCCAGAAGGTGCATTTGTTTCCTATTATACTAATGGGGTCTATAAAGTAATGGGGAAATATGGTAATGGAAGAAAGCAGGGTACTTGGAAGTTTTATACTGAGAAACTAAAGATTGAAAAAGAGGAGAGATATGAAGGAGGAAATTTAGTTTACACTACAGAGGAAATTATCACTTACTGGAATGATTCATTAAAAACAGTTCGTTCAAGAGAGAAATACGATAAGAATGGACGTAGCTATTTTAAGGCGTATCATAAAAATGGAAACTTATACAGAGAAGGGTTTTTCTTTAAAGGTAAAAAAGATAGTACTTGGAATTACTTTAGTGAAGCTGGACGATTAGATACAGTTAGAACTTTTTATTTAGGGAAAAGAAATGGCCACTGGACTACTTTTCATCCAAACGGAAAACCTAAAATGGAGCAGTCTTGGAGTAGTAATGAATTGGTAGGTAAATATGAAGAGTATTATTTAAGTGGACAAATCAAAGTTTCAGGAAACTATACAGGTGGACAGCCGTTTGGAGAGTGGAAGTATTTTGATGAAAAAGGAACTTTAGTCAAAACTAAAACACACGGTAAGCCGTAAATAATTATCATGATGAGAAATTTATTAATACTTGCGATTTTCGCTCTGTTTTTAAGTAACTGCGGAGATTCAGCGAAAGAAGTTATTTACGCTGCTCCAGCTGAATATCAACCATTAAAAATTGGAGCTTGGTACATTTACGATGTTGATTCAATTACGTATAATGATTTTACGACTCCAGTTACTGTTGATACAATTCAATTTCAACTCAAAGAAGAAATCACGGACACTTTTACTGATCAAGCCGGGAAATTAAACTTCAGATTAGAGAGATCGAAGCGGTTTTACAGTGATTCGATTCCCTACAATGATTTGAAATGGAAATTAACTGATATTTGGAAAATAGCACAGAAAGGTGAAAGTATAGAAAGAATTGAAGAGAACAACAGGTATGTATCCTTGGTGAACCCTGTGAAAAATGATGTTTTTTGGGATGGAAATGCCTTTAATTCCACAGAGTCTAGGGAGTACGCTTACCAGAAAGTAGCTGAGCCATTTGAAAATTTTGGTAATACAGTAACTGTGAATCAATTATTAGAAGATGAAGTAAAAATTATATACCAATTGTATGAAGAGGTTTATGCAAAAGATATTGGTATGATTAATCGAATTAGAATTGATGTAGAATCTCAGGATTTATCAGATGCAACTATAGTTGTTTTAGATAGAATTGAAAAAGGTACTCAGTATTTTCAGAAGATAAATAGCTATTATATTCCATAAAAAATTGATTTTAAAAATTAGTAAAAAGAGTCAGAA
>Ga0138261_1056353_pt1 | contig 10048 bp, 1 predicted proteins | sample RNAA_720151113_FD_105266 | JGI IMG/M metagenome (GOLD analysis project Ga0138261, IMG submission 105266) | Metatranscriptomics of polar marine prokaryotic and eukaryotic communities from Palmer Station, Antarctica after 72hr light incubation -... | ecosystem: Environmental > Aquatic > Marine >...
AACCTCAAGGGCGACAAAGGAAAATATCAATACACTGCGACCAGGGAGTCAGAATCAAACTTCACCTGCGATCGTGCATCAAGCCAGAAAAAATCTCAATTATGCAATGGGAACAGGGAGTCAGAAATAAAACTCCACCTGTAATCCCAGAAACTCAGTCTGGCGCTCAAAGCGCAATGGAGTCCACTTCACCAAGGATCTTTGCTTATCACATGCTCCCGATGAACACAACGAGTACAGCGACAGCACTTGAAAGCCATTGTGAGGTGGTGCTACCAGTGATTGCCTCATCCCGCGTCCCAGTGGGCGTCTTGGTGCCAGATGTCTCACCAGCAGCCGAGACAGGTGCAGCGATAGTAAATTTGCTGATGGTTTTCCGCGCCCCGCTGGTGCTTGGCAAGTTGTTGACTGCAACCTCAAGTTTCCCTCTAAATTCCGTTGGATTCTTCTGGATGTTTGTAATCGCCTTCTCCACTGCCGCGGCCTTGCTCTCTGCCACCTGAAGTGCGTACTTGACTGTCCAACTGTTGGCAAGGCGCCTTGTGTCCGACTCGAGGCGGCGTGCCTGTGTGGCAGTGACCTCGATCAGGCTCGGGTTCACATCAAAGGTGAACGCGAGTGCTGCTTTGGTCGCTGCTTCCACCTCATCCTGCTTGAGGCCAGATGCCTCGAAACTCAGCGAGCCGGTGATCTTCACTTTCTTGGCCTCGTCGGCGCACATGGCTGACCAAACTGGCAACAGCGAGGTACTTTCCCCTTTGGGGATATTGTGATCAGGAACTGCTTTCATAACATGCGCCTGGTTGTTCTTGTGATCTGTGGCAACAAGTGCAACGTAAGTCTTGCCAGAAACGGCAGGGCCCAGACTGAATTCCACCTTGCGGGACCAGTCGAAAGACACCTTCGAAGTGACAGCAGTCTTCTGCTTCTCAAAGTCTGTCACTGTCACGGGCGTCTCCCAAAGCGTTGGTGTGATGGTGCCTCCAGCAGAATTAGAGACTTCGGCTCTGAAGCCATTACCGTTACCTGCAGTGAGCGTCATGCTGGTGGACCTACCTGTGTTGAAATCAAGTTTCACGGACAAGGTTCCACTCTGAGCAACTTGATTCGCCCCTACCGGCAAATATTGAACTGGCACCTTGCACCCGATGTGAGTTGGACTGCATGCAAGGTCGCCTGCTGGGCACGTAGCGGCATGAATCAGACTGTATTGGCAGAACACAGTTTCTTGCTTGTCGCATCCGGTCTGGCCATCGTGATGCTGGGTGAGCTTGATGGAGGTGTCACGCATGGAAGCATGCACGAGATCAGACTGATCTTTGAACCAACCCTTCATCTGTTTGAACCAAGTGATCTTCTTGTCATCACTGGACTTTCCCAGCATAGCGGTCGCATCTGTAATCTTACCCTTGGAGTCTGCGTTCACGGTGGCATTGAACATAACGCTTCCCACACTGTGTTTTGTCGGCAGCTTGGCGGTGAATGTCGAGGCCCCGAGTTTCGATAACGAGAGCTTTGTTTCAGTAACCAAGCGTTTGCCGGTCTTCTGGCAGACACGGCCCACAATGAGCGTGCCTACTTTGGTTGTCCCAGCAGGGCAAGTCGGCTCACATTTGCCAGCGGGTGTCAAGTACTTGCCGTTGCCACAACTGGTGCACTTGTCTGCCTTTACCATGTCGCACGTATTACAATCAGTCGCACAGTCCCTGGAACACGAATCTGAGCAATAACCCCAAGTTTGCCCAAGGAGACTTGACGTGACATGCTCGCCATTGATGTCGACCTCGATGGAGCACCAAGGCTTGTATTGACCAGCATCAGTGCAACGGTCATACGTAGTTCCTTTGTACTTGAATGGGAACACACAAGGGCTCGCGGCAGTGGTGGCACATGGTATGGCCAATGCCCCTGAGCAGACAGCTTCTTCTGGCTCGGGAAACTTGTTATCCAGAAACCAACAGCCCGAGGCGTAGTCGATGGATGACAGGAGATCAGCAAACTGCGGAGCTTGCTGGGATTTGGCAATGGCATAGCTCTTAGAGTCCATGTGGCAAGCAGGAGGCCAATAGACGCCCATGCCAGTAGCATGCTCATTTTTCAGCTCAGCCGAAATTCTGCTGTAGTCCCACAACTCGTCATAGGCTGCCTTCGCGATTAATGCCCTCGTGCGTGTTTCATCGGCAAAGTGGGCGCTTGGATCGAATTTCCCCTGGAAACAAACATCTGCGCAATTGCCCCAGCTCCACAACCCACCTTCCAAAAGGCTGGACACATGCACGCCTTTGCTGTCAACTTTTGTAGAGCACCACATATTCGTGTGAGCTTCCATGGTGCAACTTGTGTGCACGACGCCTTTGTACGTGAAAGGGAATTGGCATTCGTTCCCCCAGGAAGTCACACACTTCTCTTCACCCTTGGAGTAATTGTAGCCCTGGCCAATGTGACTGAGCATGCTGCCCAAATCCACCATCGGAGGGTTTGCGCCAAGCAACACCTGCACACCAGTGGCCTCCTCCGCCCCGGGAAAGAACATCTCCTGTGCCCGAGCACGGCCTATTCCCACCGCAGCCTTGTTGCTATTGTAAGCAAGATCGCAGCGAAGAGCGTCCACCAAATTCACAAAGGTGTCAGTAAATTTGCTCAGTACCGAAGTGTCGACAACGGCCAAGGACAACCCCTTAGCCGTATCTGTGGTTTTGTTGAAATCGTTTGGATCGCAAATGCAATTGTCGCTGATCTTGTAGCTATCAACGAGGATTTTTCTGATCTGCGAAATCGTCTGCGTGCAAGGCTTGCCGAACACAGTTCGCATTGCATTCCAATTGAAACCAAACTGCGATTGGACGTCTTGGCTGGCAAGGTACAGGTCAGTGTACGGTGCCACAGCATATGCAACACCAAAATCTTGCATGAGGCCTGCATCGAAGGCCATAAGCGCGAACTTGTCGTCACCCATGCCACCAGATAAGCCTTGGACCAACTCCGGGATCGACATTCCAATCGGGTCGTACAAGTATTTCCCACCCCTTTGGCGGAAGCTGTCGACGTCTCCTCCGAAGCCCCTTTGAAGGCCACCACCATGCCCTGAAATAAGGAGAATGTAATTCTCGGCAGGATACTTTGCCTTACCCTGTGCGATGAACTGCTCCAAAACTGAGGAATTGTCCATGTCAATCTCGCCCCACTCTACTGCATCTTCGACCTGTGTGCTGCCCAAGACAAACGAATGAGCTTTTGAGAAGTCCTTGCTCGAAGGGGGGAAGAGGCTCTGTTTGACCGCCTGGCTCTGATCGATGAGGATGTTAACAGCAAACTCTTTAGGGTTCCCGTGGTTGAAATAAGCGAACATGCTCTCTCGCACCTGCTTAACGAGTGGCTGTCCCAAGTTGTTGTCGGCATTGACATACCAAAGAAGAGTGTAACACCTCTTCGCTGGGGGGGCAATCGTGGTGGTGGTCGTGGTGGTGGTGGTAGTGAAATGCTTGTGCACATCAAGGAGATTTTGCACAGCATCATCATCACCTCCTGTAGCACAATAGTCATAGATGCATGCAAATAGGACCCGGTTGGCATTCGCGACATCCTTGGTGTCTTCCTTGAACACCTTGCATTTCTCCATCGCTGTGGCGTATGGAATTTTGGGTACTGCACCATCGCAAGCCTCCTGGGGTCCTGCGGGTGGGGACCAGGGGGTTGGCGTAATGATTTTCTGTTCGCCAGTTTTGGGCACGCAATTGGCACTCTGTCCGCACAGCGTGCAAAGACGTTCAAGATCAGGGGTAGAAAAGAGGGAAGCATCATGCTGAACAGGCTGCCGTTCTGTCTGTAACCCACAAACACCTTTGTCCGCGACAGAAGCGCTCGCCATCATGATTTTCATATTGTGGTAAAAGCCAGGGCTGTGTTTCGTCTTCCGCAACCTTGTATTGAAGTACACAGAGTTGTCGTCCGAACACAAGCTGATTCCTTTGGCAGAGTGGCCAGCGCTCACGTTGGCGCCTCCTGAGGAAACAGTGTCACCAATAATGCTCATCCGTTTCCCATCGATCTTCAGGGCAAAACCAGCGAAGACTGATGCTTTGGTACTGCCATACGGGCACTGGAAGGCCTGGATCTCAAAGGAGTTTTTAACATCGGTGGCCAACCTGTAGACGCCCACACCTTGGAAATGAAAGGTTTTGGTTGAGAAGAAACTTTCTGTGAAATGAGGATCGCCCCAACCTGTGCATGTCTTGAAAGGCTTGGCAGGAGGCGCGCAAACCTTTTCAGGCTTGAGTTCCCCCCAATGTCTCTCCAAAACAGTGTCCTCCCAATCGTACTTTTCCATAACTTTCTTCACTGTGGAAAAGGTACAGGCGACATATCCATGCCAAGGTTCGATGCGCCGCTCCTCCTCTGGCAATGGATCCGGGCCCGCTTCCACGAACAAGGATTCCGGAACGCTAGTGGGGCATCCTGCAGTGTCGGGCTGCTTTGCGCAGAAGTCAGGCAATGGCAAGGCAGCAGCGCAAGCACGGCACTTTGCGGTAGGCTCCTTGCAACAGTCTCGACGATACGAGTTGATGAAGTCGCCTGTGCATGTTGTGGGTTTTGTCTCACTGCAAAGGGAACTGTAAGCCACACAAGCATCGCAATCATCTCCGTCAGCAATTGTAAAGGAGTGACACTTGGAGTTGCCCTTGCACATCTCACCGCATTTCTTAGGATCCAGATCGCCACGGAACAGCTCAGCGCCACCGCAAGACACACCAGTTCCACATGTAACAAAGTCATCCGGCACCTCATCCTGCCTTGTTTTGATTGCGTTTACGACGAGTTCTTCATCGCCACCTGAGACACAATAGTCGTAGATGCACGCCTCGAAAGCTCCTCCGGCGCCAGCATCTTCTTTAGCACCCTGGCATTTCTCTTCGGCCTTGCTGTATGCAATTTTTGCCTTCTGGCAAGTAACCTTGGCAGTTGCTGGCGAGTCCGGAATCGTTCCGTCACCGCTGTTCTTAACGCAATCTGCACCCATTCCACACATTTTGCAGAGTGCCTCGAGTTCAGCTGCTTTGAAGAGTGAATCGCTGAGCTGAACAGGTTTTCGCTCAGCGACGGAATTGCTACCACAAACGCCATTGTACGCGACAGCTGCATTTGCTACCTGGATTTGCATGTTGTGATAGAAGCCTGGAGATTTCCCAGTTTTCACGATCCTTGTATTGAAAAGCAAAGATGCATTCTTGTCGCACAAAGTCATCGCTTTGACAGGCGAGCCTGGTGTGTTCAGCCCGAGAGGGTGAAAATTGCCAGTGACTTTTGCGCCGTTGATGGCAACACTGTCACCAACAATGCTCACCGTAGTGGTGCCATCTACCTTTGCTGCGAAACCTGCAAAAACTGTTGCCTTGCTGCTTCCCCAAGGGCACTGGAAGGCCTGTAACTCAAAGGATTTTTCGGCATTGGTAACCAACCTATACAGACCCTTACCCTGAAAGTTAAAGCGACTGCCATGGAAAGTTGCTTTGTAATGAGGGTCCCCCCAGGCTGCGCAAGTCTTGAAAGGAGCCGCAGGAGAGGCACAAACTCGGGGACATCCTTCTGTTTCAGGACGTTGTTTGCAGAACACTGGTACTGTTATGTCAGCAGTACACGCAAGACACTTAGCGGTCTGTTCTGTGCAACACACCTCAATCTCCTTCTCAACAACAATATTGTCTGCAACATCGTCATCGGCATCTGTTTCGCAAAAGTCGAAGATGCATGCCTCGAAGAAATTGGTATTTGCAACGACCTTCTTGCACTTATCCTTGGCTGTTTGGAACGGAATTCCTGCATTTTTACATGCTTTCTCCGGTGTCACACTATCAATGGTATTTGTCTCTGGGACATCAACCGGCACTTTCTTGAGTTCCTGACAAATGCGGCTGTTTCCACAGATCTTGCAGAGGCTTTCAAGCTCAGCCTTGTAGAACAAAGAATCCGTGTACTTGACCTGCTTTCTTCCAGCTCTAGACCCGCAAACACCTTCTTCCGACACAACTGTATTGGAGATCTGGATTCTCAAGTTGTGCATCAATCCTGCCCAACTGTAGCGATGCTTCCTTACATGTGTGTAGAAAGACACTTTGCCATCCTTGGAGCACACCTTGACATTCCTCGCAGCCTGAGGTGAGCCCAGAATCTCCAATCCAAACGGCTGCCGATTACTCACAACGTTATTGGTTGTTCCATCGAGAGCAACCGTATCTTTAACAATGGTCACACGTTGGCCGTCCACTTTCATTGCAAATCCTGCAAAGACTGACGCTCTGCCATGTCGTCCCCAAGGACACTGGAAGGCCTGGAGCTCAAACTTTTTGCTTTTATCACTGGCCAATGAATAGAGACCCATACCTTGGAAGTCGAAGCGGCGACTTTGGTAGAAACTTGTGGTGAAGTGAGGATCCCCCACACCCCGGCAAGTCTTGTGAGGTCCCGAGGGCGCGGAGCATTTTCTCTTGGGTTTCACTGGAGGAAGCACGGGCTTGATTATGTTCTCGGTGACAGGGATCGCCTGGCACCCTTTGATGATGACTGGCAGTGTTGCACTCTTCCGCGTCTTCCATCCAGATTTGCTCTTGCTGCAAAGCTTATCGATGTTGTCAGTGGTGGGCATGAAATACCGATGATGACCACCTTGGCCGATGGCCCAACCATGCGCGCCGATCCACTGAGTGGCAGCCCAATTGTTTCCAGAACTGGAGAATCTGACTTCATACTGGAGAACAGCACCATTGGGGCCCAAGAAGATATCACGGTCGTTCTGCTTTCTGCCAGACCTTTTATATACTCCTGTGGTCAGATGGAAGCCCGTCTCCACATGCACTTGTGCATGCTTTGGGCACCCTGTTGTGTCTGGTTGCTTAGCGCAGAACTCCACGATTGGCATATTGCTGGCGCATGCGCGGTCTACGGCGGTTTGAGCCTTGCCGCATACCTGATCAGGCCTTCCATCAACACCCTTGGCCAATAAGTTGTTCATCTCCGGCACACTCAAAACGCGGTTCCACATGTACGCACCAGCAACCTTACCAGGTCCCTGACCTGGGTAACCCAATCGATAGAAAGCTTGTCCAGTCGCAACATAATTGGCACTGCCACGCATGACCACACTCTTGTCCCCCTTGGCAGCCGTGTAGAACGTCGATGTGCCAATGGAGCTTGAAGGAGAACTACTTTGACCTGTCACTATCACCAACTGCCAAGCAGACATGTCCTTGGTAATGTCGTAACCGCTCGTCTGGAATCCTCGAACTCGATTGGAATACATTCCGAGAGTCTTGGAACCTTTGTTGACGATGACGGAGTGATCTTGTGCTGGGCGGAACAAAGTGCGCCAGCCATTGTCGGAGGTGCGCCAGTACACCCAAACAGCATGAGTATAAAACTGCCCAACGGTTTGCCGAGGGCCGCTTGCATATTCCAAGTAGGTACTGTCAAGATTCCAGCATTTGTGCCCTTGAGAAGTAACAATGGGTTTGGCGCCAAGTTTCACGCCATTCTCAGAATCCTCCAAAGAAAGAGACGAAGACTCCAAGGCCCGAATGGAAAAGACCAAGTCAGATTTGAGGTCTATCGTGGCCACCTCGGCCTTTTTGGAGTCAATTGCATTCTGCACGAGTGAGAGGTCACCGTTTGTCACACAATAGTCGAAGAGGCATGCCTCATAGAAGGCAGCATCATCCTTGAGGGCCTTGCACTTATCCTGAGCCGTGGCGTAGGCGAGCCTGGGCACCGCACTGTCACAAGCCTTCTCAGAGTTGGTTGGCGGAGCCCAACCACCTGTCACACTCAGAGTTAGCTCATTACCACCACTGGGGGGCTTAACACAACTTGGACTTTGTCCACACAGGCGGCAAAGTTGTTCAAGCTCAGACGCGCTGAAGAGAGACTCAGACCCGACAACAGGTTTTCGGTTCGTGCTTCCACAGACACCTTCGTAGGCGACAGCAGCATTAGCAATCTGGATGTTCATGTTGTGATAATACCCAGGTTTTTTGCTGTGCCGCACTATCTTTGTGTTGAAGTGAGAACACTTGTCTGAGGAGCTCAACTTGATTGTCTTGGCGGGTGTGCCATCAATATCCAACCCAAACTGGCCTCTGTGTGTAGTCACGTTCGCCCCATCAATGCCAACGGTGTCGCCAACAATGCTTACTGTATGTTTCCCATCCACCCTCATGGCAAAGCCTGCGAAAACAGACGCCTTGCTCTTCCCGAAAGGACACTGGAAGGCCTGGACCTCAAAGGATTTGTCAATATTCGTGGCCAAACGGAAAAGCCCTACTCCCTGGAACTCAAAGCGGGGGCCATAGAAGCTTGATGTGTAGTGAGGGTCACCCCATCCTGCGCAAGTCTTGAAAGGAGTGCTCGCTGAAGAACAAGCCTGAGAGAAGATTTTGACATTCTGGATTCCAAATGATTCGTCCTCAGCGCGCTGATTTAGAGAACTGTGGACCCTGACCTTCATGTATCTTCCAGAGGCCATGACTGTGCACACTGCAGTGACAAACTCCTCTTTCCAGAAGTTGTTTCTCCCGCCACACATCTGGCTGCCACCATCTCCACGGAAACGCTTGCTCCAACATTTTTTGCCGTCGACTGTAACAATGGCTTCTTCGTTATCCCATGAATCAATTTTGATGTAATCCAAGCGAACAGTGTACGCACCTGGTGTGACCATAAAGGTTTTCTCAATGCTTGATCCCATTCCCTTCACTTTGTAACCTCCACAGACTTTGCCGAGACCGCCGCACGTTGTCACTGCGCCACAGGACCAACCGTGCATTCTACCATCGTCGAAATTGTCAACGTACAGTTCTGTCGGCTTCGGCTGGCACTTTCCGCTTTTCCACTGGCAATCGCCGCTGCAAAAGTCAGCGGACAATCCGCATAGGGAGCATTCCCGGGCGGAATGACCACCGCAAGATACAGATTGTCCCGCCAATTTGCTGTGCAAGCCCATGGAGGCGACCTTGACCTGGATGGCAGTTAGTGCTTTACGGTAGATGTTGACGCCATAGATACAACCAGCAAAGGGATCTTCATGCCTGTAAGCAGTGTCTGTGCCCACGGCCATAGCACCGGAGGTAATACTCAAGGTCCTTGAAGCGTCCCTGGTCTCCACAAGGTTTCCATCAATGTAGAGGGAATACTTCGCGCCATCGAAAACTGTCGCAAGGGTCTTCGCCTTCGATATATCGCCTTGCTTGATCTGCGAGCGGCCACCATTCCATGGACCGAATTGAATCCGAGCATCATTGTTCCAAAGCCAATGGTTCGCACCAGTACCAGCCTGGCCAAGGTTGAGGACCCATTGACGTTTGTTGTAAGCTGCATTCTTGAAAGCAAGATTCATGATAACAGTATGCGCGCCCTTTGCAAGATTGGCTCCAGGGAGGGTGTCGGTATAGACGCATTTTCCTGTTGGTGGGCGGCTCTCGTAATCTGCTTTCGGGATCACTGGGGCCACCTGGGTAGACTCATCAAGAATCACACCCTTCACCTCATATTCCCATGTGCTGGCACAATTTGCATTGTCGATTTCTTCAATATTGAAGCGCCAATCAGAAACAGAGCCTTTTGGACAAGTATATTTCAAGCCCGTCCATGTCCTCGGAACATTGTTTGGAATCGACTCCTTGTTGCTGGCTGAGTTGTCAATGATCCGCTTTTTAAGGCCACTTGATATGTACTTCTTGCCCGCATCACAGCAATAGCAAGACTCCATGCATTCCTCATATGCCCGCTTGCCGTTTTCGCCTGGAACATCACAACGTGACTGAGGTTTGTCTGCAACCCACGCGCAATTGTAACGCCTGTTGCCCTTTTGGTGCCAAGCGGGATTGTTTCGCTTGCAGAAATTAGGGAACCATGGGATGCCATAGCAAGTTCCGCGACTTTGAAGAGTGCCTTCCTGGCAACGCTCCACTTGGGTCACAGCGGGGGAACACCTGCAATGCGAAGCTGGACAATGTGCTGGGTTGTGATTGCAATTGCTGTTGCACCATGCGTCATGCGATCG
>Ga0138261_1053523_pt1 | contig 10027 bp, 1 predicted proteins | sample RNAA_720151113_FD_105266 | JGI IMG/M metagenome (GOLD analysis project Ga0138261, IMG submission 105266) | Metatranscriptomics of polar marine prokaryotic and eukaryotic communities from Palmer Station, Antarctica after 72hr light incubation -... | ecosystem: Environmental > Aquatic > Marine >...
CCAAAGTACCATTTTGGTAATCGAGTAATGCTTGTTGGATTTCATCACGTGTATTCATCACAAACGGGCCATATCTGGCGATTGGCTCGTTTAATTCCGGACCTGCGAGAATTAAGAACTCAGCATCTTCATCACGTGCTTCAAAGACAACTTCATCACCATCAGTAAGGATTCCGAGTTGTCCATCAAGAACTGGTTTTCCGTCAATATGAACCGTACCGCCGAACACATAAATCATTCCATTCAGCCCTTTTTCAATGACTTGACGATGACTACCGTATCGTTGAATTTTCATATGGATATAGGTAATTGGAATCACAGTATCAATAACTGCTTGAACACCTAAAGTAGAGCCAGCGATAACATTCGCCCAAACTTTACCATCTTCAGAAGTTACCTTCGGGATCTGTTCCGAAGGAATATCTTGGTATCGTGGATTCATCATCTTGTCCTTTGAAGGAAGGTTGACCCAGATTTGGAACCCATGAGTCACACCGCCTTGTTCAAGGAAATCATCTTGAGGGAGTTCAGAATGAATAATTCCTCGACCGGCTGTCATCCATTGCACATCACCCGGATTGAGGTCCCCTTTGTTCCCTGCACTGTCTTCGTGTTTCATCGCTCCTTGAATCATGTAGGTTACGGTCTCAAAACCACGATGAGGATGAGCAGGTGCACCAATCGCTTCCCCTGGGGCCCAATGTACCGGACCCATTTCATCCAAAAGAAGAAACGGACTCATGAGTGTACCCATGGCCGAAGGTCTTCGGACTGGAAAACCTCCTCCTTCAAGGACAGTATGCGTTGGAGCAGTCATCCGTAAGGTTCGAGTTGTGCTCATCGGAGAACCCCGTTTATCATTTCAGTTACCGAATCAGGATTCAGTGTTTTGGAATTATTGAGAATCAAAGAACGACCCAGCACATTTGACCCGAGGTAAGAGAATTGCAGCCTCATACCCAGAATTGCCTGTTGACCACCACCACCACTCACCGATGCTAAGCCTACATTTCGTTTGTTGAACATCAAACGGAAATTGGAGGATTGAATCGAAATCCAAGCGATGAGGTTGTTCAAGGCGGGAGGGATTAAACCGTTATACTCCGGAGCACAGACAATCATTCCATCAGATGAAAGAATACGAGCCATACACGTTTCGATTTGTTCTAAACCTTTGAACTCATCTTCATTATCAGGAGTGTACAATGGCAAATCAAGGCCACATACATCGATGACTTCGACATCGTGTTTCATTGATTCAGCTGCTGCACGAATCGTCATGGCCAAATCGAGGTTCTTACCCGAAGACGCTGCTAAGATTAACAAGTTCCCCATACCAAGCGCACAAACTGCAACCTCTTTGAAGGTGTCAGTATCACACTGCTTACCATTTCATTCGGTATGCAAGTACGAGAATACCGATTACAGTAGGAACAATAGCAATTGCGAGTGTCGTCATAATCAGGCGTTTCACTTGGTCATCAGTAGAATTTTGCGTAATCACATCGGAAGCTGCTTCGGCATCCTCACAATCATCGGCGTAGTCGTTACAAACGATTTCACCATTACCATTATTCTCTGAGACGTAGTAATCCAAATCTTCAGTTTCATCGCGGCAACCATCACTATCGGAATCAGTTGTCGTTGATGAAACCCATTTTGTTTCCCCAACAGGACATGTATCAGCCAAATCGGGCACACCGTCACCATCGTCGTCAAGGTCTTCACCCGAATCGATACAGCCATCTTGGTCGTAATCATTAACTGAATCAGAAATCCAAGCAAGCGTTCCACGTGAACACAAGTCACTCCAATCTAAGATGCCGTCATTATCATCATCTTCATCTTCTGACGAGTCATCAAAGCATCCATCGGTGTCGAAATCAGTTGCAGGAGAAGAAATCCAATTGAGTTTCTTATCGCTACAGAAGTCAGTCGCATCCAATACGCCGTCGTTATCATCATCCAAATCCTCTGAACTGTCTTGACAACCATCTGAATCGTAATCTACCGAGAGGGTAGAGGTCCAGCCAGTTTCACCAGTAGGACAAACATCATCTGCATCAAGGATTACATCATTGTCATCATCTAAATCCTCTGAACTGTCCTGACAACCATCCAAGTCGTGGTCATTCGTACTACTGGAAACCCAATTAAGAACACCAAGAGGACAAAGGTCTGCGCTGTTTGGAACACCATCATTGTCATTATCATCATCTTCGAGAGAATCTCTACAACCATCTGAGTCATGATCAAACTTATCTGAATTCCAGTTATCTCGCCCAATCGGACATTTGTCAAGAAGGTCAGATAATCCGTCGTTGTCATCATCATCATCTTCAGTAGAATCTCGGCAACCATCAGAATCGTGGTCAGTCGAAGGAGTGGAAAGCCAGCCAAGTTCCCCTTTCGCACAATTGTCAATTAAGTCTAAAACGCTATCATTGTCGTCGTCAAAATCCTCTGTGTCGTCTTTACAGCCATCGTGATCGTAATCAGTCAAGTTTTCAGAAGTCCAATTCAAGTTACCCTTGGGACAGAGATCTCCAGTATCAATGACTTTGTCGTTGTCATCATCAAGGTCTTCCGTTCCATCATAACAACCATCTTGGTCATAATCAAAGGCGGTATCTGAGATCCAATACTTTTGACCCTTCGGGCATGAATCCAACTTATCAAGAATCCCATCGTTATCATCATCGGGATCTTCAAGGTCAGTATCTTTACAGCCATCTGTATCATAGTCAGTTCCTTCATCTGAGGTCCAACCGAGTAAGCCTTTCGGACACAAATCATTGGAGTCTTGGACTCCGTCATTGTCGTCATCATCGTCTTCCAATAAGTCTTGACAACCATCGGAATCGTAATCAGTGTCTGGTCCAGGAATCCACGAGGAATCACCACCAGGACATTGGTCCTCGATATCATCAAGTCCATCGTTATCATCATCATCGTCTTCTGAGGCATCTTTGCATCCATCACCATCGTTATCGTTGGCCGGACTTGAAGTCCATCCAAGGTCACCCATTGGACATGTGTCATCAACATCGAGAACTCCATCGTTATCATCGTCCAAGTCTTCTTCATATGGGTCATGAAATTGGTCCATACAACCATCACCATCGTAATCAGTCCATGCACCTCCAATAGGCATGTGATACATCATCTCAGGGCCTTTCGGACAAGAGTCGACAGTGTCAGGAACATTGTCGGCGTCATCATCAAGGTCTTCAAGCGAATCTTGGCATCCATCACCATCATAGTCTGGTGCATCACCTTGTTCGGGTCCAGATGAACCCCATCCGATATCGCCAGTTTGGCATTGATCGTCTGAGTCACGTAGTCCGTCGTTATCATCATCATCGTCTTCCGTAACATCGTTACAACCATCTGAATCCCAGTCGGTAGCCGGGGTAGAAATCCAGCCCATATCACCGGAATTGCATTGATCAACATTATCGAGAATTAAATCATTATCATCATCATTGTCTTCAGTAGCATCTCTGCAACCGTCATCATCCCTATCGGTGGTAGAATTTGAAATCCATCCGAGTTCACCAATCCTACAGTCATCGCTCGTATCTGGCTGAGTGTCATTATCGTCGTCCAGGTCTTCTCCAGCATCGCGACATCCATCAGAATCATGGTCAGTGACTGGTCCAGATATCCAGCCCAATTCACCCTTTTGGCAGAGTAAGTCGTCAACATCATCAATTCCGTCGTTGTCATCATCGGGGTCTTCGGTTAAGTCCCTGCAACCGTCAGAATCGTAATCATTTGCAGGCGAGGAGATCCAATTGAGTTCTCCCGTCTGACAATTATCATTCACGTCTGGCACAGAATCATTGTCATCGTCAAGGTCTTCTGTTAAATCTCGGCAACCGTCATTATCATAATCGGTTATTGGAGGTCCAACACTATCAGAAATCCATCCAACATCGCCGAGGTTGCAGTCATCGATGCTATCCTCGACACCGTCGTTATCATCATCAGTGTCTTCGGGCGAACCATCTTGACATCCATCGCCATCATGGTCTGTAAAAGTGGTAGAAATCCATCCGAGGTTTCCAAAATGGCAGGTGTCGTTCGTGTCAAGAACACCGTCATTGTCATCATCAGTATCGCATGCATCTCCGGAGAATCCCTGGCCAAGTATTGCACTATCATTATCATAATCCAGTTGATCGGGATTCACAATAAAGATACAGTTGTCTATCGCATCGACGATTGTATCGCCATCATCATCATCATCTTCGGCATTCGAACACCCATCGCGATCATTATCATTGGCATCAGTTGAAACCCAAGGCATACCATTTCCGAACTGGCAATTGTCAATTAAATCGGCAATGCCATCGTTATCATCATCAGGGTCTTCACTGTTTCGGCAACCGTCAGTATCATAATCGTTTGATGGAGAAGAAATCCAACCTGTGCCACCCTTAGGGCAGATATCTATTGTATAATTTGAGGGCGCACAAGAACTCGATTGGCCGTAAGAATTAGGACCGCCAGTGTCACAAATATTATCATTATCATCATCGAGATCTTCGCTCGAATCTTGGCAACCATCTGTATCGTAGTCTGTTGCTCCGGAGGAAATCCAACCCAAATCACTTGTGTATGCATTACAGTCATCGAGACCGTCGCCAACGCCATCTGCGTCATCATCGAAGTCTTCAATGGTGTCATGACAACCGTCACCATCGTAATCGTTTGATGAAACCGAAGTCCAACCAAGATGGGAATCGAATCTTGGACAATTATCAGGAGCATCGTCATCAACTCCATCTTCATCATCGTCATCGTCGCAAGCATCTCCTTCTAATACGGATTCATGAACCAAATCGTAGTTAAGTTGGTTGTCAGCTTCGTTTGGGCCGTTCGGAACTAATGGACAATTATCTATACCGTCGGTCACAGTATCATTATCATCATCGATATCTTCGCTTGAGTCTTCGCAACCATCACCATCATTATCAGTCAATAGAGTAGAAGTCCAAAGTAAATTGCCTTTGACGCATTCATCGTTACCAGTTGTCGAGACCTTACAAGAACTCGAGTCGCCGTAAGTACTATTTCCGCCACTGTCACAAATATCATCGTTATCGTCATCGAGGTCTTCTCCGGAATCTTGGCAACCATCTCCATCATAATCAGTGGTTGGACCAGGATTCCAGCCTACGGTACCACGTGAACAATCATCGAAACCGTCACCAATTCCATCTTCGTCATCATCGAGGTCTTCTCCGGAATCTTGGCAACCGTCCTCATCATTGTCAGTGGTTGCTTGATCAGAAATCCAATCTAAATCACCAGTAGGAGCAGGACATTCATCTACCAAAGTAGATGAGGCCCTACACACCATCTGATTTGAATCGCCGTAAGTAGCAGCATTACCTGAATCACAAATTTCATCATTATCGTCATCAGGGTCTTCACCAGCATCACGACAGCCATCTGTATCGTAGTCAGTCACTCCTGTCGAAATCCACAATAGATTGCCTTTGGGACATTCATCTGCTGAAGTTGGGGAGTCTGTACAAAGAATCGATTGGCCGTAAGAACTCGGACCATCAACATCACAAATACCATCATTATCATCATCGAGGTCTTCTCCAGCATCGCGACAACCATCGGAGTCATAATCTGTTAGAGAACCTTGAGTCCAGTTAATGTCTCCAGCTGGGCAGGACAGGTCACTGGTGTCAGGGATTCCATCGTTATCATCATCAGTGTCTTCCGTAGAATTATCTCGGCAACCATCAGCATCATTGTCAGTGGTTTCGTTAGCAATCCAATTCTTCTCGCTTGTGTAAGCGTCACAATCATCCCAAATGTCAATGACAGTATCTCCGTCGTCATCATCGTCTTCATCGCTGTCTCGACAGCCGTCACCATCGTAATCGTTTGTTGGGTTCGAAATCCAACCCTTAAATCCATTCACGCAATTATCAGGGACATCGTCATCGACTCCATCGTTATCTGCATCCGGATCTTCGGGGGTGCCATCTTCGCAACCATCAATATCGTAATCAGTAGATGCTGAGGAAGTCCAACCTAAATTACCTGTGTTGGCAGGACACTCATCTACCAAAGTAGATGAGGCCAAACAATCACTCGCAAGTCCGTAACTACTCGGACCATTCGCATCACAAATGTTATCATCATCATCATCAAGGTCTTCGAGAGAATCTTGACAACCATCACTATCGTAATCAGTGATTGTTGCTCCAGACGATACCGAAATCCAACCTAAATTGCTTAATTCAGTTGCATCACAAAAATCAATCACGTCGAACACAAGGTCATTATCGTCATCGAGGTCTTCTAAGTCAGAATCCTTGCAGCCATCTCCATCATAATCGGTAATTGCTGCACCAGTTGATACAGAAGTCCAACCTAATGCACCACGAGTACAGTTATCCGGACCGGTTGACACGCCGTCGCCTGGACCATCAAGGACGCCATCGTTATCATCATCGGGGTCTTCAATGTCGGTATCTTTGCAACCATCTGTGTCGTGATCGGTAGAAGAGGACGATGAGAAAAGTGCACCTTTCGGACATTCATCTGTGGAAGTGGAGGAATCCGCACAAGAACTCGCTGTACCGTAAGTGCTTGGACCACCAGAATCACAAATGCCATCATTGTCATCATCGAGGTCTTCAGAATCATCTTTACAGCCATCACCATCATAATCTGTTAATGCCGTTGAAATCCAGTCTAAAGCGCCCGGAGTTGGAGAAGTGGTGGATGTACAAGCATCGGGATGGATATCAAAAACTCCATCGTTGTCATCGTCGAGGTCCTCTTCACTGTCATGGCAACCATCGGAATCATAATCTGTTATCGAGGTGGCTGTCCAATTCGTAAAACCAGCAGGACAGGTGAGGTCATCGACATCTAAATAATCATCATTGTCATCATTGAGGTCTTCATTTGCATCTTCGCAGCCATCGCCATCATTATCGGTACCCGTATTGGAATTCCATCCAATAGAACCATCATTACAGTCATCATCAACATCCTTGACTCCATCATTATCCATGTCATCATCTTCAGTATCATCTTTACAACCATCATTATCTTGGTCGGTGGTCGGTGAGGAAGTCCAGTTATATTCGCTTGTGTACGGGTTACAGGAATCACTGCCATCAAGGACACCATCTTCATCATCATCACCGTCTTCTCCGGAATCTTCGCAACCGTCGCTATCATAATCCGTGGAAGTCTGAATAGAAGTCCAACTTAAGGCGCTTGGCGGGCTGATTGAGTATGCAGAGCAATTATCAGTAGGGTCGAGAACTGCATCGTTATCGTCATCGGTGTCTTCTAAGGAATCTTGGCAACCGTCTTGGTCATAATCTGTTGAGCCTTGAGCAGAAATCCAACCCAAATTGCTTGGTGGGGTGACTGAGCAATCATCATTACTATCGATAACGCCATCGTTATCATCATCGTTGTCTTCAGAATTATCGGCATCTTCGCAACCATCAGTATCATAGTCTGTTGATCCTGTGGAAATCCAATCTAAATTGCTTGATTGGGCTGCGTCACAGTCATCTATTCCAGTAGATGAGGCTGAGGCACCGCAGTCGCTCGAAGTCCCATAGGCACTCGGGCCCCCGGTGTCACAAATTTCATCATTATCATCATCGAGGTCTTCAAGAGAATCTTGGCAACCATCAGTATCATAGTCTGTTAATCCTGTGGAAAGCCAACCTTGATTGCCATTTGGGCAAGAATCTTCGTCATCATCGATGCTATCGTTGTCTTGGTCAAAGTCTTCATCGGAATCGCGGCAACCATCATTATCAACATCATTGGCCCCGTTTGAAGTCCAATTCAAGACACCTGTTTGACACAGGTCAGGATGCAAATCAGTAATACCATCGTTATCATCATCAAGATCTTCGTTGTCTGCGTCTTTGCAGCCATCACTGTCGTGGTCTGATGAGGAATCGGAGATCCAGCTTAAGACTCCAGTAGGGCAATCATCTGGAGCAAGGTCCAAGACCCCGTCATCATCATCATCATCATCTTCACTGGAGTCTCGGCAACCATCTTGGTCGTGGTCTGTAGTCGCTTGAACTGAAATCCAACCTAACTCACCACTAGGAGCAGAACAATCATCAGAGCTATCTGTGACTCCGTCGTTGTCATCATCGAGGTCTTCACTCGAGTCTTGACAACCATCACTATCGTAATCTGTTGCTGAATTAGAAGTCCAACCGGTGTCGCCCTTCGGGCAAGTTTGTTCGTTGGTATCGAGAACACCGTCGTTATCGTCATCAAGATCTTCGAGAGAATCTTGGCAACCATCCTCATCGTGGTCAGTAGTCGCTTGAACAGAAATCCAACCTAAGTTTCCAGAAACCGTTGCATTACAAGCATCAGAATCGTCGAGAACTCCATCGTTATCGTCATCAATCTCTTCAGCATCGGAATCTCTGCAGCCATCGCCGTCGTAATCGGTTCCACTGTTGGAAACCCAACTAAGAACTCCAGTCGGACAATTATCAGGGAATAAATCCTCAACACCATCGTTATCATCATCAGTGTCTTCAATGGAGTCTTGACAGCCATCTTCATCGTGGTCAGTAGTCGCTTGAACAGAGATCCATGACAGATCTCCTGTTGGACAATCATCATCAACGTTGTCGACTCCGTCATTATCGTCATCATCATCTTCCGAAGAACTGTCTTGACAACCGTCGGAATCATGGTCGGTTATAGAGTTGGAGGTCCATCCTACAAGTCCGCCTGGACAAGCATCGTCCCCATCTATAATTCCATCGTTATCATCATCGTTTTCTTCAGCATCATCATCTTTGCAGCCATCTCCATCGTAATCGGTTGCTGGGGTGGAAGTCCAATCAAGGGCACCTGTCTGGCAAAGGTCAGGGAATAAATCCTCAACACCATCGTTATCATCATCAGTGTCTTCAATGGAGTCTTGACAGCCATCTTCATCGTGGTCGGTAGTCGCTTGAACAGAGAGCCATAACAGATCTCCTGTTGGACAATCATCATCAACGTTGTCGACTCCGTCATTATCATCATCAGCATCTTCCGAAGAACTGTCTTGACAACCATCTGTATCGTAGTCTGTTAGAGTCGTGGAGGTCCAACTGAGAAGTCCGGTCTGACAGTCATCATCGACATCTAAAACGCCGTCGTTATCGTCATCTGGGTCTTCGGATGAAGCGTCTAAACAGCCATCTTCATCATGGTCAGTGGTCGCTTGAACAGAAATCCAACCTTTGTCACCTTTCGGGCAAAGGTCAGGAGATAAATCTTCAACACCATCGTCATCATCATCGAGGTCTTCGAGAGAGTCCTGACAACCATCTTCATCGTAGTCTGTAGTTGCCTGAACTGAAGTCCATAGCAGATCTCCTGTTGGACAATTATCTGGGGTGTCTGCGACTCCATCGTTATCATCATCAGGATCTTCACTGGAGTCTTGACAGCCATCACTGTCGTAGTCGGTTGTGGAGTTGGAGGTCCATCCAGTGTCACCCTTAGGGCATGTTACGTCATTGGTATCGAGAACACCGTCGTTATCATCATCAAGATCTTCAGTTGAATTGTCTTCACAGCCGTCTGAATCGTGGTCAGTCCCAGAATTCGAGTTCCAACCTACATTACCAGCTGGGCACTCATCGTCACCATCCATAATTCCATCGTTATCGTCGTCATCTTCTTCCGCGTCGGAATCAAGACAGCCGTCTCCATCGTAATCGGATGCTGGATTGGAAGTCCAACTAAGGACTCCTTTCGGGCAATTATCGGAGATATCTACGACTCCGTCGTTGTCATCGTCGAGGTCTTCAACCGTCGAGTCTTGACAGCCATCACCGTCGTAATCTGTTGATGAACCTGAAATCCAACCTAAATCACTGGATGTCGCTGCATCACAGTCATCATCGCCGTCTAAAACGCCGTCGTCATCGTCATCCGTTTCTTCAGCATCTGAATCTCTACAGCCGTCACCATCGTAATCGGTACCACTGTTTGAAAC
>Ga0138261_1462035_pt1 | contig 9924 bp, 8 predicted proteins | sample RNAA_720151113_FD_105266 | JGI IMG/M metagenome (GOLD analysis project Ga0138261, IMG submission 105266) | Metatranscriptomics of polar marine prokaryotic and eukaryotic communities from Palmer Station, Antarctica after 72hr light incubation -... | ecosystem: Environmental > Aquatic > Marine >...
ATTAAATTACGTGAAATTTAACGAAATACAAAAGGAAATATTTGAAATAAAATCAGATGAAGATTTTATAAGGATTACATTCCTTGTTTTTGCGTATCAATATAAGCATATTCCTATTTATAAATCATACTGTGATTTATTAAATAGAGCGCCTGGTAACATTACTGAAATTGACAGTATCCCCTTTCTACCAATTCAGTTTTTTAAATCGCACCGAGTTATCAATCCAAGCGATAAAGTCGATCAAGTTTTTTCCAGTAGTGGAACAACAGGAGTAGCAACAAGCAAGCATTTTGTAAGTGATTTGAATCTCTATCAAGAAAGTTTTTTAAAAGGATTTGTTCTTGCCTATCCAAATTGGGAGAATAGCACTATCATAGGCTTACTTCCATCTTATTTGGAAAGAGCAGACTCATCGCTAATATACATGGTTGATCACCTGATTAGAAAGTCACATAGTTCAAAGAGTAAATTTCAATTAGAAATAACGGATGATTTCATTGATTATTTAGAAAATGATCCTTCACCCAAAATAATGTTTGGTGTTACTTTTGCACTTTTAAATATGGCCGAAAAAGGGATCAAACCTAAAAACACAATCATCATTGAAACTGGTGGAATGAAAGGTCGTGGAAAAGAATTAACTAGATCAGAACTACACGAATTACTGAAGTATAGATTAGCACCAAAAGCAATTCATTCTGAATATGGAATGACCGAGCTACTTTCTCAGGCTTATTTAAAACATACAACTTTTGATTGCCCTCCTTGGATGAAGGTTTTGTTAAGAGAAGCTACAGATCCGTTTTCTATACATCAAATTGGAAAAGGAGTTATAAATGTAATCGACCTAGCAAATATCAATTCATGTTCATTTATAGCTACGGATGATTTAGGAAAGCTTAATCTCGACGGTTCTTTTGAGGTGCTTGGAAGATTAGATTATGCTCAGATTAGAGGTTGTAATTTGTTGATCTAATCTTAAAACTAGAGTACATCAATCCGTTTCGAGTCAAATTTCACAAACATAAAAAGCAAGGCTGTAAATCCGAAAAGGGAGGAACCTCCATAACTAAAGAAGGGGAGCGGAATTCCAATTACTGGCATGATTTGGATCGTCATTCCAATGTTGATAAGTAGGTGGAAAAATAAAATTGAGGCAACACTATAGCCATAAATTCTACTCATAGAGGAACGTTGAGCTTCTGCTTTTAAAATAATTCTTAGGATCAGGATCAAAAATAATATTACTATAATACTTGTTCCTACAAAACCCCATTCTTCACCAACTGTACAAAAAATATAATCTGTGCTTTGTTCCGGAACCCAATCTCCATTTGTATGTGTTCCTTCTAAAAAACCTTTTCCCATTAACCCTCCGCTTCCGATTGCATTAAGTGATTGGTCAGTTTGAAAACTCACCCTTTTATTTTCTACTTTCCCAAGTAAGATTTCAATCCTTTGCTTTTGGTGAATTTGCAACATACCATACATCGTATCTATAGAATTCACAAAAGCTATTGAAAGGAAGAGCGATCCTAAAACAAGAATTTTCTCTAATTTTCTCCATAAATCGGGTACAATGAAGTTTTGGACAGTATTAATAAATAGCCAGCCCCAAACAAAATAGGTATTTAAAGCATTGTTCCAATCAAATATCCCTTTTAATATAAAGTAAACTACTAGACTTCCAATTGAAATCAATGCTATTTTGGTTTCTTTTATAAAGATGGAGTAAAATAAAATTGCCATTGCTCCTAGCGCAGTAATTCCTATATCCTTATCGAACATTAAAGTAATTATCACTAATACGATCGCTGATATTCCTATGATAAAAATACTCCCAATTACCCCTTCTCTGTAAAACACGAAGAAAAAAGAAAGAAAAACTAATGCTGTTCCGGTATCATCCTGTAACAAAATAATTACCATCGACGAGAGTACAATAACAAATGGAATAACTTGTCTTTCTATGTTGATATCCGAAATAGAGAATGTTTTTTTCCCGCTAATAAAACGCATTAATTGTTTACCGGCTCCTTCTATTGATCCTTCTTTATCTTTCTCTTTTGATGAAAAATGCCCCATATAAAAGGCTAAGAATAATGCAGTCGCAAATTTAGAAAATTCTGAAGGTTGTAATTTAAACGGTCCAACATCTAGCCAGGCTCTAGCCCCTTTTAAGTCTCTCGCAACAAATAAAACTACTATTTGAAGCCCCATTATTACAATGAAAAAATAGGGTGACATTGCCTGATAAAATTTACTATCAAACATCATGATGACCAATCCTATTACCAACGAGCCACAAATCCAAATAAATTGTTTTCCACTTCGATTGTCCATATCGAAAAAATCAGGATTTGTTGTTGTGAAATCAGCGGCATAAATATTCATTACTCCTATAGTAACAAGGACCAAGTATAATCCAATGATCAACCAATCAACATTCTGTAATATGCTCCCTCTTTGCTTCATTAATCGTAAAACCGTTTATCAACCATTATTTTTTCAAGCTCTTTACGCTTCACCTCTTTTTTCAAATATTGCTCTATCATCAAGCTGGCAATTGGAGCGGCAGTACCTCCTCCTCCTCCTGCATTTTCTACGAAAACTACTATAGCAATTTTTGGGTTTTTCCGTGGGGCAAATGCAATAAAAACAGAGTGATCATCTCCATGTGGATTCTGAGACGTTCCTGTTTTACCACAAATAGTAATATCAGGTATTCTAGAACCTCTAGCGGTTCCTCCTGGTTCTTCTAAAACCCATTGCATTCCGTTGTGAATTAATTCGAAATGCTGTGTATCAATCATGCTTTCATGATAAAATAAACTATCTGCTCTATTTACTTTTTGACCACCTATTTCTTTCACTAGCCTCGGCGTATAGTAGTGGCCTTTATTTGCTAGTACACAAGATAAATTAGCCATTTGAAGTGGTGTTAAAGAAAACTCTCCTTGGCCAATGGCTATTGAATATATAGTCCGGAAATTCCAATGGTTTTTCCCGTAAATATTATCATATTCTCTTACGTCTGGTACATTTCCATCTTTTTCTCCATACAGGTCAATCCCTAACGGATTACCAAAACCAAATGACCTCACATATTTCTCCCATTGATCCATTCCTGATCTAATTCCTTCTCCTTCGACCCCGTTCAGCATAATACGATTTACAAGATTATAATAGTATGGATTACAAGAATGTTGGACAGCTTCAGGAAGTGTTAAAGGCGTTCGGTGATTATGACAACCCACTAGACTTTTATTACAGTCAAAAGCAGTATTATTATTTGCCAAGCCTAGATCCAATGCAATTAAACTTTGCATTGTCTTTACTATTGAACCAGGTGGCTGTCGGGATTTAATTGCTCTTGGATAAATAATATCCTTCTCGTCTTCCGATAATTTTTTATAATTATCACCATAATTTCCACCAACCAATAAATTAGGATCATAAGTTGGCGCATTAATCATGGCTAATACTTCCCCCGTAGATGGTTCAATAGCAACAATAGCTCCGATTTTCCCTTGCATTAAATACTCTCCATATTCTTGTAAATCAATATCAATACTCGTTTTAAGGTTATATCCTGGCTTTGGAACGGTATCTAATTTACCACCTAGATAAGAAGCGATATGTAGTCCGTGAATATTCTTGAGATACCTTTTGTATCCTTTTTTACCACGTAACTCATACTCATAATAAGATTCAAGTCCTGCACTTCCTTTATAATCCTGACGTGTATAAAACTGGTCTCTCTGTAAGTCTCTAGGACTTACCTTAGATACATGTCCTAAAACATGAGATGCAATTGGCCGAGGATAATTTCTAATCGTTCTTTTATGAACTGTGATTCCTTTATAATTAAATAACTGTTCTTGAATCCCTCCATATTCCTTAGCTTTTATTAGAGCTTGAAAAACTTGAGGTATTCTTGGAGAGTAACCTCTATTTATTTCTTTATTCGTAATCTTCTTAATTCGTGCATTAAATTGAGCCGTATCAATTTGCATTAATTTACAGAAACCTGCGGTATCGATTTTAAGATTTCGCATCGTAATCATAATATCATATGCAAATTCATTCCCTACTAAGACCGAACCGTTTCTATCATATATATTTCCTCTAATTGGATACTCAATTACTTTATCAACAGAATCTGACTTTGCTCTTTCAGTGTAAAAATCTTCTGCGATAATCTGAATGTAAAATAAACGAGCAAGATAAAGGATAAAGAAGAAACTAAATAAGCCAATAATGTGATATTTCCTTGATGATAATCTTGCCATTATTTTACTTTCCTAACAAAAATGAATTGAAGTAACATCAATAATATCAGGCTAGCAATTGTACTAAAAACAACTCTTAATAAAGTTAAATTAAAGTTAGAAAACGAAAAGACTTCTATTGTAAAAACTACGAAATGATGAACAAACAATAAGATCATAGCAAAAACCAAATAATTTTTAAGTCCTAAACTATAAATTGAAGCTTGATTCTTTTCTGCACTAGAGTCTGATGGCCCCATTGAAGCAAGCAAGTGAGGCTGTAAAAATGCCATAACGGTTAACCCCATTGTATGAGCTCCTCCTGTATTGGAAAACAAATCGATAATTAATCCAATTGAGAACCCTAGAAGTAACACTAATGATTTGTTTACAGTCCTAGCAAAAGAAATTATTATAACTGGATAAATAAAAGGAATTACATATGCAGAAATACCCAAATTATTAAATACAACTATCTGGAAAAAGATGATTAAAAATGCAAATCCGATATGTTTGATTATTTTACTTTCCATCAAGCTTTTCTTGAGCGTTTTGTAATTCCAATATTTCCTTCTTATATAAGTTTTCTACAACATAAACTTTTCTCAAGGAATTAAATTGGATGTTTAATTTAACCGTAATTTTTTTTGATTGAGTTTCTAAATTATTCTCAATAGAACTAATTTCCCCTAAATACAAGCCTTCTGGAAATAATGAAGACAAGCCTGAAGTAACTACCGAATCACCATCATTTACTTTTGTTGTAATTAGAACGCCGTTAATATAAGCTTCATCAATCTTATTCTTTGTCCATTGCAGATGACCGTATATGCCGCTGGATTTCATCTTACATGAAATAGAAGAGTTTGGATGTAAAAAAGACAGAACAGTTGCATAGTTTTCGCTAACCGATTTAACAATACCAACAACACCATCACTAGATATCACCCCCATTTCTTCTTCAATACCGTCTTTTGTTCCAAGATTAATTGTAATATAATTACTTTGTCGAGTCACTGTATTACCGATTACATTTGCGACTCTGTAGATATATTTTTGATGATATAAAGTATCCTGAATCTGAATATAATCGTCATTAATCTTTTCAAGTGAACTTGGAATCAATCCTCTTAACCTCGCATTCTCGATTGCTAACAATTGATTAACATTCTTTAAATTAAAATAAGAAGTCATACCAGAAACCATTGAAAATGTTTCTCCCGAAATAGAATTTGCAGAATTAACAAATGCTACTTTTTGATAATTCTTTTGCTTAATTGTAAGCACTAGCCCAATAATCATTAACCCAATGAATAGAAACTGGACATGAAAACGCTGAATTATGGCTATTAAATTATTCATTAAACCTTTTAAAAACAAAGCCGTAATCAAATAAAAAATCTAATTACGGCCAACTATTATTTTAATACTTTCTACTTTTCTAAGAATGTAAATCTATCGAAGTTTTTCAAAGCAATCCCTGTTCCTCTCGCAACTGATCTTAAAGGATCTTCTGCAACATGGACTGGTAATTTAGTCTTCTGAGAAATTCTTTTATCTAAACCTCTCAACATAGAACCACCTCCTGCAAGATAAATTCCTGTTCTGTAAATATCTGCTGACAATTCAGGAGGAGTCATTTCTAAAGCTCCTAAAATTGCAACTTCAATCTTAGAAATACTTTTATCTAAACAATGTGCAATTTCCTCAAAAGAAACTATTATCTCCTTTGGAATACCAGTCATTAAATCTCTACCATGAACTGCCATTGGCAAAGGTGGATCGTCTAATTCAGGTAATGCAGCACCAACCGTAATTTTTATTCTTTCTGCTGTTCTTTCACCAACTAAAATATTATGTTGACGACGCATGTAATCTTCAATATCTTGAGTAAACTCATCACCAGCAACTCTAATAGATTTATCGCAAACAATTCCTCCTAAAGCGATTACAGCAATTTCAGAAGTTCCTCCTCCTATATCAATTACCATATTCCCTTGAGGCTCTTCAACATCAATCCCAATTCCAATAGCAGCTGCCATTGGTTCTTGAATCAACCTAACTTCTTTTGCTCCTGCATGTTCAGCAGAATCACGAACGGCTCTTTTTTCAACTTCTGTGATTCCAGAAGGAATACAAATTACCATTCTAATATTTGAAGGAGAAAAGAACTTTCGTTCTCCTTTGTTAATCATTTTTATGAAACCGCGAATCATATCTTCCGCCGCTTGAAAATCTGCAATAACACCATCCTTTAAAGGACGAATTGTTTTTATATCCTCATGCGTTTTTCCATGCATTTGCATAGCACGTTTCCCAATCGCCATAACCTCCCCCGTAATACGGTTTTTGGCAATAATCGAAGGTTCATCAACTACAATTTTATCGTTTTCGATAATCAAAGTATTTGCTGTACCTAAGTCGATGGCAATTTCCTGATATAAGAAGCTAAATAAACCCATATTTAAATATACTATCCGTTTTCAATTCAAAGCTATTTTTCACTCTGTAGTTATTAACTTTTTGTAGTTTATTTCCGAATAATAAACACAACAGTTGTTTTTAATGTTTGAAATGACGAATTCCCGTCATTACCATCGCTATATCATTTGCATCACAATAATTGATAGAGTCCTGATCTTTAATTGAACCTCCTGGCTGAATTACCGCTTTAATTCCAGCATTCTTAGCTAACTCTACACAGTCTGGGAATGGGAAAAATGCATCAGAAGCCATTACTGCTCCTTCTAAGCTAAAGTTAAAAGCTACCGCTTTTTCAACCGCTTGTTTTAAAGCATCTACTCTTGATGTTTGTCCAGTTCCACTTGAAATAAGCGTGTTGTTTTTTGCAAAAACAATTGTATTAGATTTTGTATGCTTACAGATCTTAGCCGCAAATAATAAATCTAATTTTTCAGCTTCAGTGACTAGCTTATTTGTTACAGGTTTTAAATCTTCGCCAAATTCCATTACATCATCTTTACCTTGAACTAAAACACCGTTCAAAGCAGTTCTTACTGATTGCTTTGGTAAAACTGTTTCCTTTTGAATTAATATAATTCTATTTTTCTTCTGCTTTAATACTTCTAAAGCATCTGCATCATATTCTGGTGCAATTAAAACTTCAAAAAATAATTTTTGAATTTCTGTAGCTGTAGCCTTATCGACTTTTACATTTGTTATTAAAACACCTCCAAATGCAGAAGTTGGATCACCAGCTAGTGCAGCCTTCCATGCTTCTAGAACCGTTGGTCTAGTTGCTACACCACAAGCATTATTATGTTTTAATACAGCAAAAGTTGTATCTGAAAATTCATTCATTAAATTCACTGCAGCATCAACATCCAAAAGGTTGTTGTACGACAGCTCCTTTCCATGAAGCTTATCGAAAATCTTTGTTAAATCACCAAAGAAAAATCCTTTTTGATGAGGGTTTTCTCCATATCTCAAAACTTGAGAAGCAGTTTCACTTACTTTTAATGCAGTTGCGTTACCAGCATCAAAATATTTAAAAATTTCTGAATCGTAATGAGAACTTACATTGAAAGATGATAGGGCGAATTGCTTTCTATCCTCTATAGAAGTTATTCCTCCTTTTGAATTCAATAAATCTAATAATGGCTGATACTGATCTTTTGAGGGAACAATTACCACATCTTTATAATTTTTTGCAGCAGCCCTAATTAAAGAAATTCCTCCAATGTCAATCTTCTCAATAATATCTTCGTTGCTAGCTCCAGAAGCTACAGTATCTTCAAATGGGTATAGATCAACAATTACCAAATCAATTTCTGGAATTGCATATTCTTCCATTTGAGCTCTATCTCCTTCCAAATCTCTTCTTCCTAAAATTCCTCCGAAAATTTTTGGGTGCAAAGTTTTAACTCTTCCTCCTAAAATAGAAGGATACTCTGTTAAATCTTCAACTCGTTCAACTTTTATCCCTAACCCTTCAATAAAATCTTGAGTTCCTCCCGTAGAATAAATCGTTACTTCTAATTCATTCAATTTCTTTGCAATTGCATCTAAATTCCCTTTATCAAATACAGAAATTAAAGCGCTTTTTATTTTTTTTTCAGCCATGCGACGATTAAATTATTCGAATTTAAATGCAAGTTTACGGTTAATAAATAGGCTTCTCAATTAAACTGTGGAGTAATTTATTAAATGTTGAAAAGTTGTTTGGATTGTTAACTTTCTGCAATTTTTCGTCACTATAAAATAGAAAAGCCACCCCTAATGAGGTGGCTTTCTAAAAAATATTTTAAAATCTAACACTATACGGTCATGATATCTCTTTCCTTATCGGCAAGAATACTGTCGATTTTGATAGTATAAGCGTTTGTCAAATCCTGAACTTTAGTTTCAGCAGCTTTAATAACATCTTCAGAGACACCTCCGTCCTTAAGTGCCTTAATCCCATCGTTTGCCGCTTTTCTTGCTGAACGAATTCCAACTTTTGCATCTTCTCCTACAGCTTTGGCTTGTTTACATAAATCACGTCTTCTTTCTTCTGTTAAAGCTGGAATAGAAATCATGATTATTTCACCGTTATTTTGAGGGTTTAAACCTAAATTAGAATCGATAATTGCTTTAGAAATTTTTTCAATCAAAGACTTTTCCCAAGGCTGAACACTCAATGTTTTAGCATCAGGAGTACTAACATTTGCTACTTGAGCTAAAGCTGTTAATGAACCATAATAGTCAACTTTAACACTAGATAACATACTAGGGTTAGCTTTACCTGCTCTAATCTTTAGTAATTCACTGTCTAATCTTTCCATAGATTTCAACATTGCTTCTGTAGCAGAATCTAATTCAAATTGTATTTCTTCAGTCATTATAAATGTTTTTAAAACTCAACTAGTGTACCCACGTTTTCTTTACCAAATACAACGTTATCTAAATTACCTGGTTTGTTCATATCAAAAACTACTATTGGTAATTTATTTTCGTTACAAAGCGTAAAAGCCGTTAAATCCATAATATTTAAACCCTTCTCATATACTTCGCTAAAAGTAATTCTATCGTATTTTTTTGCAGTAGGGTCCTTTTCTGGATCAGCAGTATAGATACCATCAACCCTTGTTCCTTTTAAAATAACATCAGCACTTACTTCGATTGCTCTTAGCGTTGCAGCTGTGTCAGTTGTAAAATAAGGATTACCGGTTCCTGCTCCAAAAATCACAACTCTTCCTTTTTCAAGGTGACGAGTTGCTTTACGTTTTATATATGGTTCAGCAATTTGCTCCATTTTTATAGCTGTTTGCAAACGAGTTTTAACACCTTGGATTTCCAAAGCTGACTGCAACGCCATTCCGTTAATAACTGTTGCCAACATTCCCATGTAATCTCCTTGTACTCTATCAATCCCCATTGATTCAGCTTTCATACCTCTGTAGATATTCCCACCTCCAATAACAATTGCTACTTCAGTACCTTTATCAACTATAGTTCTTATTTCCTTAGCATACTGAGACAATTTCAATGGATCGATACCATAATTATTCGCCCCCATCAATGCTTCACCACTTAACTTTAATAAAACTCGATTATATTTCATAGGAATGATTTGAACTATTAAAATTACAAAAGTTTATTCTTTCTGTTACTATTTAACCTTAAATAGAAATTGCAAAGCAAAAAAAAA
>Ga0138261_1384258_pt1 | contig 9895 bp, 13 predicted proteins | sample RNAA_720151113_FD_105266 | JGI IMG/M metagenome (GOLD analysis project Ga0138261, IMG submission 105266) | Metatranscriptomics of polar marine prokaryotic and eukaryotic communities from Palmer Station, Antarctica after 72hr light incubation -... | ecosystem: Environmental > Aquatic > Marine >...
GGTTGAATCAACTCCTGTCATCGCAGAATTTCTTCAATCTTATGGGGCTATCACAATCAATAACCGGCGCTACCAGGGACAAGGTTCCTAGGCCGCTGAATTGGTTGGAGAGTACCTAATTGACGCTAAGCCAAGGCTTACACTACTCGGAGGACCCGGTATACCCACCCTCCCCTGCAAAGGATTCATCGGCCGGAACAGAGCCGATGTACGACTAACTACCCAGGACCCAAGCTATCGGTCCTGCGCTTCCAGAGCACTCGACAACCTCGTCGTTTAACTGAAGCTAGCTAGGTGCGTTCCGCAGGACTTCGCTGCTGTTCCGTTTGCATCTCTCCACTGCGTGAATGGAGAAACGATGTGGGGTACGACCCCTCATCAGATGCAAGCCACCATCGGGCTCTACGGGCTCGAAGGTGTTGTTTAAGTCGAGATTCACGACCTCCCCGTTCAAGATCCCAGACCCCCTATTGTCTTCAGTGACCCTTTTCTAGGAAACGAATCCCCTCTCTTCTCCCTGTGCTGGATAAAGAAACTCGAGGGCCAGCTAGCACACTGGAGGTTCACTCACGCCTCCCAGACGAAGGCCACCACTGACCCGGCATATTGCGTCGACTTCGGTCCCGCTTTTGCTAAGGTTAGGAAGTCCGAGCAAGACGTGGAAGATAACGAGATCTACCACGATAAATCTCTTAGAGCCGTCGTAGGCCCTATCAGCGAGCTCAAGCAGACTATGACAGACCTTCCTTATGGAGCTTACACTAACTCCAAAAGTGATAACCCCGCAGGGCTCGATCCTCTATACGGAGCCCCTGAAGAAGAAGATGAAGACAGCAACTGGGACGAAGACAGCGCCGACAGCGCTAGAACAGCCGTTCCCTACGTTCCCCGTATCTACGAGTCCATAGACTACTAGTACAACGGAGGAGCCGTCTTCAACTTCGAGGGCCGCAAGCTCCGACTCTTTTCCATGCCCAACGGAGGATGCGTCATGCACGCTATTCTATTCTGCAGGAAGAGGGGCGCCCCCATCGATTATGAGACAGAACTCACGAGCTACAACGTTCGATTCCCCGATGGAATTAATCACGCCTCCGCCAACTCCTTGTGCGGAGCCTTCCAGATACCTTTCTTTGACATCTCTAGCAACGACTTTTCCAAAGTTTTCACGACGGACGTTAGTTTGGTCTTCCCAAGCAGGCAAAACCCAAATGCCTCCCGCTCTTGGATCCTCCACAATGGTACTCACGCCTACGTCCTCATGGACGTCAGGGCCCAAGACACCGGCTTCTCAGCTGACTCCTTTTTCAAGGTCTGCAAGAGCCTCAACAGCGGTTAGCTCATGGTTTCCTCTTCTACTCAGAAGATGATTCATGCCCTCGACAAGAAACTCAGGGCTCGAGCCAACAACAAGATAGCCAAGGTGAGAGACCACGCTTACGTAGATTTTAAGAACCTCTCAAAAATCAACCATTCTAAGATGGTATCTCACCCCAAAACTTGTCTCATAGCCATCAACAACTTGGTCTGCAATCTCAATTAAGACATCGAGTCTTTGCAGTGGCCTTGTTGTCAGCTTAGCTATCTAGCCGCAGCCACCATGAAGAAAAGCCACTTCCCCACCCTCTTTAAGAAAAGGAAGATCGAGCCCGTAGTCATCACCTCTCGCTGGACGATTAAAGAGCACCAACTCATCAACGGTGCCCCCACTCTCGCCCTCGGACTTTTGTCTATAGCAGGCTCCACCGTCAGTCTACCTACTTGTAAGGTGGATCTTCCTCCCAAGATGCATATCCGCTAGAACGTTCCTGTCTCCACGACTGACGCGTACTATCCCGAACAACAGGCAGTTGTTCCATCTGCATCTTCCGAGCAAGCCGACATTGCTTAAGTGACTTACCCAATCGCAGTATATGGAGCCTTGGAATACTTCCCCGTCGATATTTTCGTATCTTGGAACGTTTTCATTCTAGCTTGTGTCACTCGCGCCAGGACGATGATTAGCGATTTTAGCAATCTTTTCGCCATCGAACTTTTCGTTGTTGATTTGGCTCCTTATGCCTCTTCGATTCCTGACCTTTCCATTGATTTCTCTCCCCTACTCGTCTCCTACTCTCTTGGTCGCGATTACGTCGGAGAATTAGTTAGCCCTATTTCGCAGCAGTTTTACGACTTCTGCTTAAGACAGATGGACTCCATCGGAACTTCCGTCCTCGACTGTAGAGATTCTCTCCTCTTCTTCGCTTCCTCCGTTTTCAATGAGACCAGTTCGATTGTTTCTTAATATTCGAATGACCTTTACCCCATAGTAGCCGGCCCTTTTCTAGATTTAGCAGCTGATTTGTCAGCTTTTTGGAACGCAAACATCCAACCCAGTCTAGAAGAGCTTTCATCTCACCTCGCTCCAGCGTGTGAGTCCGTCACATACTATTACTAGCAGCTTCCAACAGTCGACGATTCTCTCGATGGTCTTTCTGAGTACTTCTCTCCCGCAGACCTCTACATTCGAGCTAACGTTGACGTGATTTGCCAATTCTTATCCTCGAATCTGGCTGATCGCCGTTCAGACTTCAAGTTACTCGTGTCCAATGCCCAAGATGATCTCGATCAAGTTAAATAGTAACTCGGGAATTATGTTTCCGAACAATACCCTCAGGCCATAGACGCATTACTCAAAATGTAGGAGGTTCTTTCTAGAGAATACTTCTTAGCCCTTGACACCTTAGTAGATGTTTAAGAAGCCATTTTGAAAGCAGTCAACGACGCTCTAGAGTTCGCCTCTTAGTAATATTCCTTAGCTCTCGACTCTCTAGTCGACGTCTAAGATGTAGCTCTTCAAGCCGCTAACTATACTCTTGATTTTGCTTCCACGTAATACCTCTTAGCTTGCGACGCTCTAGCCGAAGTTAAAGACGCAATTTGCGAAGCAGCTAACAAGACCTATGATTTCGTTATTTCCAGCAACGCTTCGAATCTAGCTTTCGACACTCTCAATTCCATTACTGAAAAGGTCCCTTCTACTGAAGAAGTATATCAGTTTTCTTCCGACTTGTCCGACAACCTTCACTAGCTATCCTCAGACTGGTCTTAATATGTAAAAGACGTCATCAACCCTTACATTCCAGCACCTCGCATTCCTCCTATTGATCCTAGTTATTGGAACTACGTCAAGAATTTGTTTGAGACATACGAGAACTCCGATCCTTCCACTTATTAGCTTCCCCCCAAGATGAAGCGAAGGCGCTTGTAGCTCTCATGCCCCGTCGAAGACCCCGACTGCCAGTAAGATCTCTCCAAACTCGATTTCCAACACTGGACTGTAAATCTCTGCGTCGACAACGACGCCTGCACTTTCATGAAAGGCGACAAGAAGACTAAGCGCGAAAGGCTCAGTCTTGGTCTTGATTTAGGCTATTTCTTTGGCTGCGACCTCACCGATCCCGCTTCCTTCGAAGCAGAAGGTTGCATGTATACAGAGAATCCTCAAGCTTTCCTCTGCATCGATCAATATGCTTCCATGATGGACACGCAATCTACGTGTAGAATGCTCCTCTCCGTCACTCATCCAGACAACACAGGCACTCGTAGCTTACCTCTTCACGCAGCCATCGCTTAACACTGTGACGCCATTAGTAACGTCGTCTTTCCCACGGCCATCTATAATCCCTCCCGCATGTGCACCACTTCAGGCGTGTACAAGCAACCCATAGGAGGATTTTATACTCGAGACCACGCCAACCCCGGTTGGTGCCCCAACTATTACGATCGTGATAGATATGGTAGATGCGCTTTGATCAGTAAGGTTATAGGAGACGGCACTTTCAGCTGGAGCTTCGGCAGCAGCCAAGGAGGACCCAACCCCGATTGGGACTACGACCTAGGCCACAACTTCATGCAGTTTTTCAGATACGTTCGCGCTATGTTCAGCTTAGAGTCAGCCAGGCAGTGGATTTCTCAAGTCTACTACAACGCCGTCACCGACATGGGACAAGGTTCAGTCAACTCTATGGTTACCGTTCTTGCGATACTTTTCTCTTTCGCGCTTTATAACCTCAAGTTTGTCTTCGTCACTCTAGTTAGAAATTCTTTCATTCTGATGATCCACATCGCTATGGTCACCCCCTGGGTACCTATTCTCTTCTTTTTCATATAGATGTCTATCTTTCCCGTCATTTTCATTACCCTCAACCTTTGCGTCATCATTTCTTTCTTTGGTTAAGGTAATTGTCAAAAGATGGTTCAACTTTACATCGAACTCCTTCTTCAGCCGAGTGCTCTAATCTGGTTTTATATCATACTTAGCGCTCATGCAACTCACGCTTCTCAGATCGAGACAAGTGCCCATTTTACTTTCCTCCAGAATGTTTTTTGGCATTTGAAATCTTTCACCATGGCCACTTTATCTTTTCATCCCCTCTAGATGTTGAAGTCTAGTTCAGAACTTTCTCTTTTCCTAATTTTCTCAGGATACCAAGTTTTTTACTACATCTTCGGCTTGAGCGGTTGCATAGTCTTGGTGGGCCTCATCGTGTGGCTGAATTCTTTCACTAACTTACTCGATGAACCCATAAGTTGGGTTTACTACACCCGTAATGGTGGTGGGTTTGTTAAGTGGGGACGGCTTTCCGTCTCCCCTGTCGTGAAGGTGCAAGGAACAGTAAGGTTAGTGAATTAGACCGCTGTTAAGCAGCTAGGCGTTCCACTGATTCTCTCCCTATACACTGATAAGTGCTAAGTAGATCGAGAGCGGGATTATCATCATTCTCCTGCTTTCTTCGTCAATAAGGGTAGAGTCGTAGCAAATGTTCGCGGTAATCCTACAACAGAATCAGCTCTTCAGTTTTACGCGCGATATGAGATCCCCTACTTCCCTAAGAACACTGTCAACCCGTCCAGCGGGTCGGCACACAGTTTTTGCAGAAGCATGGCTAACCACACTTAAATGCTAGCATGGAACTCTCTCGCTAGTTAAATTAAGGTCCTCAATCACTCTATAGTCGATGTTGGGGCTAAATTTGGTTAAAATAGCAGTTTGTTGAAGAGGCTTGTCACACCTACTCCTTCTCTTCCTCAAGAGACAGCCGCCTAGAAAGTTACTTTTAAAGCTACTTGCAACGCACTCCTCGTTTGTCCCTCTCTCGGGAACGTCCAGCAAGCATACTAGCCCTTCTTTGCCGATCATCCAGATGCTGATCACGGTGAGATTTTTCGACTTTGTTAATTACCACTTCCCACCGTACACTACCACTCCGTAAGACCTGTTCTGAACATTTACGATCAGACCTACGACAGGACGGAGATTGATAGTGGTAATAAATGGCTCTCTACTTTTAAGCGTCGAACTTTGCTTGACCAAGCCATGCCTCACATCACTCAGGCAGACGTCGCCCATGGTATTACTCCTCAGACTACTTGTTTTTTATTCTTCGATTGTCATTATTACTTCGACACTGGAATATCGCCCGTCCCCGATGCTTACTCTGACAGTAAAATCTACGTAACCGGTATCAACTTCCACCCCTTCGAAGGAAGGTATGATCTCCCACTTGGAGAAGGTTAGTATACTATCGCAGACGACCGAGTTGAAATGCAAACCAGAGAAAGCGGAATAGTTTATACTCATCCCGCCACTCATTGGAGATCTCCTCAGAATAACTACCCCAGCGGCTTCACCACGTGGTTTTACGACACCTGCAAGATGGTGAATTTTTCTGAAAAGTTGACTATCCCTGTTAGGCTAGCCTCCGGAGTCAATGTTTAAGATTGCTGGAAAAACTCCTAAATCATTTACTACAGCTCAATAGCCACCAAGGAACTCAAAAACCTCCGCTTCGACCAAGATCCCACTCTCACCACGTCTTACGCCTCCGAAGCAGTTTTAGCTTCTCTCGAGAATGATCTCTATCAGAGGATACCCTTCGTGTTTTACTACATATTAGTTTCCATGGAGATCGCCTTCGATTTTTTGTGGTCTTTTTCTGGCAGACCCCCTAGATAAGTCTAGTGTTACCCTCCCTTTTGTCACATGGCATGTTCTCGCTTAGTCACCCAAGTTCTTCGCGACGACTAGCCTTATCAGGTAACCAGGGGTATGTGGATTTTTAAATTCACTCTCTATCTCAACAGAGACGCCGCTCACACCCTTCCTTAAGTAGAACTACGTTCCACTTCACCTCTCTATGAAGTCAAGACACCTGAGTTTTAAGAAGAAAGACTCATCAATGGCTACGAAAAGAGAACCGAGAAAGCGAAAGCCAGATAAGCAGACATGATCATGGATCACCCGTTTTACAACTACCCAGAAGAGAAAGCTCCTACACTCAAAGCTCCTTTTTTCGGTTCCAAGATCGACCTAGACTACAACTACTACCACGAGAAGAAGTTTCTCGAGCACGACCTTCTCCCTCGAGATCAGTGCGTAGGAGACTTCATGGTAAACATGGCTATCTACCAGGAATACGCCAGGGTTCGCCCCAATTCGTAGATAGTCAAGGGTCGTGTGGTTCACCTTGATATGGAAACACCCGCTGCTGTTCAAACAGGTCACACGGTCATCGACTCAAAAAATGGTGGTTTCCTGAAGGATTTCGAATGGAGCCACAAATCCATCGTAAACGGTTGGAACGCTTTTGCACATAGGTAGTTCAGCCCGTCCAGCTCTCCTCTCCCAGCAGACCTTATCTAGTTCGACTGTTTTGTAGACAGCCATAGTCATTTGTTCGATAGGATAGCAAAGCTAGCTCTTCCCTGCAGCCTTTCAGAGTATGCCCAGACCTTCGAGTCTCCCGCTAAAAGTCTTTCTTACGCAAATAAGATTCTCACGGCCCTCGATTCTGGGAACTTCGATCGAGGCGGCTTTGCTACAATGGTAAAAAGCGGTGAAAAGTACTCCTCCAGTTCCTTCGGCCCCAATTTCACTCACAAGTCTCGTCCCCGTAACATCTGCGTTCCCAAGTCATATGGATACGCTTTGCATGGCGCTGCACAAACTCCTCTTTTCGCAGCCATTCGCAAGGTCATACCCTGCTTCATACACGGGATGAATACTTCTGAGATCTCTGACGAACTCAACAGAGGCTTACCTAGCGACCCCGTGGCAATCAGTATTGACGGGAAAAGTTTCGATTCTACTCAATACGCTCCTCTCCAGAGATCGGTAGATTCACGTTTTTGGAGACACATGCTTCCCTACCTTCGCAAACTCTTTTTTCTCCCCGAGAACTCTTGTTCCTTAATCGACCCAGCGAACACTCTACTATAGAGTATTTGCCAGACCGAGAAGCACTTGTTCGTCCATGCTCCCGGCTCCCGCGGACAAATATGGACGGACTAGCAGAAAGAATCTTTTCGCGATACTGACTTGAGAGGCAAAAGAGACTACATTCCCTTTACTGTCGATGGCACCACTTTCTCCGGTGACCCGACTACCACTACTCTAGGCAACACTCTTCGGTCCATTTTTTACATTGGATACTATGTCAGGACCATTCTTCCCAATTTCTTAGAGAACCCCAACTGCAAACTTTTAGTTGCGGGTGACGATGTGGTCTTGATTGTAGATCGTAGGCTTGCGACGGCGGCACGAAACCTCATCTTGGACCACTCTTCTCAAGATTTAGTCACGGATAGTTCCCTCGGCCAGATAATTCAGACCGTCGAGATCGGTGAATTGGTAGACATCAGTTTTTGCTCTAAGTGGGCACACAGAACTGATTCGGGTATATCTCTCACCCGCGATGTCTCCAAGGTATTGAACCAGAAGTAATTTTACTCTAAGAGAAATGCGGCTATTCTCTAGGATCCCAAAATCCACAGACGCGCCATATATGAAGGCTTCAGATCCGAATAGTGCAGCACTCTAGTTGAAGACATTCTCTACCTTAACTCTCCCCTCGATCCCCTTACCTATCACCAACAGGAGCTCAGTAAGAAACATCTTAATTCTTACATTGATCTTTCTCCTTCCGGATATTCCTGCGAATAGTCTGTCAACCACAGACTAGGTATCGGCCTCATATAGCTTCTCCAGATCATTGAGAGTAATACGTTGATCAACGGATCCCCCACTTTACGCGTTCTATAGGTATAGGAAGACCCCTACTTAGTCTTCTTAAACCTTTTTTTGCACTGCTACTGTACGCTAAGACGTGAAATTCTTTATTGCATTTTCACCATTCTTAGGTTCCTCATGGACTAGTCAGTGAAAACAATAAAAATGTCCGATAAGAACCAGAAGAAGAAGAAGAACTCCCCTCGTAAACCTACGAAGCGCGATTAAGAACGCCTTCAAAACGAGAGGAAAGAAAGAGCGAAAAACTAGAACGCTAAAAAATCATAGTTAACCTACAACCGCGACTCCAAGAAGCAACAGAAACAATCCTCAGCAAGAGGAGGAGCTCCCATAGCAAGTCACAAGCAAGTGATGACTTAATGGAAGCGTATGGAGATCGCCAAGCACTACCCAGGCAGGTTCGAGTGCAAATTCGTAGCGGGAATGAACCGATCGTCTTCGACAACCGGGTGCTTAACTAGCACCATGTCGATCAATCAGTCCTACTACTCTACCGGAGGAAACAGCCCCACTGTTCAGACGACCCTCGGTAACCCCCAGATCGATGGTAAGACGCTAGATTACCTCGTGATAATGTTCTGTCCGACTCTTTCCGCTATGTATAGCAAAGGAGGCGGCGGTTCTCTGGGAGACGGCGCAAAATTATCGGGACTATACCTCTTTTAGTTCTCGAACACCACTACCAAAGGTAATCTGTAGTTTAAGCATTTCGATTCAAACACTCACGCTTACGCTTAAACATCCCTTTACGGTAGTGATGGCTCCGAAGTCTATAACAACGCCATGATATGGGCAAGCAGGTTCAGCGGTTTGATTACCGGTCCTGAGGCCACTCTGTCTGGAGTTGTGAAGTATGGTTACTTCCCCGTTGGCAGCATGTTTGATGACGACGAATCCACAGATTGGTCTATTGATGATCTTCAACGCTCAGTTTACCACTCTGAGAGCATCAAGACCAATCACGGCAAGATTAGCCTCCAGAACGCGATCGTTAATCACGAATGCGGTACTAAGATGGGGCTAGGATTCGGTAGTGCGTCTGCAGACAATTCCTTCGCAGCTGAGTATGTCACCTTCGCTATCATAGAGAAGCCCATGGTTTCGCTAGCTGAAGGTACCAACGTGGAGTACACCATAGAGGCGGTGATCGAGTCTAACTACGTCGCCAATCCTCGAGTCAACAACGCCTTCGCCAGGTCACTAAACAGTGCCGGGATTCAAGGAGGCTTCGTCGACGGAATGCTAGGAGCTATAGGCTCAGCAGCTTAATCTTATATCCCTAATCTTGGGACCTATATGTATGATAGCCTTCCTAGCAGCATCTAGCATGCAGGCAAGTCGGTCGAGAAGTTCTACAAATCGAACAAGAGCTACATCGACCCGCTAGCCAATATGGCCATGGGAGCCGTAGGTCTTCTAGCTTAAGAAGAGATAGAAACTATCAATGCAGATTTGATGAGTTTCAGACTCAAGTAGCTCTAGAGGACCCTCCACCACACTAGGCAGCCGAATAGGTATGCCAAGGAGTAGGTGGATGTCGACATATTGTTCTTCGAATCGATATCCGGCACAGTCATCCCCGCTTCAGAGGTCCCTCCTCCAATCCACGGACCCGAATTCGAAGACTCTTCAGCTGATAACGTTGAAGAGCAACATAGTTACCCCGCAAGGTCCCCCCAAGGGACTAGCACTCGTGACCAGATCTCGAAGAAATCGAGATGAAATCTACTACTCTCTTTTTAACGAAAGAGCTTCACTGATCAACGACCACAACCTGTCGTTGACAGATCTAAAAACCTTCGGTACCTTAGACCACACCTCGAC
>Ga0138261_1005194_pt1 | contig 9881 bp, 12 predicted proteins | sample RNAA_720151113_FD_105266 | JGI IMG/M metagenome (GOLD analysis project Ga0138261, IMG submission 105266) | Metatranscriptomics of polar marine prokaryotic and eukaryotic communities from Palmer Station, Antarctica after 72hr light incubation -... | ecosystem: Environmental > Aquatic > Marine >...
GTAATAATGAAGTTATCTCTATCCAAACCCCTGGTGATGATTACAATGTTTATCAAAAGGGAGCTGCTCCAGCTCCTTCTTTTGCAGATTTGTCAACAACCTTTGCTGCATTCTTCTTGTCATTACCAGTGAATAGTGCTGTTCCATCTTGTAATGCTATAGAAATATCACTATTTACCGATGAAGCACTGTCGGTTCCATTCACAGGTAATGCTATAATGCCTTCATCATAGATTACTGGCTGGACAACATCAACAGCTACTACAGTAGACACTGCAACATCACAAGCTTTAACCTTATATGTCAGTGGAAAAAAACCAGGTGAAACGACAGGACAAACCAAAAAGTGGATTTTAAGTGTTTGTGATAATGAAGTTTTATCACTTACTAAAACTACCATTCAATATAATAGATTCGAAGTCGGAACTTCGGGAACGGCAGCTTAGATTCCAGATCTGGATACTGGTATTAATTCTTTATTCTAAATCTTACCTGCCAATGCTGGAAATCCAGCTTGCAACCAGTTTTAAGTCAATTACTTCCAAGATTAAGGTGGATTAACTGCATTTGCTGGAACCGCACTGCTGCCTTAATCAATGAGTCCGGGATTTAATCCGACGGCTCCAGTAGATGTGTTGACCACCGCAACTGCGAAGGCGACTATCTGGATACTAGCTAACCAGCTTGGAATACCAACAGTAACTGTTGCCTAAGAATTTATACTCCTGGTTTGCTAAGGGGAAACCGTAACAGCTGTTAGTGCAGATGATATTACTTTGTCTTATCATGTAGGCTCAACAGAAACGATCAATATTGATACTTCTGTCTTGTCATTATTTTAATCTTTGCCAGTTAGTTCAGCTGTTCCAGAATGTAACACTATCTTATGGGCTGCTTATTCAGACGCTCTGGCTACAATTCCAATTACTACCTCTGCGATTATCCCAGCTTGGTCGACAACTTGGGATTCTACTGTCTAAACGTCAATCGACACCACAGCCACAAGAGCCGAAACGTTTTATGTTAAGGCAAATCCAGCAGGACAAACGACAGGAACAGTTATCAAGAAAGTAACAATTAATGTTTGTAACAACGAGTAAGTGGCCTTAGCATCGCCTGGCGCTTATACCGTCCAATATGATCTTGGAGCAACAGCGTCAATCGCAAACTTTGCTACCACGACGGCAGGGTTCTTCACGTCAACTCCCACGAACGCGGTCGTTCCATCGTGCAATAATGTCGTTACAACAGGATATGCTGATGCAGCTTTGACAACTTTGTTTACCAGCACCACAATCTTGCCACAGACCTCAACTCTTCCCTGGGACTCCACAGCGCCAACGACAGTAGACACCGCTGCGTCTCGCTCAGTGACCTTATATTGGAAAGGAAGCCACGCAGGATCTACTCAGTCTGCCACCAAAGAGTTCGTTATCAACGTCTGTGACGGTGAAGTCGTGAGCCTTGTTCAGGATGCTGTTGATTACAGACTTTACCAAGTGGGTCAAGCGGTCACTCTTCCTGATTTGGCGACGCTCTTTGAAGGTTACTTTTAATCCTTGCCAGTCAACTCGGTGGTGCCGAGCTGCAATGCGTACGAATATGCGTTCTTCACGGATGTGACGGCGACTGCGGCATTCACGGGCGATGCGATCCTGCCCTAGACTTTGGTTGGTGGGTGGACAGCGGCGACGACAACGACGGTTGACACGGCTACGTCGTAGTCATTGGTCCTGTATGTCAAAGGCTATCATGCGGGTTCTACCTCTTCATCTACTACACCTGCTGCTTTTGTGGTTAAGACAACTTCAATAAATGTTTGTGACGGTGAAGTCGTTTCTGTCCTTAATTCTGCAAATGAAGTTACCGCGTTCGAAAAACTGGCCTCTGGCGCAGCCGCTCAGATTGCTAATTTCCAGACAGTAATCCAAGGTGCTTTCCAATCGTTACCTGTCAACGCTGCCAATGCTAATTGCAACCTCATCCTTACGACACTTTACGACGATGCAGCTCTGACTACTCCCTTCTCCGGGTCTGCTCTAATTCCATAAACGTAGACAATTCCTTATGACTTAACCCAACCTCTTGATGTAACTACCAGCGCGAGTGCTAGTGCAACCATATATGTTAAAGCTTAGCAGGAAGGCAACACATAATATGTTTAGAAAACCTTTAAGGTTATTGTCTGCGATGCGGAGGTGCTCTCGGCAGTATCAAGCTCTGCGGCAATTGAAACTTTCCATACTGGAAGTACATCTTCGATCAATATGAACACTTTGGTTGATGGGTACTATACTTCTACGCCTGTCAATGCTGCAGTTCCGGAGTGCAATCAAATCGAATGGGCAGCATATACTGACGCAGTACACACAACGCCATGGACTGGGAGTCCTCTCATCACAGGATCTCAAACTGCAGGCTGGGTAGCAGACTCCACTTCAGTTATAAACACAGGCGCTTCAACTTCAGAGACCATCTACATCAAAGCAAATCTTCCTGGCCAAACAGGCATAACCCAAAGCGTGACCAAAGAAATGATCATTAGCATTTGTAACAACGAAGTGGTCTCCATCGCTCTTACAAGCGCCTAATTCTCAAACACTTCTCCTCAAAAACAATACCTGTCCTACCAGCTAGGCTCATCAGCAACAGTTGCCGACTTTTCGACTTTGATCGCAGGGTATTTCAGTTCAGCTCCAGCTAATACTGCCAACACGTAATGCAATTCCGTCTAAACATCGTATTACACCGATGCTGGACTATCATCCGCATTCACAAGCACGTCTCTGTTGCCTGCGCAGTTTTATGACCTTTCGACACCTCATACGATAACTACGACAACATCGGCTCAAGAAGCTGTCTATATCAAAGCCTATTTATTAGGATCAAGCGCGTCCGTTTCAGTGGAGCTCAGTGTAGTTGTTTGTAATGACGAGGTTCTGGCGTTTGTGACTCCTGGAACTGAGTAGATGGCATATAATGTTGGCGATACTGCTTCGATTTCGAATCTTGATGCTTTGTTTACGGCATTCTTCAGTGCCACTCCGACGAATGCTGCTGCACCATACTGTAACACGATTGAATGGGCGGCATACACTGATCTGGCTTGCACAACTCCATTTACAGGAAGTGCAACGCTGCCAAGTACTTAGTCAGCCAGTTATGATCCTGCAACTTCGACCACGATAGCTACTACGACTTCGAGCTTCCTTGAACTTTACATAAAAGGAACCAACGGTGGGATCCAGCCTGGGCTTGTGAAAGCATTGACGATTTAGGTTTGCTAGAATGAACAGGTCGCACTAGCCACTTCTGGTTCACATCTGCTAACGTTTACAATGAGTACTCCAGGGTCAATCCCAAACATGTCCACATTGATCTCGGGCTTCTTCACATCAACTCCAACAAATCCAACCGTGACTTAATGCAATACTGTGCTTACAGCCGCTTATTCAGACTCTGCCTTAACTGTTCCGTTTGTTTCGGCATCTTTGCTCCCAGGCACCGCCGCAGCGACCTATGATCCTACCCAGCCAACGGAGGTTGACATTGCAGCTCAAGCATAACTAACTGTATATATTAAAGCTACACATCTTGGATCAACACAATACGTAAGCAAAGAGCTGACAATAGCTGTATGTGGAACTGAAGCTGTAACAGCTACGTAATCAAGTACAGAAATTCTGACATACACTTGGAATCAGGTGGTTGCGCCTATTTCGAATCCTTAGTAGTATCTGGCAGGCTTCTTCACGGTTGCAAACCAGGATGCCGCAGCAGCAGCTTGCTCTGAGATAACTCTTGCCTTCTTTACAGATGCGGGCTTGACCACTCCATTTACGGGTGATTCAATGTTGCAATCATCTGACTTATCCGATCTTGCTTAGCCAATCAGTGTCGTCACTTCGGTTGAAAAGAGCTTGATCATCTATGTCCAAGCCACGCTACCTAATGGCTCCACAGACACGAAGCAACTATCCTTTAACGTTTGTAACGGAGAAGTATTATCGGCACTGAATTCGGCAACCGCACAAGTAAATTTGAATGTTGGTGATCCTCCTTTTGACATAGCTGATCCTATTGCCTACATGTCTGCTTACTTCGCTTATTCTCCTCAGAATGGTAACAATCCAACCTGTAACACTTTCGGAGTGACCGTTTACTCAGATGCAGCGAAAACGATAGAATTTGTACCAGTAGCAAGTACAAGTGGAACAGGCGGTACAGCAGAGTTATTTGAGCTGGTTGGTGCAGGAGGTAGAATCACTACTGGCACAAGCCAAAGCATGACGCTTTATATTGTCACTTATTCTCTGGGCAATTCTGTACCAGCTCCTCCTCCTTCTTAAGTATGGGAGGCTAACGTATGTGCAAGCGAAACAGTATCAGGAGATTCGACCTATTAAACATCATCACCCTTTGAACTAATAAACCACTACAGAGTCGGTGAAGTCGTCCAAGTAGCGAATCCAGAGACATATCTCCAAGGCTTGTTCACAGTAGCTCCCACCAACCCAGCTAACTCTCTATGCAACGAAGTAGCTGTCTCAATGTACTCAAACTCCCAACTGACCATCCCGTTCCCAGGTACTCCAGAGTTCGTTTTTGATACTCTGCCCAACGGCGATACCTAGCTCACCATTAAGACCGACCGCTCATATTCGCTCACTATCTACCTCAAAGGTGAACTGCTATCCGGCGCGGTGTAGACCATTAAATTCGTCAACAGTGTATGTGGCTCAGAGAGGATTTCACTCACAAGTTCAGGAGCTGAAGGGGTCCAGGTCGTGGTAGGAGATGCAGTTAAGGTTAGGCAAGATGTTTGGCTGACGGCGATGTTCGCGGTGGCGCCGCTGAGTACTATTGATGCAACGTGTAATACCATAACTCTGGGGTATGGTGAGACTCCGGCTGGACCTTGGTACACTCCATTGCCAGCGGTACCAGGTTTATTTACGATAGTATAGGAATAGGCACAATCAGGACCGACAGGACCGGTACGTCGGCTCTTGTAGCCAGCACCAACTACCACTGGGAGTGCACCATCAAGTGGTCCACCAACAAGTAACGTAGTTCCAGGAACCACGACAACTACTACCTCACCAACTGCACCTACGTCGTCAACCACAGTTCCTGGCACTGGCACAGGCACAGCTACTGTTACTTATTACGAGTATCTTTAACTCACAACAGCATAGAAAGGATAATTCTCAATGTACGTCCAAGGACTGCTTCCCAACACCAATACTATAGTCAAAGAAGTTAGATTTACTGTTTGCCCAAGGTTAGAACTTGTCAGCAGCCAAAGCGCAGGAATTGTGTTATCATTTATAACAGGAGAGACAGCTCAGTTCCGTGATATAAACAGCTACTTCGAGTCGATGTTTGATATCTCACTCGATGGCGTTACTCCTATGTCTCAAAGCGCGCTAAGCAGTTTATACCCAGAATGTTAGGTCATAAACTTTACTTTGTTTGAAGATGCGCAGGCGCGCCGGGCTGTACGCTTTCCAAATGATCGTGTTAAGATAAATGGCGATGGCAGTGGGTCCTTGATTACGACTTAATCAGGCAGCTTTTAATTTTACGTCCAAGCAACTCTTTCTAGAGCTGCAGCCAACCCAGCTGGTACTGCACTGCTGGCTGAAGACGTCGCTCCAGCTATTTAAAGCGTGACAGTAGATATATGCGGAGGCGAAACAATTGCATTGGTTACTCCTGGCACGGGCACTACCAAGGTCTGGGTTAACGAGAACCTTGTAATTCAGAATGCGACCGAGTACTGGACTGCCATGTTCAAGCTTACATACCGTGTTCCATCTTTGGCACTCGTATGTGGCCTTCAGAACATTACATTCTTTGCTAACAGCGAACTCACTAAGCCATTCCTGGGTACTGCTTCGGTACCAGCTGACCTCTATCCTGCAAATCCAAAGCAAGCAGTGACGTTCAAGACAGCTACTCCTTACAGTCTCAGTGTTTACGCTAAGGCAACGACGCGAGGTGGAGTGACTGCTGTCAAGCAAATGCTTTATCAAATTATTGATTGTTCAAGCAGCAGTGTGATAGTTAAAGATCTCCCAGCATCAGGGTGGTAGCTGAGTTACGCACAAAATCTTACTTCTGTGACCATACCTCTGAGCAAGTTTACCACATATTTCACAACAGCAGGAGAGAAGAAGTGCAGCATAGGCAAGTACTAGCTGTTCGATGGCGAGGAAAATAGTGGACAAGCAGTATAAAAAGGGTATATTAAATTCTAAGAAGGAAGAGGCATAACCATTAGCCCAAGTCGATTCCCTAAAACTAATTCTACGTACAATATCGATGTAATGGCCATTGTCACCACTCTTAACGGCAACAACGCAACTGCGCCCCTAAAGCTAACGTTACGGGCCGCAGACACTGCACCACTATTCGTGGTTCAGCCCGCTGTGAGCAATACAACTGTGACTGATGCAACCAATAGTACGGATACGGATTCAGAGACAACTTCTTCCAACGCAACATCTGGGACTGATGCTACTTCTTCAAACTCAACAGCAAACAGCACTGCCAATGCAACTGATGGGTCGGCGAATGCTACAGACACTGACGATACCAATAGCACAACCACGTCAAACGATACAACGAGTGATAGTGATTCGGCAGAAACTGTAAGATAAGCTACGCCGACATATACACCTCAGAATGAAGACCGTGAAGATGACGGAAGTTCGAATGGTGCTGACAACGACTCTGGAATCGTAGTTGGAGGTAAGAGTGCTAAGAAAGCGACGGGACCTGTGAAGCCACCTGCGCCTGTAGCAGTGCCAGTTCCTGACGTAACAACGACTGAATCGGAGGAGGAATAAATGCAGAACGACATCAAGGAATATCCATTGGTGAAGCCCTACTTCCCTCCTGGTGTCAAAATCGCGCCGAAAAAGCAGGTCGATCAAATCTTGTCGCAAATGAAAGCATAACTTGCGCAAACACAAAAAGTGATAGCGGCAAAGGCAAAGGATGATGGTGAAGAAGATAAAGCACCGCCACCCAAGATGAATCCAACGATATCGAGAGACGGAGCTATGAATATGGGATTCGAAGGCAAAATGAAGGTCCCTAGCTTTATAAAGAGCGATCCGAAGACTGGTCGACTGCTCGCGTCGACCGCAGACGGTGAGATTCCAGTTGATCAAATGGATGTAACCAGAGATATACTAGACTTAAGATTCGTGTTAAAGAGTGGCATCAAGCCAGAGGATATCAAATACCAGCTGATAATTGAAGAATGGACAGAGAGCAAATTCCTAATTAAAGTTAACTTCTCAGATCCCTATCAAATCTCTCAAGGAGAGGAAAGAGACGCAGCTTTCATTTCCGTCAAGAATCCAGCTCTCTTTGTCTCAGCTGTGACAGGTAAACCTTTTGACCCTGCTGCTTAACCAATAATCAAACAAACTTTCCCGCGCCAGCTTCCTCCAGGTGTAAGCGCTGCGAAGCTTTAGAAACAAGCCGATCAATCCAAGGCAATGTCTGAAACATTCGTCATTGTCCAAATTGTCTTGTAAATGCTTATGAAAAAAGGAGCCGGCGAAATGGCCTCAACTTTCTACGTCATTCAAATGTGCTGCTACTTCACCAATCTCCAGACCAAAATTGCCAGCAACACAGAAATCTATTTAGAGCAATTCAGAAACTTGATTAAAATGAGTTTAGCAAGTCCAAATGCCGTCATAAAAATGCGTTATCCCAACTTTTCAATTTAAGAACTTCTGGGCCTAAAATTCGATCGACTGACGGCTGCGTAAGAGTCAACTGGATACAAGTCTACGAATTATGTGGGCAATATGTCGACGTATATCTTCTTTATAATTGGGGGCGCTGTTGGACTTGTTGTTATGATAGTTTTGTTCTTTGGGTGCAAATCAAGAGTAAAGAAGTTTATATAAGGCAAATTAAACAAAATCAAAAAGAAGCTTTCATCGTTGAACGGGTAAATTTCGTCAATTCATTATACTTATCTAGAATCCACTATTTCCTACCAAATATACTTCCAGACACTGGACTTCTCTAATTGGAAGCGAAATTGGTATGCGCTGGCGCCAAGAGTCGCTCCCCTCTTCATTACCTTCTTGTTCCCATTCGCTGAGGTGGTAGCTCTTTTTGTTTTTAGAAATAAGTTAGGAACCACATTTGTAAAAGACAGAATGGGAGCAATATATTCAGGAACTAATTGGCAAAGAGAATGGATCAACTGCACCTTCAAACCAATAATGCTGTTCAGGAGACTTCTTTTTATCGCTCTGCCCGTAATGTTCTACAACTACGAGTTCTTCTAAGTCCAGTTCTTGATCTGGATGAATCTCTGCTATCTAATGTGGTACGCCAACTATCGCCCAGAAGCAATCACCAACACTAAGTTCAAATTGGAACTAAACAATGAGTTCGCTGTGATTACGCTTTCTTACATAATGATGAGCTTCACCGGCTTCGTTCTCCACTAATCAGCCGCCTTTACGATGGGGTACGCATTTGTGCTCGTGGTGGCGTGGGTGCTGGTTGTCAATATTGGTATGATGCTCAAAGGGTAGCATAAAGCTGCTGATACACAAAAGAAGTAAGAAGCCAATTAGATAGCTTATGTCAATAGATTCGGCGAGTTTAAAAGTGTTGAGAGGTTATCCTATATGCTTCGAGTAGCTAAGAACCAGAAACGTATTGGGCGAACGTTCCATGATCAGAAGAAAGCACAGGACAAAGTATTTGATGATGATGAAAAGTTATCAGATCGGAGCGATGAAGACGAAGCTTTTTATGACGAAGAGTTAGACTCTCAAGGAGTGAAGATAGTTGTGCCAACTCATCTTAATCCTAAGAAGGCCAAGAAGAGCTAAAAGAAGGAAAAGGCTGAAATTCTTGGAACAATTCACGAAGAAACAGATGAAAACAACACTTCTAAGATGTCTAGCTTCCCAAGCGGAATATCAATCAATCAAGATGAATTGGATAACTTCAAATTCGATGACAGCGATGAAGAGAATGAATTGGCAAATTCATAACAACAGCCAAATCACAAGAAGAAGCCAACGTTGTTTATGCAGTAGATTTCTCGACAATAATAATAATCTCCATTGCATGTAGCATCTAATGAACACAGAAATATTGATTTGAATGTTTAACCTATAGATGAGGGCTTTGATATCTTCAGGGCTGTGAATAACCAATCGGCAGATGACTATGGAGAGTATGGAGCCAAAGAAAAGTATAATATGTTCCATGCTCAAAAGCTGTCAAAGGAGTATTAGTAGGACAATGAAGATGACAAGAACACTGAGATGGACAAAATGACTGTGGGAGCGTTGAGTGGATAGAATAGCCAACGTCGGATGTCCGAAATGGAGCAAGCAGAAGAAATGGAAGGCAACCGACCTAGCCTTGGAAACTTCCAAACGAAAGTGAAGCAACAGATAGACGACATGAAAAAGAAGATTGATGCCATCAACTCAAAACATAAGGACGAGAACAAGGAGAAACTTTATGAAAACATCCAGCAGTGCCAAGGCATACTCGATGACTTTGATGAAGACGACAAGTTCATGGAGAGGCTCAAAGCCCAAATTCAGAGCCTCAAAGATAGTAAGATATAAAGAGCCATGAGACGAGTGCCAAAAGTATCTGCTGAGCCTGATTAGAACGAGGTCCCGATGTTTACAAAACGAGAGTTTGGGAAGAAAAAGAATCTAGACATGGATAAAAGCAAGGATGACAGTGCTTTGGAGATAGAGCAGCCAGACTCAGCGAGAGATCTAAGTGGAAGTTAAGTTCGCGTTTCTCAATCGTAGCTCGGCATGAGGCAATAGAAGTCTGAACCCAAGACTGCTCGTAAAGGAATGAAC
>Ga0138261_1785435_pt1 | contig 9874 bp, 8 predicted proteins | sample RNAA_720151113_FD_105266 | JGI IMG/M metagenome (GOLD analysis project Ga0138261, IMG submission 105266) | Metatranscriptomics of polar marine prokaryotic and eukaryotic communities from Palmer Station, Antarctica after 72hr light incubation -... | ecosystem: Environmental > Aquatic > Marine >...
GAAGAAACCTTATGGTTATTCTTTATTATTAGATCTGGATTATTTAATTTTTGACAATCCCCTTACCCACAAAACTCATTCTCTGAACGTAAAATAAAAAATATGGTTTTAAACTTCGGACCTCAGCACCCCGCAGCTCATGGAGTGTTAAGGTTGGTTGTGCAGTTGAGTGGCGAACTTGTAGACAGGTCAGACCCGCATGTTGGTTTTTTGCATAGGGGAACAGAAAAACTTATTGAAAAACGTACTTATCTTAAAGCGATACCTTATTTCGACCGATTAGATTACGTTTCTATGATGACCCAAGAACACGCTTTTTGTATAACAGTTGAATCACTCCTAAAAACTACCTCACATACCGCTTTATATGTACAAATTAGGGTTTTATTTGATGAACTAACTAGGGTACTTAATCATCTACTTGCCTTATCTTGCCACTCTTTAGACGTGGGAAACATGTCACCACTATTTTGAGCCTTTGAGGAGCGCGAACGTTTAATGGAGTTTTATGAGCGTGTATCCGGCGCACGTATGCATGCGGCCTTTTACCGCCCTAATGATGTAGACTGGACCGGACTGAACTATCAGTTTTTTTCTTGATCTATCATTATTCGCGAGGGACTGCTTCAAATCTTTAACGGAAATTTTTGCAGTATTAACGACTAATAATATTTGAAAAACACGATTAGTTGGCGTAGGTGGGGTAAATTTGAACGATGCTATATCTTATGGTATTTCAGGGCCTGTAATTAGGAGTGTTGGTATACGTAAGGATATTCGTTTTTATAAGTCAGAAACTTACGCGTCTTATTGGTACTTGTCTTTAAACAGTTACTTAGGTAAAAAGGGTGATAGTTACGATAGGTTCTTAATTCGTATACGTGAGATGTACGAGAGCGTAAATTTAATATTTCAAGTACTTAGTAATTTATCTAATAATCACCAAAAAATAACTGACAATGAAAAAAAAACTAATTTTCACTCATTTTTTAATTTTTTATATAAGATAAAAAAAAATCAACTGAACAAGCAAACCAAATATACTTCGATGGAAAGTTTAATTAATCACTTTAAAAAGTATAGTGAGGGTATAAAGGTGCCGCGTGGGTTTGCTTACGCGTCTGTTGAGGCACCTAAAGGTGAATTTGGTGTCGCACTTATATCAGACGGTACGTCAAAACCGTATAGGTGTAAAATTAGGACACCCGCATACCACCACATGCACGTGATGCCTCGTATGGTACAGGGTCATTTTGTGGCCGATTTAGTGACAGTTTTGGGTTCGCAAGATATAGTTTTTGGTGATGTTGATAGGTAGAATTAACTGTGTACAGGTGGATAGGAGAAAGATGTGACTAAAGTTAGACCTAATAAGGCGTAAGGCGTTTATTAAAAACGAGTTCAGAGGTAAATTTTTAAAATCATTTAAGTGTAATACTTTATTAAGCTACGGTAGGAGGTACCACGCTGTTTATTTTTTATCTACCGGTTCTACCCAAAGTTCCGTCGTGCGGCTTCGGAACAGATGTTTAGTTTCCGGACGTGTTTGGGGTTTAGATCGTAAAACGGGTTATGCTAGGTTTGTTTTTCGCTCAGAGCTTTATAAATCAAATTTACCGGGCTTTAGTAGGGCGTCTTGGTAATACTTTATTTTGGTTTTTTTAATAAACCGATTTTATCTTAATATCTAAAATTTATACCTCGTTAATTTTTGTCATTTTTTTTCTCATTGAAAACTGTACTTGTTTTTTTCACGGTATTGACTTGCAAATTAACTCATTTGCTTTTGCGTCAGGCTATTACAATTTAGTAGTTGACATTTCTGAAGGTTTTGGCGTTTGAATCACTTTACTTATTTTAATCACCTTCTCTTTAAATACTGTAGTATTAGCTAACCAACTAACTGATAAGTACTCTGAATCCATTGTCACAGCCGCCACTAGCAGTCAAAAAAATTTAGCAAACACCTCAGTATTAAGCGGGTATAAAAAGTTTATACTTTTTATTACTAATTAATTTTAAACTAATTTATAATTAATGTGGAAAGGATTTAGTTGGAATATTTCTGATTTTTCGTCAGCCTTATATAGTAAAGTGTTTAGTCCAGTTTTGTACGAGTGGAATCTTTTAGGCAAAATAACTTTGTTAACAGATTATTACGTTTTACAATTACTAGAGTTTTCTCCTTACTTAATTATCACCTCTCCAATTTCAAACTCACTAGCCACGGTAATTAAATTTATTTCCCTAATAGCCCTTTTAATTTTTGTTAGGGGTGGAGTACCTAGATATAGGTACGATTTTTTAACAAAAATAGGATGAATTAAATTCTTCTCTTTAGTTTTAGTAGTTTTCTTATCTACGCTACTTTTAACTTTCCTAATTTAAAGTATTTCAATACTTATTACTAATTAACTACGTACGAAGGCCCTGTTAAGTTTTGACCACAGTAAATTTAAAAGTATAAGCCTTAAGTTAAAACTCGAAAAGTACTTTAGATATTCATTTATTTTTTCCACTCTTATGGGCAGCACTGGGTTACTCTTAAGGATATTTTTTATTGAATATCTAACTTATGTTCTCACTATTAAGGCGTGAAAAGCTGCTAATTATGCTGATGGTTACTGGTTTTATATGTTACGAAATAAATCTATTGGTACTTTTTCGGGAGGAGTAATTACTTTAGTTAAAAAAACAGAGAGTAAATAGTGTGGTAGTAGAAACTAGCTTAATCCGGTAAAGCGTTAAAGTTTGGGTTTAACGAGTGAGGGTTCGAATCCCTCGTTTCTAAATTATTCACCGCGATTCATCAGCATTTATATGTAATTTTTACAATATACTAAGCTTAAAAAAATTAGCATACAAAAAAATATATTTAACTAATGAGAGGTTAAGGCTTATACGCGTTTTACATCAGTGTGGTTTAATTAAAAATTTTATAATTTATAAAAATCTAACCGGTAAAAAATATGCATTAATTACAAGCTCTTTTTACAAAAATGCAAGCGTATTCTATCATATTAGGCAAATATCAACGCCTTCAAAAAGGTTTTTTATTACCAATAGGGCATTAAAAGTGCTTGTGAGGTCAATGGGGTCTTCTGTTATTCTACTTTCAACCACCCGAGGTATTATAACACACTCAGAGGCACTTAAGTTATCAACAGGTGGTTTACTATACTGCTTTTTATATTAGTTTAGCGTGTTTAGGTGTTATTTGTAAAAGCCGCTAAAGTCGTCACATTAATTTTAATGTGTTACGCCTTGAACTGGTTGCGCTATAGTAAGTGGGTTAATTTTCGCTTCACTACTCAAGGGCGTTTCTTGTCCTCCCGACTATGAAGAGGTACTCCTCAATTACACAACCTTAGTGTTTGCTTTCGTCGAAAGTTCCCTTTTCTTATTATTTTTCGTAGCAGGTTTTATTTACATTTTCTAATCTAAAAACTTACTCCTTATGGTAGTTAAGTTGTTATCGGTAATATGGGTTTTCCAGTCATAACACGTTTAGGTATAAATCAGTTTTGGTACCGATATTGGTATTCAAATAAATCTTATCTCGCTAATTTAAAACATGACAAACTTTTAGAAGTACTTATATATATATATTTAAAGTATGGGGTTAGTTATGTAACCAACCCCTTTATACATGAGTACTGGTATAGAAAAAAGGGTGTCGCTGTTTACAGGACTACATGGTTTAATCAAAAAAATATAAAATATTTTAGAAGGTTTTTTTATAATAACCTCACGCTGCAAATCGAGCATTCGTATTTAATACGTAATGAGGTCGCGGAGTATTTTCCCTTTAGGTTATGGGTTTTGAGGTATAAAAGTTGGCTAGTTATAGTACTGAATTGGTATAGGCCCCAAAAAGGTAAAGGTATTGGTGAGGGCAACAACCGCTCACGCATTAATCAGAGGTCATTGTCAACTTTTTCAAAAAGTAAACACACGAATTACTCATTAATTAGGCTTAAGGTGATGTTAAATTTTTTTTATAAATTTAATAACGTTCTTATAAAAAGTTATAATTTCTAGTGTATAAATAAAACATATGTTTTGAGCATCCAACCTCTCTAAAATTAACCATTTTCTTAAAATTATTTTTGCTTACGTTTCGATAGAAGTAAAGCTTTATGAATTTACCAAATATTTAAAATCAATGTTTATACTTATGTCATTACTAGTTTGCCTTTCCTTGTTTCTATAATTTAGTAGCTATAAATTTAGTTACTAGTAAAAATTATTAAAATGGTAGCTACTTTAAAGGGGTTTTATTTTGTAACGCCTTGTTATTTTACGGTCCCGATTATTTTTACTAACAGAATATAATTCCTATAATTACTTATTTGGTCGCAACGCAACACCGTTTTTTAGTAGCAGGGTTTTAGACTGAAAGTTGGGTAGTACAAAAAATACTTTGAAAATTGAAAACTTTTTTTATTTTTATAGCGATGAGTACTATTGTGACTTCCAACTCAAAGACTTTTTTTTTAAAAAAAATAATACATTCAAATCATTCTTCCGTAATGCTGGCGTCGATATACCTAGATTTTTTAAAAACACTAAGACTATTAAGAGGGATTCTTTAGAAGTAGACTCTATAAAATTTAATAATTATTTTTTTAGGCATGGTAAAAAACTAAAAAGTAATAAATATTTGATAGACACTTTACTTAGTATGTCGAGTAAAAATAACATTTTTGGTACTAAAAGTAAACTTTATTGATCCTGGAAGGAAATATTTTATAAAAATTTTTCTCTATCGATAAGCTGTTTAGGTAATGCTGATAAATTTTATGAAACAGTCGCTAATTCCCCAAGTGAGGACATAGTAAATTCGTTCGGTTCAGTGCAGAATGGTAAAAGTGTCTCACTGGGACAAATACCTCCAAACATTACAACGCTACTAACTAACGTGTATAACATTTTACCTATGTTTTCCTTTTTTATTTACAAGGTAGACAAAACTAAATTCAAAAATACTAAAGGTAAGGTGGGTAAGTTCACATTTATATGGAAATATATTACTCCCTATAAACGCCACCTTCTTGTATTTTATTGAATTTTAAAAGAATTAAAGTTTCAATCAGGTCGGACACTTAAAGAGAGGGTTTTATCCCTGTTCGAAATACTAGTTAATAGTCCACGTAAAACTTGGATATGGCGAATAAAAAAATTTTCACAAAATTATGTATATTTTAAGTGCCGTAGTACTCTAGCGCGCTCCTATAGGACTACACTAAACTAATTGGCCCCCTTATTTATAAATTATAGGTGATTTCGAAGTGTATACTGCAGTAGTCTCAATTTCTATACTAGCTATAGTTATTTATAACGCAATTACTTGTATGTCTTACAAAGACTTACTAAGGCGTTTTGGTTTTTTAAAAGCTACTAGGCGTGATTTTTACGAGTGCGGTTTTAGGCCAATGTCACAAAGGCCCATAAAAATAACTTTACAATTTTTACTAATAGCAGTGTTTTTTTTACTTTATGACATAGAACTAATCTTCTTGTTTCCTTTTGTTGCCGGTTTCACAGCTTCAGGTTTTTACGACCTACTTTTAGTCGTTTTTTTTTTTACTATACTATTTGTTAGTTTAAAAATTGATTACGAAAGGCATGCCCTTTACTGACAAAATTAATATGTCTAATTGTTATTGGTAGTGAAAAATAAATTACCCAACTTTAAACACGCTCAGGCTAGAAAAAAAGCTCCTTTAAAAACGAAAACTGTTCCTAAAGCATATTTTGCACTAACTATACCCTTAAGTTGACAAATGTTATATTTAAAAAAACAATCCCATACCCCTAAACTAGTAAGTTGAAAAAAAACAATTTTCATTTATTCAAAAACTTATTTTTTTAAGGTACCTACATTGCCGTTTAACTACTACCTTTATTATGACAAAAATACTCAATCAATTTTTTTTGAAATAAATTACTTCAATAGTAGTGAAGTTTTTTTTTGGAAATATTTAAGGTCTTTATATTACATACTACACTTTCCTGTTTTTAAAAAATTAAAATTTAAAGGAAAGGGTTATTATATGTTTAAGAATAAACGCGGTACTATAGCCCCGCAATTTGGTTTTTCGCATAGGATATATTTATATTCTTTTTTTACAAAAGTAATTTTTTTTAAAAAAACACACATATTTCTATTTGGTTTTTACGAGCGCGACATACTAAAGTTAGCCTTACAAATTAGGTCAGTGAGGCCCATTAATATGTTTACTGGTAGGGGTATTCGTTTTCATAAGCAACTTATTTATAAAAAAGCAGGAAAAATTAGTACTTACAGATAAATTTGACTACTTACTATAAATAGTAAAAGGGTTTGTAACTAGTAGTTGGGGGTGGGGTTACTGATCAAAGTTTGTCATGTACGCCACGTAAACACACTTTATAAAATAAGCCTAAACCGGTTAAATGCCAATTTTATACAAAATGTGTACAACCTGCGTTGTTTTATTATTTACATTTTTTTATAGTTTCTAGAAACCCCACTTTAGTATTCATGCTAACACTACGTATGTTTTTGGCTCGTACTAAATTTAATTAAGGCCCAGGTTATTGTGGCCGCATTACACTTTGCGCTGCAGACGAGTAAGTTTTTGATAAAACCTAAAAACTAATTAAATTCAACCCCTAACTACTTAAATAAAGTTGTTTAATTGGTATTTCAAGATGTTATTTTAGTTAACTTTCTAATCATTATATCTGTATTATTTTATGTTGGTAATACCAACACTATGATATTGTTATGTACTGCAGGAATATATTTAATATCGGTAGGTTGCCTAATGTTATTAAGTGACATGGATATTTACGTAGGTTTTTTATGGGTAATAGACTTAGGTGTGGGTTTAGTTTTTTTTATTTTTATTTTGCATTTTACCACGTTCCTTTTCCAAAAATCAAGTATAAACTTGTCATTTAGGTATTTTATATACTTAAATTTCTTTTTCATAACATTTTTATTTTTCACCTACTATATGCCGTTAACTGCCGATACATCTTCGTTTTTTCAATTATCCAAAACATGATACTATAAACTTAGTTATATTGATTACTACTTGGTTTACAATACTTACGAAGTTACAGATTTGAGTACTCTTAAGGACACCTACTTTTTATTAAACTCTTTTGAATTTTATTTAGTAAACTTTAGCTTATTTTTCGGCTTATTAATTTCCATTTTACTATGTTTTTTAACTCAACGTATTTTTAATTTTTTAAATTACTCACAAATAGTTAACTGAAGTTTACTTAAAAAAATTAATAGTAATTTCTTTATGCGTAACCAAAACTTTATAAAACAGCAAAATACGTCTCCCACAGTAAGGGTATGACAAAAAACTAAAAAAAATCCAAAAAATAAAATATTTTAAACTACTAACTTGTTTAGGTGTTAAATTTTTCTAATAAACAACTTAATTTATTTTCTTCAAATTTTTTTATCTTTAGTGATTATATTTACACAAACCTACTAAATATAATAGTATCTCTTTTTAACAAAGTAACAAAAAAAACATCCATAGTCGATAAAAAATTTACAATACTGCCTCATAAATTTTATGATTTAAAAAATTTAAATATGATACTTGTTTATACTGAAAAACCTACCCCGTGGTGGGTGGATCAAATTGACGTACCTGATCGTGGGGTTACATACGTGTCCATGTATACTTACGGGTACAAGAGTCTTTGATCTGAAAATTCTAATAATTTGTGTAGAACACCTTTCTATGCAGATTTACAAAACCTACGAAATTTTTTTTTAAAAAACCTTTACCCAACTGGTATGCCTAACTTAAATAATATACTAAAAAGGTCGTTCGGTTTTGGTTTTTATTATATTCAGGGAACTGTATTTCTTTTATTTATTGATGCCTGCTTAACTGACGATGAACCCTTATGAGAACCTATTGAGTGGAGTATGGTACAGTCTTGAATATTAATTATTTTTGCATTTGCGTGAATTGCAGAAAATTTAATTGTTAGTCGGTACGGAAGTTATACTGGTAGGGACAAAAGAGTTTGGCTAGCTTGGTATAAAACATTCTGACTGATAGAAGGTTATTATGTTATAAATTACGGAATTGTATGTCTTTTTGTCATAGTACCTTTTTATTTTGAAACCAACTATAGTATCTCTTTTGTGTATTCCTGATGGCATTGATATTCGCGTGTTTTTTTCTTCAAATTTATTTTTTTATTTTCAATAATACTATATCTATCTTATTTTTTACAAATAAATATTCGGTGAATGAATTGGAAAAAAGGTTTATTCGTGGTGATACTAATAAATACTTTTTTAAGTTATCTTATATATGTACATTTTTTTATGGTATTCTTCGGTTACCTAACAGATCCCATTTGGTACCAAAAAGTTAGACCAATAGACTACATTCAGATGAGTCACGAGCCTGCTCGGTGGGGTTGGGGTTCAGCAAAAAAAGACCACTTCACTTACCATAACGTTAAAACTGTTATTTGGTTTAAAAATGACGGGCCTTTTGCAACCTCATTTCTTCTTTTTCACATGTTTTTTTTTTTATGCATATTCATGTTATATTTTTTCTGGATATCACTTTTTCGAAGAATATACTCTACAAATGAGATACCATTAACGTTTACAACCTACTGTGTCTCGTCGTTAAAGCAATTTTTTTATTTTTTTTTTATTTTTTTTTATTTTAATTTTCACAAGTTACTGTACTAACCTCATTAGATTACCTTACGAGTTTTCGTGGTTGTTGGTTGGGGTTTCTTGGTCACAAACATTCGTTAGTTTTTTAATTGACTACCCGTATTTTATACTAAATTTACTACTACCAAGTAACTAATTTATTATTGTTTAGGTGTTACAAAAGCAATCTTGAGTTCATATAACTGACAATACAAATATTCGGTGGGTTAGAATTTTTCATCTTTATAAAGGATTTTTTCGTAAAGTTTCTAAAAGCGGTTTTTTTATTAAAGGCTCTGCTAGGGTAGTCGAACCTCCCCGTATAGAGTACAAAGGTTTTAAATATAAATATAGTGTGAAGGGTGATATATGTCGCGGCCTTATAGTGAGGGACCTTTGTTGGTACGTATCCGTGGGTGGTAATATGCATAAGTTGACAAGTAACGAGTTAATCATTATTAAGAAAAAATCTGAACCAAAGTCAAAGTACTTAAACGGTCCAATCATGAAAAATATTAAGCGTAAGAAACTAACTTCCTTATTTTCTAAAATACTTATGTAATAAACTTCACGGGCCTATTTAACTGTTGTTAAGTAGAATTGGCGTTTATTTTGTAAACCAAATAAAATCTCAAACAAAAAATCAAGGGAATAGTTTATTGAAGAGATTACAAAAACAATTATAGGAGTCATATTATTAGGAGGATTTACAATTTTTATAAAAAAATTTAAATAAGTAATTCGTTGGTCGCTGTATTACGCAGTTATAAAAAATATTAAGCGTGTGCGTGGCCAACTCCTTTTTTCCCTAAAATATTCAAATAACAAACCCCTAACTTGTGTAGGTGTCAAATAACAATTCATTTAAAATTTACCTTAAAAACCAATTTAGGAGCCTTATTTATTATTCAATTCCTAGCCCAATACTTTTTGTTGTACGTAAAAGACTTAATTTTGTCAGCTTAATTATTGTCGTATTTATAATTCTTTTCTATAGCTTTATTTAGTTTAAAAAGTTAAAAAAAATAGTTAAGTTTTTGTGTACGCGGTGGGGGGGGTATAGCTTAGTGGTAGAGCAGTAGGCTTTTAACCTATGTGTCGAAGGTTCGAACCCTTCTACCTTCAGTTAAATTATTAAATTTAATGAAGTAAATTAGTTTACTATATATATAA
>Ga0138261_1454595_pt1 | contig 9844 bp, 18 predicted proteins | sample RNAA_720151113_FD_105266 | JGI IMG/M metagenome (GOLD analysis project Ga0138261, IMG submission 105266) | Metatranscriptomics of polar marine prokaryotic and eukaryotic communities from Palmer Station, Antarctica after 72hr light incubation -... | ecosystem: Environmental > Aquatic > Marine >...
TAATTACAATGCTCCCGCAAAAAGAAGACATTGATGTGGAAAGGAGAGGCTAGGGCCAGAGTGGCAGACAGCCTCAGTCTTTCTTAAACAAAGCTACCACCAACTATATGGGCAACAACCCTCAGGCAAAGGGATTTACCAAAGACTACAGACCTAAGAAGGACTAGGTCTAAGTGGATAATGATGGACTGAAGAGACTCTTCCTCAAATTTATTAAGGCCTTCACGAAGGATATTAATTTCTGCTTTCTGAACTACAACAAGTTCATCAAAGAGAACAGGAAGAAGATTGACGTCCAGGTCAAGGCCTCCAAAAAGGAAAAGAAAGCGTACCTGATTTGCCTCGCTCAAGAGGAGTTAGCTTTCTGGAAGGGATTCCCCAGGAAAAGAAAGTTTTATTCAACACATCTGAGAGCCATCAAAAATGCTTTCGACACTCCGGAAACTATTTAAATCGGCTCGGGTGGCGCCAAGTCTGTAAGGAACATTGACCTAATTACCTAGATCATCCTCTGTTTCCTCCCTATGAGCAGTGAGAAATACTGTGAGATGACCAAGATGGAGAGAGCACCTGCTTCCAAGCTGGTCATTCCCAAGTCAGACGGCGTCAGCTCCAACGTCGCTTCCAACCAAATCGACTTCAAATTCACTTTTGATAACCTAACACAATCTTTGAGTATGTTCGACGCTGAAGATTCACAGAACTGGGAAATCCTGGCTTACACCGTCTCGCTCCTGGTATCAGATACCCTATCGATCTTCATGGTACCTCCTACTGAGCTCAGCCGCCCTCTATACGAGATGAAAGATAAAAACCTGTACGGACTTTTGCCTCCTGTTGAGCTTTCTCGCGATACTGCCAACCAACTCATAGCTTACTCTCGTATCTATGCGAAACCTATCCTGGAAAAGAGCATCTACGCTGGACTGACAGTAGATGAAATCCCTCAGAACAACATTTTGTAGAACCTCTACGAACAAGTCTAGCACTAATGGTCTAGCTAGATCTTCGGTAATATGTCTCACATTAGCAGACAGCTTTTCGATTTGACTCTCGAGGTCCTCAACAACGCTCTGCAAGAGCTAAATGACCTGCAGGAAAAAAAGAAGGGCAGCGCTGAGATCGAGGCTCAGACTCAGTGGGTTTATTTCTGCCGCCACCTGGCTATCAGCCCTAACGATATCATGATGGGCTCTGAAGTCACCTTACTGTTTGACAACTTCCACAGAGTCCTCAAGAGCGCCAAGGATGACTGCAAAATGGGCATGCTGGCTTCGCTCAAATCTCTAGTAGACAACTTAAATTTTGCTTCCGTATAAAGTCTTGACAAGAAACATGTGATCGAGAATGAAGCTTGCACTATGAACAACATACAGCTCATTATTACCAAAATCTACGCCTATGCAGAGACTCTAGCTAAGAAAGACGACCACTGTAAAGAGCACTGCCTCCTGCTGATGGCCAATATCCTGAAAATGTCCACAGACGAGTTCTTCTAGCAAAACTTCAATAAGTTTCTGATCACAATCAAGCACGCCAACTTTTTCAAGAGTTAGAAGACGAGTCAATTCGAATTAAAATTGATCAATTAAATCATTTGTGGCGGTCCTATTCCCGCCTCCAAGACTAAAGGAGAGTGGAGAGCCAATCTGATTGAGAAGAAAGCTCTAATGCTAGAGAACTACCACTAGAAGATAGTCACACCTGTCCACTTCACCTGCTAGTACGTTGGCTCCAAGGTCAGCTTGATGAGGTAGATGCAGGGCATGCCCATTCTTAACAACCAAGAGCTGTTTAGATAAGTGTTTAACCCTGAGATTTTCCAGAAAGTGGGCCACACGCACTGGATGTTCCTCAAGCAGGTGGCATTTGACAACCTGTCTTTCGTGACAGGAGCGATTCTGAACGATTTCTTATTCACAGGGATGTGGAGCTCTAGACCAGATCTGGTCAACATGGGCCTGAAACTGGGCCTCTTCGTCCTCGACCCCAAGAACAACTTTGAATCGACCTACCTATAACTCCATGGCGGTCCCCATTCTACCAAAGGAAAAGAGCTTCTGAGGCACATTAACACTATGAGACAGACTCTCTCAGATGCTGTAGCTAAAATCTTGCGTAACGACAAGCACCGCAACGGCAAATTTGTGAATAAGTGCCTCAACCTTTTCAAAACACAATCTGAAGTGCTCAACGACCTTTCCCTATCAGTCGTCTGGGCCTCTCAGTCCGAGCACCTCCATAACCAAGGAGGCCTTATTGCCGCTGATCTCAAAACACCTAACTCTATCAGAGATAGTGTTGGCTAATTCCACCTCCAGGACAAGCCTAGACTGATCACTTTCGAAGACCAAGCAGAGCTTTCTAACAACGGAGAATACTAGGATAGGAATCTGAACTTACTTACCGCAGAGCTTAAAACTATCACAGAGAGTCAATGGGATAAAAAGAAAGAGTGGTTCATCAGAAGAAGGATCGTCAACTTAATCTCTACTGAAACTCAGGCTGAGAATGGTATTGCCACTGGCCCTACTTCTTCAAGTGGCTCAGGTAACTAGGAGCTTTCCAAGATGTAAAACGCAGCGTCCTGCTCACAAATGCATAAAGAGGTGCTCAAGAGTATGCGTAATATCGTAGACATCATGCCCTATCTCCACTCTGACGTCCATAATATGTTCCAGTTCTACCCCTCTAAGACTGTAATGCGAGAGAAGGACGCCCTATTCAACAAAAAAGTTAGCATGTTTAAATTCCCTCAAGAGGAAGTGAAGGCTGAAACAACTCAGAACGCAGGCAGCTTCTCTGAAATCAACTACACCCTCCTGTAGGAGGTAGAGCTGCTCCTACCTTACTTGATGCTATCAGCCGATTTTAAGTTGGTCAGGAAGACTCAGAAGTGTCTGCAGAGGATGATGGTCATGGCTGACTTGCCTATCAGAATTGCTATAATTGACTAAGTGGTGTACTTCATCAAAGAGTTGATGCTCGAGTCTCCAGCCGAGCACTACTTGCCCCAGTTCATGCAATTGTTGCTCAGCTTGATCAAGATCTGGCACTATAACGAAGTGAATAAAGTTTAGCTGCAGAAAACAGTCGATGCAGGGTTTTACGTTGATGAGAAGTATGAGGTAATCGATCGCACTGGAGGACAGTCTAAGGCCAGCCAGGGCAGCCAAATGTATGCTATTCTGTACTAGAAGCACCTCCAACTGTTTGACCTTCTAGACATGGTCAGTCTCGTTGGCATGAGCAACAAAGACCACCTTGTCAGAGTCATCAGTTGTCTACTGGTCACTGAATCTGGCAAACTGAAGCGCCTCCTAATTAGAGAAAAGGCCCGCGATTTCCTTTCGGACATCCTTTACCAGGAGAAGGAGACCCTCAAGAAGTCTCTCTAGCAGAAATTGCTCGTATTCGACTCTTTTAAGGGTCATGGCCTGAGAGACCCCGCCCAGATTGAGAAGCTTGGAGCGTCTGATTTCTTTACATTCATTGTCGATAATTTTGAATACAGCAAAAAAGGCCTCACTGAGAGCTAAGTGCGCGACATTCAAGTCCTAATGATAGGTGAATTAGCTCAACACTGGAAGCGTAACATCCTCGCTCATTCTAAGACTGGCGGTGTATTGATCAACTTCGTTCAGAATTTAACTATGCGAACTCTGTATATGTATGAAGCTCATTCTAACCCCACTCAACTCGCTGAAATCCCTAAATATAGTGGCAAAGACTACGTTGGCTTCAACTTACTCCTAGCTATTACGCTCTGTAATGTTACTCGATCTCATGAAGAAGCTCTGCGTAAAAAGAGTGAAGAGAAGCTAGAAGATGAGGAGTTTTTCAGTAGTGGTAATATGACGACAAACACTTACCTGCAGGATGAGATCAAGACCATTGTGTCTCTCACTCAATCAAACTTCAATGCCGAGCATAAGACTCCCTTTGGCAAATTCTACCCCTCTCGCTTCTGGACTTCTAATGTCCTTATCTCTTTCCTCTACTACCTCCAAGAGCCAGTTGACCATAAATCATTGGAGAATTTAAAAGAAATATTCATCTACGAGGCGGACAAGGTGAAGACTAACCAAAACTTCTATGAGAACTGCCTCCTCTTCTACACCCTCATAGTCCTCAATGGTAACTAGGCCTTTGAAGCATACTGCACTTCTCCTGTTGACAACACAAAGATCCTAGTTGAGGAGGGAGCTATGGATCCTAAAAAAGGAGGCCTCGTTCTCTGCTCTCTTTTAACTGATCAAAAATTCTCAGACCACGAGTTCTCAGATGACAGCAACGGCCATAAGAAGATTATAGTCAGTCTCAACATGATGCATGCCTTCTTCAAGCTGCTGGTCAACGCGAAACAAGAATTCGAAATGGGTCTGACCGACTAAGAGAAGCTAGACGGTATCAAATTTGACAGCACACCTTACCTAAGCTGCCAAGAATAGTTCAAAATGCTCAAAGACACCAAAAGTCTGTTTAAACAGATAAGCGCCAGCAAGGACATCGCTTGGATAGCGCCCAAGATCTAAGAGATTTGGTTCTGCATGCTAACTCTGGAAGCAATTTTCGATGCTAAAGCTTCAAGAGGCTCTAACTTGGCTGAGTATTTTGACCTAAAGTTACTCATCTCTCTGGAGCAAGAGGCAGGATTCAAAGGAGCTCTACGGTACTTCGGTCATCTGAGCAAGTGTGCTGCCCTTCAAGGAGCAGGTAAAGCTAGCTCTACCATGAACAGTCATAAGGCAAGGCTTGCTCTCGCTAAGAACTAAGGCAATGAAGAGATTGGCAAAGTTAACGACATCAAGCTCCTCCTCAGCTATATTTACTAATTCTACACCAAGATGCCAGGTCAGCCCAGCTCCAAAGGCTTCAGCGCCCTCCCTGTGAGTTTCGATGAAATCCACCAGAATAACTATTTCGATTGCTTAATCAACCAGGTTATCAACTCACACGCCCTCAGAGAAGCTTTGTAAAGCATTGGCAAAGACAGAACCTGCAATTTCGCCCCAGTCTATACCAAGCTAGTTGACTGGATTTTCGATGGCCAAAAAGGTAAGTCAATGGAAGATAAAATACGTAAGTTCACTGGATACGGCCTACACATCAAATTCTTCCTACTCGGACTATTTATCAGCTTGAACTCAGTAGACAGAATGCAAATTGAAAGTTCTCGGATCCTTTGCTTGGCCGTGCTACCACTGGTAATGATTTCTGCTTCTGACTTGAAAGTCCAACCTGGAGATAGGCCTGTCAGTGAAACCTTCAAAGACCACGTTGAGAAAAAATTAGCGGCCAGAGGGCCTACTGGTATCAGAGAGCTCATCGATTTTGACAGTAAAGTCTTCTACCGCTTTGTCAAAGAAATCCTCAAGGAGCAAGACGATTACAACCTGAAGAATCACTTCGAAAAGTACTTCTCGATGTCTGGCTTCCTTAGAGACCTTCTGAATGAAATAATCAAACTTCAGCAGCAGCAAGAGTCCCAGTTAAAACCCGGCAGCTCTGTCAGTCAGTAAAACAGAATGCTCTTAAGAGTCCTTGACATCGTCACCTACCTCGTCTAAGGCACTCTAGAGCTCAGAAGGGCTCCTCAAGCAACTTACATGACAGAGGACGGGAACCAGCGTACGCAAAGTTTTATTTTCGCCAATTTGATCGACTATAAAAGCTTCGAGTTCCTGTCAAAACTTTACAAAATCTCTGACAAGCTGATTGACTTTGATTCGCAAGAGATGATTATCATGAACCTATGGTTTAGAGTAGTAGAGGACAGGCCTCAGAATTTCGAAATCCTGGCTAAATTTTTAATCCACAACCTCTCTTCCTTCGTCATGAAACTGAAGGAAGTTAAAGGGTCTGAGATCGATAGCTACGGCCAGGAGTGTGAGAAGCAGAAGAGACTCTCCCTCTCTATCTTCAATTACATCAAGTCGAGGAAGCAGCAGATGGATCTCAGAGGCAGTCTCCACACGCAGGGTCCTACCTGGAGCTAGAGAGTGATTAAATTTGTACTAAGAGCTCAGCTTAACCTTCAGTCGAAATACACTTTAGAAAAGCTCAAGCTCAAGAAAGTCCTGTAAATACTCCACGCTGAGATTAACCAGAGTGGCGTCAGGCTTCAACTCAGAGGCGGACTAGAGACACTTAATCCTCTCATGGGGTAGTCGGTCCACCAGTCTGTCAGCATGAGCCAATTGTTGCAGAGCAGGACCTTCCTCTCTACCTTTGGCGGCATTCAAGCCGAAGGTGTCCCTCAGAGTGGAGAGAAAGCCACGCTTAAAACGTTACTCTTCACAGTCTAGAGAATCATGAGTGAAAAATTCGCTGAGTTGACTCCCGAAGGCCAACTCAACCAACAGTCAGACCTCATCATCAAATATTTTGAAAATGCCCTGATCTTCATTGCCAACGATGCTGAGAGGCCGACATAAAAAGCAAATCTGAGCGAGAAAGAGAAGCTCATTATCACAATAATGATGCTAATTCTCCTCTGTGACCAGGCTACTAAACACATGTCTCAACCTCAGTCTGCCTCTTCTGAGAGTGACAGTAAACGTTCCTACTTCATGATGGACCTATTCTACACGCTGGCTAACTACATCCAAGGCATCCAGAAGTATTTCTATTTCAAAACCTTGTCGCTGAACAACTTCACTGGGCTCAACAGCATCGAGCATATTCTAGAAGTGTTCACACACAAGAGCACCTTCAGGAACTTCGGACTATTCAGCAAGCTATACTTTAAAATGGTAGCCAATATTATAAGTGCGCCCAGGCTGCACAGATTCATGCTACAGCTATGGAGCAGGATCTACGATAACCATTTCGAGCAGTAAATGGCAGGCGATGTGACACAGATCAGTATGGTCGATGAGAGTCAAGAACTAAACTCGCAGTCTCTGCAAGCTACTAGGAAACAGAACCTATAGATTTTACAAGGGAGTTTCTACACGTTGCACCAGATCTGCTTGTAAGTGAAGAGACAAAACTCCAAATAAAGGAGTGAGAACTTGCACGTTAATCTTCAAGAGTAGATCAGATGCTTACTTGACTACGTTCAGCCAAAGAAGCCTCTGATGACTATGTCTAAGTTCAGTGACCCATAGGCTTAAGAGATCTCATTCTAGGCTAATTCTGTGTTCTGGCTAGCTTACTCTTGCCTTGAGACAGCATAACTTAGGTCAGGCGAAGACAAGGAAAATGAGGCTCAGTTTAAAAATCTACAGGCGCTTGGAATTGAAGCAATGTCGAGGCTTCTGGAAAAGTCTGACTTCTTTAGGATCCTCTTCGCTAAACAAAAGTTGTCTGACCGCTTCTATCAGTTCAACATGACTATCCAAGAGCGCAGTACCTCACTTTTGCTGTTACTTTTCAGCGGCCTTGAGAACGAATTATGCTTCGAGGACGCTTTGAAGTGCCTGATCGCTACGATCAAAATTTAAGATGGTAACTTACTGTCGATTAACAATGAGTAGCTGTGCAAGGATGAGCTGGCTAGACTCCTGATGTTGGCACCTTTCTTTTTGAATCAATTCACTATGATCTCCAGCAAGGCCAATATTACTCAGAATAGACCTGTGATCTTCCCTAACAAGAGGAACGCAGTCCAGTTGTTGAAGAAGTCGCTGCCTTCTATTGGAATTGATAAGAAGAAGGAGATACTGAGCACTTTAGAGACTCTGCAGAGGGAAGCTGATACCAATGACCCCGAGTTGACGAAAGTGCACTTTAAAAGCTTGATTACAGCTGCAATCAAGTGCTGCCTTGACCTGAACGAAAAGTCCGTCATCGACCACGTCCTAACCCTCCTCCATAAGAAAGTTAAAGAAGACAACAACCTTGCAATCGACTAACAGTCTCTCATGCTCACAATTGAGTGGATAGAAGATGCTTGCCTTGACGGAGACCACGCAGTACTCCCCGATTAAATGGAGTAGGACCATCAAATTTAAATCAAGAAGATCGTGGAGTAAGCCTAGCAGATCTACAGTGGAGCCACTGGCAAAGAGATCCTAGGAGAAGACCTCAACTCTATCCCCTGGGACTTACGGCCAATCTACTTTGGTCTCAAGAAAATCATCTTGTCTGAAATTGACATGGTAGACTCTGAAGACGTTGACATCTAGCGCTTCTTTGTAGACTCAGGCTTCGTTGAGGAAGAATCATCCGCTGCCGTTCTCAGCCAATTCACCTCTGGTAGGAACCTCAACCCCTCTGTCGCTGGTGTAAAGCGTGTCTCAATCGGTAATTAAAACAGACGGCCAAGTGGTGAACCAACTAATCTCGGTCGCGATTTAATCAGAAGCGGCCGCAGCAACGAACACATCGAGCCTAGGAACTCAGCGGGCTACAGCATGCACGGCTCTACTTCAGGTGAATAATAACCTTTCTAAGTAGTCAAACATCCTGAACCTGACAGCCCTCAGAAGATAGTCGTGAACAAGGTCAGGCTGCATGAAAAGGAAGAGAACCTCTCACCCCTCCCCAAACCTAAGCTCTCAACTAAGATCAAGCTTCAAAGGCCTCCCGAATCAATGAAGAAAGCACGTACTGAACAGCCTAAAATCGACTTTGCCGAGAGTGTGATGTCCGAGTAACAGAGGACAAGAGACTTCATAGACATCGAGGCTGAGAAAAAGCTCGCTTACAACTTAAAAGTCTAGGATATAGCTAAAACGATGAAGGAGAAGGCTATGCCCGCCATGAATAAGTCTAACTATACTAACACTTAGGTTGACAAAGAAAGGAGTAGGCTGATCTTTGAAGATGATGATGACTCTGGGCTAGCTATGGCTGAGGATTTAAACAGAGCCCCTGATGTAAGGATGTCAATGTAGTCAGACCAGCCCAACAACATGGAGACTTTCCAGAAGCCCTCCAAGTTCTAAACAATGCAAATTTAGTAGGATTAAAACCCCTTCTAGAGGAACGAAGGATTCAGAGGCGAGTTGCCACCACAAGATCTTGACATTTCTCAGTAAATCAGCTCCATAACCAAACGGGGAGAGCCTGCAAACCAATTTTCTGCCATGCAGCCTGGATTCGTGTAGAGCAGAGCTAATCAGGTCATGAGCGAGTACTCAGATACTTTCAGCCAGTAAGAAGAGATGTAAGCTAGACCTCAGACAGGAGCCTTCTCTGAGATGAACGCTAATGACTTCAATTTCTAGCAGGAGAAGGCCAAGTAAGAGTTCGATTTCAACTTCGATGGAAAGCAGGCTCGGCAAGTTCCCCAGACAGCTCAAGGCAGAGGCCAAGCTAAAATGAAACCTCAAGACCCTCACACGACTCAGCAGTACATCCCATACGGGAAAGAGGATTTGAATAGCAACTTGTCAAGCGTCATCCCCCCGCCTAAAGTTAACACTCTTAACCTCAAAGCCTAGAGTTTCCTCGAGAGCCACAAAAAAGATAATTTGCCTACACCTAAACGCTCCGCTAAGTTCGACTCTCTCCTGATCGAAATTATCAACGACTCGGACAGGTTCTTCCAATTCGAGAACTTCCTTGAGCATGAGTGTAACTACGACCTGGACAACCTGGAATTCTATATTAAAGTGATGGACTTCAAAAAAGAGACGGGAGAAGAACAGAGGAACCTTGCTGGCGGAGTAATAATCGACCAGTTCTTGACAGAGGAAGCGGAGTTCTACATCAATGAGAGCATCTCTGGCAATGGTGAGAAAGTCAAGCAGCTCATTAATTAGTACGAGCAGTCTCTGCAAAGGGGTAAGGCCGTAGATAAAGATTTATTCGACGATGCCGCTTCGAGCATCCGCAAGTAGCTGCTCAACTTCCTCAGAGAATTTGAAGGTACAAAGGACCAAGATAAATTTAA
>Ga0138261_1060208_pt1 | contig 9820 bp, 8 predicted proteins | sample RNAA_720151113_FD_105266 | JGI IMG/M metagenome (GOLD analysis project Ga0138261, IMG submission 105266) | Metatranscriptomics of polar marine prokaryotic and eukaryotic communities from Palmer Station, Antarctica after 72hr light incubation -... | ecosystem: Environmental > Aquatic > Marine >...
CACGTATTCAGTTTTATGGAGTTTAGTAGTTTTCTTTTTAGTCTCTTACATAACGTTTATAACATCGCTTGTAGTATACTTAATACCCACTACAGTTAATTATGTTAAACTTTCATTTGCAAATAATAAATCATTTTTTTATATTTTAGGATCATTTGAGATTTTTAGTATCATATTTTTTTTTTGTTTAATTTACTGTGGAGTTTTTTTTTCATGAAATTCCCCAACACTAACGGCTTGGTTTGGTCACCTAATTTTTTCAATTCTTCAATTAAAGATGACCAAATTACTTATTTTAGTTTTTATATTAACTTTGTTAGTTTTAACTAATTCACTTTTTTTTACCTCAAAAGAGGTATACGACTACATCATTGTAATATTATTATTTTTTTATTGATTAGTGTTTCTATTTTTTGTTAACTCTATTTTTACTATGATATTTTTTATTGAGGTACTTTCGGCTTTGTTATTGTTACTAATCGTAACCTCTGTTTTCTCGTCGGCTTTTTTTTACCAAAATATGAAAATAAAAAGTGGGCACCTATTTCAGAATATAACCCCATTTTCGTATATACAATCTTTACTGTACTTTTTTTGAGTCTCACTAATTTCATCGTTAAATCTTTTCCTTTTTTGTTTTTTTATATATAACAAAATGTTAACATTTGATTGGTTTTTAATAGAGTATGTTTTTACGTATTTTACTATAACAAGTTCTATTAGGGAGGTATGCGCGTTTTCTATATCGTGGTACATATTTCTTTTCTGTTTATTTTTAAAATGCGGCGTAGTGCCTTTATATATATGAAAACCAAGCTTTTTTAAAGGGGTGCCTTATTACACTATTTATATTTATATTTGTTTTTTTTATTTTTTTTTATTTATTTTTATTATACTTTTGTTAACATCTTATTTTGCGGATATATTTTACTTTTATACAATAATATCACTGTTGATAATAACTGTCGGTTTATTTTTTCTATTACTTATGCTTTGTGAAGCTTACTATATTAAATCCTTTTTGGCGGTTAGTAGTTTATTGAACTCGTTATTTGTATTTTTAGCATTAGTAGCTCCTTCTGTTCGCGATTTATTTTTCTAATTTAGTTGATGTTTATTTATAATGTTTAGGTGGCAGTAGTAAAAAGTCCAAAAAATGTACGTCAAAAACAAATGTGAGCTAAAGTTAGAGCTAAGTCTTGTTTAAATAAGTCAAATATTCTACTTCATGAAACCCCTCATTACCAAGTGATGATTAAAGGTTACAAATTAAGGACTAGAACTAGGTACCTTAGGGTTAACCTGAAGACTAATCTTTTACTTTTTTAAATAATTGTTTAGTTGTTATTTTACAGTATGGCTATAGATAGTAGTGTTTTAATGTTTTCTTATATGTTTTTATACAATATTACGATGTTATTATTATTTTGGACCTTATTCACAATAAAAATTTCAAGTTTTAAAACCCTCTACTCATTTAGTAGCCTAGGTTATTATAGTTACCAGTTAGTTACTTTAACAATTCTTTTATTTTCCATGGCAGGCGTACCACCTTTTATAGGATTTTTTTCTAAACTATTTATATTAACACTACTTACTAACAGTACGCTTTACTTACTTTATTACCTCTTTTTCCCTACATTATTTATAGGTTTATATTTTTACACACAAAATATACGATTTTTACATACTACTAGTGTGGGCGATAGGGGGTCTATACATATTTTTACTGAGAGGTTGTCAATAAGTTATTATTACTTCTCAGTAAATATTATTAGTATACTTATATTAGGTTTATTTTTTATTGATGATATTTTACTAGTCTTTACTTGGTTACTATTTTAGTAAGATTGTTTAAATGTTATTACAGCCTAGAAAATTTTTACACAAAAACCGATTTAAGCGTAGGACCATCTATAAACCTTTTCGACAAGGATTTCTTAAATATGGTCAAACAGGGTTACAGTTACTACAACCCATGCGGTTACACAGTAAAGATATTTCAAAATATAAATTGTTACTAAAAAAAGCTTGTAAACGTTCTGATATGACTTTGCGTAAATTCTGGATTTGTGCATTTCCGCACCTACCTTTATCCCGCAAAATCGTAGGCTCTAGAATGGGTAAGGGTAAGGGTAAGTTTGATGGTTGGTGCTCTTCCGTTTCCGCAGGTGTAGTATTTATTGAATTTAAAAATTTACGACCAGGCCGATCAAACTACTTTTTAACACAAATACAATATAGATTACCAGTTTTATCAAAAAAAATACGTTTTTACAATTCTTATATACCGATACCCTTATCTTATTTAAAGTCTGTACCTTACTTTGTTTTTTGGTAGTTAGGAATTAGCATTTGAGCGTTGTTGAGAGGTACGTCGTATACACCTTAAGTTGTAATCAGTAATTTAAATTAGAATGGTTTTATTGTGTATAGCATCTGTAGGCCTAAAATAACTTAATATAGTTTCCTCTTTAGGTATCCTGTAAGTAGTTTGTTTGGGGGGGGGGGTTATATACTTACTGATTATTTAGTTATTGTTATGTTATAAAGGACTTGAGCAATAATTTTGTAATAAAGCGTTAAGTGCTGTGGAGATTTTTTTTAAGTTTACTGGGTGGACGTCTTATTTTACCACGTTATTAGGGTAATGCCCTACTTATAATATCAACACTTTAGCTACCCGTAAGTAGTGTAGTAATGTTTAAATGTTATGGTACGCATATATATATTACTTAAGTTTTACACTCTTATCTTTATCTTGTGTTTTATTTTTTCTAAGAATTTATTTTATTAAGTACATAAATTATTCCGGCACGCACTCAACACTGTCTAGGGTCTTTTTATTTTTTATTATGTTTTTATTTTTTATCATGTTTACTACCTTAAATTACTTACTTGATTATTATAGTGAGGTTTCCTACTTAACAGTAAACAATTCTTTAGTTTTCGTGTCCGGTAGCATTTTACCTAAATTGGTTGGTATTTTTTCTAATTCAATAAATTTAGTACAGGTCTACTATTACCCCTTTGTTTATGTTTTTTTATTGGTCACTATATTGGCTATAGTTTTTTGCTTAACTTATAATTACGACGAACTATTAAGTTTTATATTTTATTGCCAAGTTATATTAATGTCAGGTTATATTTTATTTTTTACAGATTCATTAATTTTATTTTTTTTAGCATATGAAATGCTGTTGATACCCTCCTTTTTCATACTTTATGGGTTTGCAAAAACTAGAAGGTGCGTGGAGGCGGCATATTTAATGTTCTTTTGGACCCAATTCGGCGCCTTGTTTTTAATTTTCGCCTTTATATACCTATTTATTACGTGCGGTACTTCGTCATTTTCTATAATATCTGTAAACTTTTTTTCAACTTTTGAAGTAAATTTCTTTTTTTTATGTTGTTTAATCGGTTTCGGCGTTAAATTACCTATTTGGCCATTTTATGGGTGGCTTCCTAAAGCACATGTTGAGGCGTCAACAAATTTTTCAATCTTTTTAAGCGGTGTTTTAGTTAAATTTGCTTTTTTTTGGTTTACTAAAATGCTTAATTACTATCCAGTTAGAGCCTACATTTATTTATGCGTACCCGTTTTTATTTATAGGGGTTGTAGACGCTGTTTTTAAACTCTTTTACCAAGTTGATTTAAAAAAGCTAGTTGCTTACTCAACTGTTGTAGAAATGCACTGATTAACTATGTGTGTTATCAGTGGGCAAACTAGTTTAATGTTAGCTAGTTTTTGTATGCTAATTAGTCACGCTCTTTTGTCAACAAGCTCTTTTTTACTAGTAGACGCTATTGCTAGGCGCTTTAAAACTCGGTTATTAACGGAGGTTAGTGGTCTTAACTACATATGTCCTAAACTTTTTTTAGTAGCTTTACTGAACAGCTTAATATTTTTAGGCTTTCCTGGGTCAATATTTTTTATTTCTGAAATTTTATTTTTTAGTTTTTTTTTTGACCTATTCCCCGTAATGGCTTTAGCTCTGATAGTTTTTTTATATTTATTGGGACCAACTTTTTTCTTCAGATCATGAATGAATGTTATGTTTGGTTTCTCGTTTTTTTTATCTAAAAAAGTACCAACCGATTTAACTTCTCGGGAATTGTTACTCTTTATTGGAATAGCTGGACTGATGTACTGGTTAGGAGTTTCGTGGCAAGCTTTTGTAGTTTAGTAAAAACTAATTATATAAATTATAGCAACATTATTACAATCAACAAGGCGTAAACGAATTTTTCTAAAACCTGGTCCGCGTTATAAAAACCCCTCAATGTCAAGAACTTCTATATTAAAAAGGTGTCCACAAGCAAAGGGTATCGTCACTCGTGTAGTGACTATGTCCCCTAAAAAACCCAACTCAGCAATACGCCATGTTGCAAAAATAAACCTTAATAATAGCCTTAGGTTAACTGCTAGACTTCCCGGTAAAGATTACCTGTGTTCAAAATATAATAGGGTATTAGTTAGGGGTGGTCGGGCGAACGACTTACCTGGTGTGGGGTATTCTGCTATACGCGGGGTTTACGACTTTTCACCAGTAGTGGGTAAGCAGAAAAGGCGTTCAATTTATGGAGTTAGTAGGCCGGCTGGTTTTTCTAAACATATACGCCGTAGTTTAAGAAAATAAATTTTATAATTAATGAGACTAGAATGATTATCTTCGAGAGTTTTATCCTTAGTTAGTTGAGCCCGTGCTGGCTCACTCTGACCTTTAACGTTCGGTTTGGCTTGTTGCGCAGTTGAAATGATGCACGCAGCAGTGAGCCGTTATGATATGGACCGGTTTGGTATTATTTTTAGGGCTTCTCCTAGGCAAGCTGATTTAATAATAGTGGCCGGTACCTTAACTAATAAAATGGCCCCCTGCCTTCGCCGTTTATATGAGCAAATGACTGAACCTCGTTGAATTTTATCTATGGGAAGTTGTGCTAATGGTGGTGGTTACTATCACTACTCGTACTCTGTTGTTAGGGGGTGTGATAGGATTATACCTGTTGATACTTTTGTGCCTGGATGCCCACCAACTGCCGAAGCCTTAATTTTCGGCTTAATTCAATTGCAAGGGAAAATTGGGTTTACTTTATCAGAATTAAATTCCACATCAGAATGGTACGGAGGTGATCATATTTAGATATATTTAATTCGAATCCGATACATAACTTCTCGAGGTTATTACGTAGGCATACTTTTAAAGTTTTTAAAAGTGGAATTAAGTTCCGTAAATTTAAATTAGGTGTAACCCAAACAGTAAGGGTTAAAAGAACACGAAAACTACGTAAAACTACGTACTTAAACTGGCTAGGTGCGTTCCGTAATTGGTTTAGAATTTACTACAGAACTAAGCAGTACGTCCGGTATTACCAAACATTGGGTATATTTTCAAAAGAGTTTTTAAGTTTTTCTGCACCATCATTATTATTTTTTTTTAAAAAACACAATTTTACGGGTGGTGCACTTTTTTATACGTGTTCTAATAATATAGCTCTTCATTATACAAATTTAAGGATATCAGAAAATATTAAATTTTTGAGACCCATTAAGAATACTTTAGGTAGTCATGCATTATTTTTTGACTTAAAACCTGATGAAGATACTTATTCTTCGGATACTGTACGTTTTAGCAAAAATTATTTTATAAATGAGACTATACCAACCGACTTACTCACTTGTAACTATAAAATAGAGGACCCTTTACTTAAAATACTCTTACTAAAATCTAAATCTTTTTATAAAATAATAACAGATTTAACTTTGTACTGTTGTTTTTTAAAAATATAACTAATGTTGCTTTGGGATACAAAAATTAAAAAAAATAAATTAAAAAAATACTCAACTAATTTTACATACCGTACATCACTAAGTCAAAAGTTTGTTACTTCTGGAGCATCTAGAAAAGCTTTTTTCTTAAAAAATAAATTACCTTACGGGCCGAAACATAAAAAGTTAACTTTTGTTGCCAAATCATATTCGGGGAGGTCATCTACTGGTCAAATAACTGTTCGTACTAAAAAAAAAAGCATTTTCAGAAAAAAATTAATTTTAATAAATTACAAATACAGACTAACTTCTATCTCATTTATATCAAATTTCATTTTAACACCAAAACCGTTAAAAGTGTTATCGTTAGTTGTAAATTCTAATGGTAGCTTTGCTATTACGCAAGCATCAACAGTACATGAACTATTTAAGTATGCTGTTTTTATCAGTTTATTTTTACGTAAACGGCTTAAAAATTTACTAAGAGGTTCGGTTTTTAATGCTGGTTTGCGTAATCAACCGTTTATTCAAATATTTTTCCTTATAGTACAGTTACCTAAAAATTTGCCTGTATGCTTATTAGAGTTAACACCTTTGAGTGGGGTAAAGTACGTTAGAAGCGCAGGCTCAACATCTCAAATATTACGTAGAGACACCCGTTTGGGTACGGCCTTAGTGAGGTTACCGTCCAAGGTTAAAAAAGTCTTTTCTATCTTTTCTTCCGCTTCTTTAGGTTACGTTTCTTTACTAGAAAAAAAAAAATGCCTTAATAATAGTGCTGGTCACCAAGCTAGATTAGGAAATAAACCTTTATCCAGGGGGGTAGCAATGAACCCTGTTGATCACCCACACGGGGGTCGCGCAAAAGCCATTAAACACCAACGTACTCCATGGGGTAAAACGACTAAAAAAAAATAAATTTTATAAATTATAGGGCATTTGTATTGAAAATCTTCCACTAAACTTCTAAAACAAAACAAAATACTACATTTTTCTCCAAATATGTGAAGACTTATGTGCTTAGTTTCTTTAAACGATACTTACTTGATGGGTGATAAAAGAATTAAGTGTAGGTCCTCAATAATACCACGTATGTTGGCGGGTTGTGAAATTTTTATATACGCAGGCCGTAAATGACATACTCGGCGCGTAAACCGATGAAATATAGGACATAAATTTGGTGAATTAACTTGAAATAGACGACTGGCTATTTACAAAGCGAAGCAGATGCGTAAAAAAATGTTAAAAAAGAATAAGGGCAAGAAGTAGTTGTGGTCAGCACTATGCGTTTTGAACATATATTACAGATTTACTGAACAAAAGGTTTTTTTCTTAAATGGTCAATTATTTTATTTTTCATTAACTTTCAACGATTTAATAACTGAGGTAGAGTCGGTAGGTTTTAGGTTTAGACAACTTTTAGTAAAAAGATTTGAATTTACTTTTTTTAATAAAACCCAAAAATTTACAGCGATAAATGCCGTACAGCAAACGTCAGTTAAAAGTTTGATAGTGCCACTGAACTTAATTTTATCTCAAATAACTTCAGTCAACACTACGCCCAGTGCAGTTAGTAGGCTTCGCATAATTAAACTTTATTTAGTAAAAACTTACCGCGGTAGGTGCCATGCAATAGGTAAACCTGTTTCTGGTCAACGTACGTGATCAAATGCTTGAAATTCTTTTAACCATAACAAGACGTTACGTAATTTTATATCTATTATGTCTAAAATACTTCAAAAATCAAAGGTGGTTGAAAAGATTAATTTTAAAGTTACTAAAAAAAAATACGGTATGATAAAAAAAAAAAAAGATACCGTTTCTAAGAAGAAGCATTTATGATTCTAGTTTTGTTATAAATAATGCAAATTAAGACCTGTATAAAATGGAAAGGTGACTCTTTTATTAATTTGATTAATGCTCATACATTTTTCATAAAAAAAAAACTTAATTTAAAAAATTTTTGACAAAATATCACCTATTTTCAAATATTAACTAAATTTTTTAAAAAAGGTATTAAAACTACTAGTAGGTTAAGTGTTGGGTTAATTTACGCTCAAGTTAGTGTTTATTCAAGCAAAAACTTTTTATCACTACGTACGCCTTGGAATAATCGACCGATTGACATGGTAGGTTCTGTTAACAAACCTACCTACACTAACGAAGACAGTACACTCGGTAGCAATTTTAAAACCCTCGTATTTTTAAAAGAGGGGGTGGTACCTTCTACCCTTTTAAAAACTAGAAAATTAAGACGATTTAAACTAAGGCTATTTAAACTAAGGCTATTTAAATTGGGGGTGATAAGTACTAAATCACGGTGCGACTACCGTAAATACTTTACTATGTTACGTGTACAGCAAAAATATAATAACAGGTTAAGGAGAGTTAGATTGGGCGGCTTTAATGCAAGAGTTCTAAACAAAAATTTTCCCGGAAATACTATAAGTGGTCCCTCCACTCGAGTTACTAACAGTATTATGTATAAATATCGTATGGGTACTAACCTAAAACCGATTCTTAACAAATTTTGGTGAGGTCGCCGCCTACGTATTAAGCTTAGAAGAAAATCAAAATTTTTACACAAAAAAAAATTTTCTAACAAGAATAAATTTTTACCTTTAGCGGCAAGTTTAAATAAAAGTACAACAAAAAAAGTCCGTAAACCTACAAAAAAACGGGCCAGGACTTATTTAAATTTACTCACCTTTAGTCGCGGCCGTTACGTTAAGTTTACTCCACTAAATAACCGTATACGTAATAAAAATATTAATAATAGTTTTCTTTTTAAAAAAAAAATTAACTGAGTAGTAATTAAAAGTTTCGAAACTCCCCAACTAACTAAAAGTATTAAATTACTCCCTAACAAAATACCATGTAAATTACCAAAAAGTAGTAAGTATAAACCATCTAGAACTAGCCTTTTACTAAAAAATTTCGGCCTTTTTTTAGTAAACCAGGTGGTACCTAAGCAGGCTAAAAATTTAGAATTAAAACCCCTCTTTAAAAAAAAAATATTCTCTTTTTTCGTATTAAACGAGGTACGAAGGAACTTAATGTTTAGGAAGAAAAAATTTTTTACATACCGTTTTTTACTAAAATCACGTACCACTATACTACGTCTTTACAACAGAACAATGTTATATAAAAAATTTTCAAACTCACATTTATTTTTATTTGCTAATTTGAACGCCTTCTCACAATCATTTAAATTTAATAACCAACTTTTAAATAATAGGCCTATTAGTCACAGTAAAACAGGTTTAGATTTTATTTTTACTCGTGACGAGGTTGACTTCGAAGGTTACTTTAATTTGCGTAAGCATTTTTTTAATATTGAAAATTCTGAACTTTTTTTTAAAAGAATTCGGTTCAAACCTGGTTACCAACGTATATGGAGGCATGCGAGGTTGGCTTTGTTAGAGTTTTTTAACCTAAAAATGGTGTATCAACAACAGTTAACGAAATATATATCAATATTCACGCGTGCCAGTCAGTCGTACGTACTTAATTTTACGGAAATGGTCGCAGTGAGGTTAATTTCTTACTCAAAATTGCTTCCGGATTGCGAAACAACTAATAAGTTTTTTAAACTTAATTTTATTTATTTAAACGGTAATAACTTATCAAATTTAAATGTTTTACTATCACCAAATGACTGTTTGCAGCTTATTATATCACCTTGAATGTACACATATCACAGGTGGGTTTTAAATAACTCAATTTTTAGAGATTTAAAATTCCGTAAACTTGTTTATAGGAAAGGCTTAGCGGCTAAATACCAAGTAGTAAAATTACGTAAACAGAGGAGCCGTTTAGTTCCAAACTGGGTATATAAGTACAGGTACGATTTTAATGATGTAAGGCCTTATTTAGAGGTTGACTACCTAACGTTATCTGCTTTAGTAGTTTATAACCCTTTTATTTACAATTTATACTTCCCAGACAGTTTAGTTGACCTAAAGTCAAATGTTTATAAAATGTATAATTGGAAATACATAACTTAATTTTACTTATCAAAACTTTCCAAAATTAAAATTTTCTTAAAA
>Ga0138261_1406365_pt1 | contig 9710 bp, 13 predicted proteins | sample RNAA_720151113_FD_105266 | JGI IMG/M metagenome (GOLD analysis project Ga0138261, IMG submission 105266) | Metatranscriptomics of polar marine prokaryotic and eukaryotic communities from Palmer Station, Antarctica after 72hr light incubation -... | ecosystem: Environmental > Aquatic > Marine >...
GGTCTCTCTTGGCCCCAGCTCCAGTCACCTGGATCTTCTCTCCAGGTTCAGCCTTGCCAACCCGTTGGTAAGGTCTTGAGAGATTCCTGAACTGCTTGACCTCAAGGAGCAGTGGCGCCGTACCCGAACTATCGAAGCACATCGAATTTTGCCGTGTTCCTTCGTCGAAGGCTGATGTGTGAAGCCCAAGCTCCTCAATTGGTGTGCGATAGACAAAGTCGACGAGGTCAGTGGCGCTGAGCTGGCCATCTGGGGCGAAGAAGCGATCTTCTTGCGCCAGATACTGGTCATAGCTGGAGAGTGTGGCACCGAATCGCTCAAAAAAGAAGTTGCGTACCATCTCAACCTTAGGGTCAGCTTTGGGCGCTTTTGCTTGGTCTTCCATTGAAAAATCGAAAATAAAAATTAAATCTTAAAATTATAATTCTAAAGTCCATTTAAAGAAGTATTAGTTGGCTCAAAAACAAGTTGCGCAATAATGTTTCACATTCTTCAATGACTGATCATGAACAAATCCAGTTCAATCTGAATAGGACTTGAGCAGGTTGGAATCTCCTGACCGAGCGACAAGAATCGGGATGAGTAGCTCAAGATCTTCACTCGCCGTGTGCTCTGCTCTTTACGGCAGATGAAAGACCTGGAGTCCAAGTGTCTGCTTGGGTAAATATCTACTCTCTCGCTGGTAGACCTGCTCCCACGGTACACAGTGAGCCTCAGTGCGTCGACCCTGAAGGTGGCACAGGAGCGTCTTCTTGGTCATCTTCTTGCCGGATCATGCGAGTCAGCTTCTCAATGCGCCTCATCCTTCTGAAGAGCTCTTCAACCGTGAACTCTATGGCCTGCTTCCGGTCCTGTCCGATGACTCCGGTCTCAGCTGCCTCGCTGACGCCCGTTTGGGCGCTTCCTGTCGTTGCTGCGTCCTCACCTGGGTCCACTGCGATCTCAATCTGACCAGCTCTGGCTGTCCGCTTCTCCCAAACGTTCTCAAAGTCTGCATCCTTTGCACTCTTGACCTTCTCTGCCCATTTGCCGAGCAGAATTCTGAGCAGATCATCGCCTGCAGCCTCAGCCTCAATGGTCCTGCCTCCCGTCACTATTACAGCACTTGAAGTCTATCCACTGGCTACTACTGATTGAGACTGCATCTGCACACTCGTTGTCTAGCCTGCTGGCCTGACTGCCTGAGAAGGTGATGGCGTCTTGCTCAGTCGCTCTTGCTCAAGCTCAGCTGCCTTGGCCTTCTCCCGCTTCTTCTTTGCCTCCTTCGCAATCTTCCGAGCTAACAGGGCCTTGCGCATCTTTGAGAGCTACTGGGCCTCTTCCCTACGGATTGCAGCCTCGAGATCGTTCAGCTCCCGCTCGTACTGGTCCTTGAGCTTCGAAATCTGGAAGCCTGTGAGAGATTCCTGTTGCTTCAGGAGCTCCTTCTTCCTCTCCTCGAGCTGCTGTCGTCGCTGCTCTCTCAGCTGTTGCATTCGCGCCTGCATCGCCTCCTCTACCTTCTGCTCCTCTTCATGCACTTGAGCATCGACAATTCTTTGCACTTCTCGGACCTCAGCTTCGGAATCTGCGATCAGCTTGCACTATGCAGCCTCAATCTGCTCATCTCGCTCCTTTTCGAGGTCCATCAGCTGCTCTTGTGCGCCCTTGCCGAGCCTGCCGAGCAGTTTCTTGCCGAGCTCTTAGACCAGGGGCTCATCAGGGTGACCTTCAACAACCTGCTCAAGCATGGTCCGCTTCCTCTGGTGGTCCTTGAGTACGAGCGCCTCCTTCTCTTTGAAGAACTTCTCCTCTTCAGCCTCACGTAGCTTGACTTCTGCCTCTCGGGCCTTCACTTCAGCCGCGCGTTTGATTTTCTCAAGTTCGAGGTGCTTTCCTCGCTGGAGCTCGTCCAGCCTGTCGGCGAGTGCATCTCCAGCCAGTTCTGCATGAGCATCATCCTCCAAGTCCTGAAGGCGCGCCTTTGCCTTCTCGAGGTCTATCACTCGCTCAAGGGTTACTCCTGCGTGCAGGTTGGCCAGGTATTTCTGGAGCTCGAAGAACTGCTTCTGGAGGAGAAGGGTGAGCTTCTTCTTCGACGCCTCGTCCATGGCCTCGTTGACGATGACGAGGGCCTACTCTTTGTGTCCACCTGCTGGTCGGCTGCTGATCTGGCGCACTTGGGCCTCCAGTGCTCTGGTCAGTCTTTCATCGATGCCTCCGAGCTCAGCCTGGAGCTTTTGGTCGTTGATGGCCACCTCTTTCTCGTTCATTTCGTTTTACTGGCGAAGCTTGACCTCAAGGGCTCGGATCTGCTTCTTCTACTGCCTGGCCTTCCTTCGTTCTTCAAGTAGACGGTCCTGTTTGAGCTTTTCGTCCATCAAGTGCTGGCCCTGGTTCTCGTCGAAGTTCTTGAGCTGGTCCAGAAGCAGCTTTCGCTCCTTCTCTGAGGGAGTACTCCCCAGCTTGGCCACCAGGGCTTGACGTTGGGCCTCTCGCTTAGCCTTCGCCTGGTCAGCCAGCTTCTGGCGCTCATCCTCGACGTCTTGCTCGACCTCAGCTGAGGCCGCCTTCATCGCCTTTTCCATCTCAGTCTGGTGCCTCACCTGGATGATATCGAGTTGGTCTTTGTCTGACTTGTCGAGCTCAAATTTGAGCTCATTGACTGTGACTTTATCAACAAGATGAGCAGCAGTCTCCTGCAAAATATCTGGAACCAGATCTCCTCCTTCGACATATAGCCTGAGCGTCTCAACATCCTTTTCCTCTTCCTTTGCTACCCTCGTAGCCTGCAGCTTCTCCATCTCGCCCTCCTGTTCCTCGAGCTGGCGCTGCAGACGCTTCTTCTGCCTCGATCTCAGGCTCTTCTCCAAGAGCTTGAGCTGGGCTTTCCGCTCCTTGTCTTATTCTGCTTCGGCTGCTTTGATGCGGCTCTGCATCTCTGTCAGCATTCTCTCCTTCTCAGCAGCGGTCTTGGCACCTTTGAGCCGGCTCATGTACTCGTCACGTATCTCTTTGACCTTTTCCTCCTTCTTGGCTTGCAGGCGCTGAGCCTCTGCCTTCTTCTCTGTTGCTAGTTCCCGTTGATTCTCCTCGGTCACGATGCCTGTCTCCAGCAGTTCATCGCGTTGCTCGGCTGCTGCACCAAGAGCACCGTCCAGCTGACGGATCTCCTCATCCACAGCCTCAGTCCGCTCCACAAGCTTCTCCTGGTTAGCCCTCCTTCGTCGTTCTCTGGCTGCCTGCTGTGCCTTGAGCCGCTCCTCTTGCTGTTGCTGCGCCAGCGCCATCTCCTTATTGAGAGCACCCATCTTGTCATCAAGACCCTTGAGCAGCTGCTCTCGCTCAGCTTCGTCGACTCCGGCAAGGTTTTCTGCAAACTAGTCCTTCCTCGCATTGACATTGGCCTCGGCATTCACCAGCATCTCAAGCGCCTCCTCGTTAGGCTGGCGTTCGCGTTCCCTCTCCTCTGCCTCTGCCTCGTCCGTGAGCTCGCTGGAGCTGTCTTCGCGTGGTGAGTCTTGCTGTGAGGCAGCGTGGATCTCGCTGTCTTGACTTCCTGATCCTGCTGTGTCTTCTTCGACTTCTTCTGAATCAGAAGGCGTAGCATCTGCTCCATCTTCCGCTTCCTTGAGGCGTCGCTTCAGTCTGAGCTCCTCCAGGCACTCTTTGAGTGCACGGCCGTCAGCGAACCTCAGATTTTCGAGCAAGTAGTTCGTGAGCTCGATGATGCTCGCCAAGTCATCCTTGCTCGTATCCTTGAGCTCGTTGACGATGCTCAGCTTGGATTCAATCAGCTGGTGAAGTTGCTTTCGGTCTCCTCCCTGTGCTATCTTGGCTTTCACCTCGTCGAGGTTTTGGCGCACCAGAACTTACAGATCATCGATGTAAGCCAATATCGACTCCTTCTTGGTCATCCGATCATAGTTCTTCTGCAGAGTCACAGATCTTCTAGTTTTCTTCGTCTCTCGCTTCTAGATACGTAGTTCGAGTATGTTCTGAAGCAAGAGAGCAGCCAGACTGGCAGCGAGGAAGGCAGGCGCAATTGCTGCGAGTTCAAATGGTAGGACTTGCAGCTCAGGAGCCGCTTGGACAACCCCGAGCTTTTGGAGGTTCGCAGCCGTCAGAGGCACTATGGTTGGCTTGAGCTCGGCACTCACGACTACAATGGTTTGTGCATCAGCTGGATTCGCATAGTCTCCAAACACGTAGACGCCCTCCTTGCTGAAGGTGAAGGCAAACGAGGTAATGTCGAGGCCAGAGCTGATGATCTTGGTCTTCAGCGTGTCAAAGACGCCATCGTCGAAGACTGGGTTTGTGTTGAAGCCAGAGTTCCGGAGGTAGACTGGGAAGTGCTCAGCGCTCGTCTCGAAGGACACTGCATCTCCAAGGCTCACGACCATGATGGCTGAGGGCATCGCTGCTGCACCATTTGCTGCACCCTGCAGATCTCGCTCTCCCTGCGAGTCGCTTGAAGTCCCCGAGGAGCCGGTGAGCTAGCGCCTGGTCGCGTAAGGAGAGACATAACCAGGATGAGTTTGCTGCCATTTCTTGACGAACGGCTCTGGAGCCTCGTATTTGCCTCCCATTGCTCCGTCACGGGTGTCGACATTCTGGATGAGGCAAAGACGCGTGCTTGTGCTACCAACTGACAAAGAAGGTGCACATTTGAGGCCATCGAGGAGAAGCGTTGGGAACTGCGATTTCTCATACGTGGCACCTGCTGACTCTGGCGCATCCCCAGGCTTCAGGAACACCTTGTCTTCGCTGGTGATATACGCCTGGAGCGCCTTTGCTTGGCATGATGCATCACAATATTACCTGGCATCAGAGGCTGTGTTGCTGCAGAAGCACTTGTTGAGTTTGCTATCGAAGTAGCCATTGGTGGCTCCAGTACCACCGCAGCGAGAAGCCGCAGCACAAACTGCGTTAGAGACGCATTCGTTCGTTTGGTCGTCACGATGAGAGCCAGTTGGGCATTTGGGATCAAGTAGGGGGACGCAGTCGTTATTTTCGGTCGAAGTCTGCGAGGCCTGGGTGATATTTGGCTGCACATAGCCAGACTGGCACACACAGGAGCGAGTTGACTCCCTCCAGGCCCGAAAAGCACCACGACAGGAGCAAGAGGTCCGATCAGGGCTACTCGTGGCTCCACGACCGCAGACAGTGCAGCTCGCTTGTCCAGTCTTGGTGTTGAAGGTTCCAGCTGGGCACAGTTCGCAGTCTTCTGCCAGACTTTTGCCCTTAGAGGCCAGCCTGAAGCGTCCGACTGGACACTGAAGAGGCAGCGAGGATGCAGCTGGGCAATAATGACCTGGTGGGCACTCATAGCCGCGCTCAGTACTTGGGAAGAGCGGGAACCTCTGGGTCGTCCTCCCTTGGCAAACGAAGCCTGCGACACAGGGATTGCAGCGTCCATATCCAAAGAATGTCCCTGGTTGGCAGCTGGCAGCCGTGATTGACGAATACAATGGAGTAACCGAGCCAGCTGGGCACACTTGACCACGTGAAGCGTCACAGCGAATGGGCTGGGCAGTGCCCACTGGACAGTGGTAGCCAACAGGGCATGCCCGAACCGAAACTGTGGTCCCATCGCTCTGGCAATAGCTGCCAGCAGGGCACAGCAACGGCCATCCGCGACGTGTTGGGCAATATGTTCCAGAGGGACAAGGAAGAGGAGACTTCGAGGCCAGCGGGCAATAGCGATGCTGAGGACAGCCCGTGCACTGGTCGATTGTGGCTGCTGGGTCTGCCCTTCGTCGCACGGCGTAAGTACCAGCCATGCAAGCAAAGGGACTACGGGTACCTGCTGGACAGAAGTGACCTGATGGGCACTTGTACTTGGATCCGTAGTAGTAGAGGTTGCCGAGGCCTTTGGTATCGCAGTAGTACCCTCGTTTGCAAGGCTTGCAGTGATCCCGATGGACAGCTCCCTGGGTGGGATTGTATCGAAAGAAAGGGCAAGGGATCGGGCTTTCAGAGCCAGGAGGGCAGTAGTGACCGTAAGGGCAGAGCTCTGGTTCCTCTTCACCACTCTCACAATAGTAGCCGCCCTAGCATGTCGAGCATTCCGCCTTCTGGCGAGCACCTGTACTGTATGTGTACAAGCCACTGGCGCACTCCTGCTCGACGACAGCACCTGGTGGACAGAAGTAGCCAAAAGGACAAGGATAGGCTCCACTCGCTGCAGTTCCTGAAGGTGTCGGTGATGCAGCTCCACTCTGGCAGATATAGCCAGCAGCACAGGCTCCAGCCACTCGACCAGCAACGCAGTACTTTCCAGCTGGGCAGGTGCCGCAGTCAGCAGCAGCCTTCGTCCCTCTCGCGTCTGCTGGAAGGTAGGTTCCAGCAGGACAGAGGCTGCCATAAGGCCGAGCTGGGCCAGCTGATGCAGCACAGTATCTGTAGTTATCACAGGTGACCTCCACACCGGCGCGGCAGGATTTACCAGCTGCACAGGCTGGGCATGAGCTTTGACCGGTAAGGGTAGATCTGGTGCCGTCTGGGCAAGCAAGTGGAGCAGCAGAGCCAGCAAGACAATAGTGACCAGCTGGGCATGCTGCACCCGTGACTCCGTCTACGGGAGTGCCTGTGACTGCTCCAAAGTTGCAGTAATGTCCTACAGCACAGCTACCATCAGGTGCTGTGAGTCCTCGAAGGCCACAGTAGGCGCCAGGGCTGCAAGCAAGGCACTCGGAGGCACCATCTGAAGGGCTGTATGATCCGGTGGGGCAGGAGCGTGGCACACCTGACCCTGGAGGGCAATAAGACCCTGGAGGACAGCGACCATTGATGACGCTGCCTGCGCTAGCACCCCAGACCGCTGCCCAAGGAGTGGCTGTTGGCGACGATCCACCACAGACGAAGCCTGACTTGCAAGGTCCAGTCACTATACTGCTCCCTGGTAGCGCACAGTACATGCCTGCAGTGCATCCAGTGCATGACGACAGGCTGCTGCCACCAGCAGTGGCACGGAAGGTACCTGCAGGACACGGTGTTGGTGCTGTGGAGCCAGCAGAGCAGTAGGACCCTGGTGGGCAAAGTTCCGTGGTACTGGCTCCTCTGATGCTGCAGTAGGTACCAGCAGGGCAGGAAGCACAAGCACCAGCTCCTTCTGCTGGCGCCCAAGTGCCATGAAGGCAGGGAACGGCTCCTCCTGTACTTGCTCCGGGATATGTGCTGTCACAGAAGTGGCCTTTTGGGCATCGGTAACCGGTAGCATCCGTTGGAGTTGCAGAGCTTGCTCCGGCAAGACAGACGTACCCAGGTGCACAAGGACCGGAATACAGAGCGTAACCAGTAGTACCCAAGGCACCAGCAGGGTCAGCGTAGGCAGCAGCAGTGGTAAATGTGGTAGTCTCTGCTGCGTACATTGAAGCATAGCGGCAGAAGCGGCCACGGGCACACGGGATGCAGTCGGAGACAGCCAAGGCCCCAACCCATGGCGTCCATGAGCCATCAGGACAGGCCGCTGGCGTAGCGCTCCCCACAGGGCAGTATGCGAATGCTGGGCATCGATTGGGGTCTGGACGAGTCTATCCAGGAGCCAGACCATAGTAGCCCGCCAGGATCAGAGTCGTCGCTGCAGTTGCTCCTCGGTGCTGGCAGTAGTGCGTTGCAGGACAAGGAGTGCACCCAGCCACAGATGTCTGGCCCAGCTGAGAGTTGAAAGTTCCCGCAGGACAAGGGTACTCCTGGGCGTGCGTAGTACCAACTGGGCAATAGAAGCCAGCTGGGCATGTCTTCTTCCCGTTGTCAACGGAGTTCCAGGCACCATCACAGTATGAACCTGCTGGGCAGGGCGTGCAGCTTGATGACTGAGTCTGAGCTTGGTATGTACCTGGCTGGCACGCCTTCTTCACCAAGCTGCCTGCTGGGCACTCGTAACCGGCAGGGCAAACATGCAGAGCCAGAGATCCAGAGACTGCGCTGGAGGTACCTGCTTGCGCAGTGTCGAGCGTGCCAGTTCCAGAGGTGCAGTAGTACCCTGCAGGACACTGGTCAGCCTGGGCTGCTGTGGCAGCGTAAGGACTTGCCAGTCCTGGTACCAAGCAGCCGTAACCTGGTGGACAGGGCTCACAGGTCGCTGAGCTGGAGGCTCCCTCACTCTCGGAGTAGGTTCCGACTGGGCATGGCTCCTATGCATGAGCTCCTGCGCGGCAGTAGTGCCCAGCAGTGCACCGTAGCCAGTTTGACTTGGTTGCGCTCCCTGGACAGTAGTAGCCGGCCTCACATCTTGCACCTGGTGTACCAGCCGCGTAGTCTTTACAGTATTGACCAGGACCACAAGGAGCACGAGTGGTTGCGCCAGTCCGACAGTATTCACCTGGTGCACACATTCCCCCGCCCTGAGCCGTAGTTCCTGGCCTCGTCGATGCCGCTCCTCCAGTACAGACGAAACCGGCTCGGCAAGGTACCTAAGCCAGCGTGGTGGCTACGGTAGCGCACGCGAAACCAGCCGGGCAGGGAGAGCAGTCTGCTGCAGCAGAGCGACCAGTGAGAGCACTGAGAGTACCAAGAGGACACGCTACCTTGGCATCGGCTCCTGGGCAATAGTAACCTGCTGCGCAGAGCGTCTGGCTGCCCAACTCACCGCAGTAGTACTGAGCTGGACAGGATGCACAGGAGCTTTGTCTCGCTCCAGTTGTGAATTCACCAGGTGGGCACATCTATGCCGAGATTGAGCCCGCAGTGCAGAAGTAGCCTGATGGGCACTGTGTGGCGATCGGAGTAGCCACGCTCTAGCCTTTGGGGTTACCAGCAGCAGTAAGGTGCGTATTGGCAGTAGTGGTTGGCAGAGGCGAGGGACAGTAATATCCAGCAGCGCAAGGGCCCATAGGAGCAGCCAAGCCAGGAGCGCCACAGTAGGTTCCTGGAGTGCAGGGCATGCACTGGCTCTCTGCAGTAGCTCCTTTAGCGCTCAGAAATGTCCCGACAGGGCAAGCCGTGCCTTGGCTGCTGCCCTCAAGGCAGTAGTGCCCTTCTGGGCATAGAGCACCTGTCGTCCCATCGGTTGGACTTGCTGTGGTAGCTCCCTTTGAGCAATAGTAGCCCGCCTGGCACTTGCGAGCTGTGTCGATAGCCGCCGACATCGCAAGAGGGCAGTAGACGCCTCCTGTGCAAGCCGTTGTGGCTCGGCTCCCAGCAGGGCAAGTGGTACCTGGTCCACAGTAGTCACCTGATCCAGTTACAAAGTAAGGAACCATCGGAGTTGAGCCAGCTCCCAGAGCAGCAAGCGGCTTCTGGAAAGCTGAGGAAGCGGTGCAATAGAAGCCTGCAGCACAGTCTCCGGTAGAGGAGCTCGCACCTCGAGCTGGGCAGTAGACCTTGGGGCCACAAGGCACGCATGATGTCGTTTAGCCGGTGGTAGCCCCATAGGTTCCATGTGGGCATATGTCTGGGCTGGTGATGGCTGTCGATACGCAAATGCCTCCTTCGACACGGTATCCAGTTCCACAAGCAGAGCCGCTGCTGGCGACGCAGGCAAGATTGAGCCGCACGTACCCAGAAGCGCATGTCAAGCATTGGTTCGCTGCTGCTCCAAAGCACTCCGTGCAGTGGGCTGCACAGCCTGCTCCCTGCGCCCAGGGCACAACAGCCTAGGTGGGCTCCAAGAGCAGCACCAAGAGCAAAAGGCAAGCTCTCCATGGCGGTGCTCGTGCCTTCCGTTTTCCGTTTATCATCCTCAAGAGATTCTGTTCCATTTATGTTCGTCTTCTTATGAGGTTGTA
>Ga0138261_1151141_pt1 | contig 9684 bp, 9 predicted proteins | sample RNAA_720151113_FD_105266 | JGI IMG/M metagenome (GOLD analysis project Ga0138261, IMG submission 105266) | Metatranscriptomics of polar marine prokaryotic and eukaryotic communities from Palmer Station, Antarctica after 72hr light incubation -... | ecosystem: Environmental > Aquatic > Marine >...
CAAATCATAAACGGAGTCATTGATGGTGTCAGGGTCTAAGCCAAAATAACTAGTCAAAGAACCATGTGGGTCCAGGTCCACAACTAACACCTGATGTCCTTGTTGGGCAAGCAATCCTGCCAACGTCACCACACTGGTGGTTTTACCCACACCACCCTTTTGGTTGGCGACTGCCCAGATCTGGGTCTTCATAACGCCCTGACACCTGACTCTGAAGTCACACACAGATCTAATAATTTTTGGGGAATTTTTGACAAAGGCAATTGAAACTCAACCGCACCCAGATTTTTAGCCGCCCTAGGCATGCCATAAACCACACTAGAATGCTCATCCTGACCTACCGTTTGACAACCCGCTTCGCGCATACGCAACAAACCTTCGGCTCCATCAGCGCCCATTCCTGTTAAAATAACCCCAATTGCAAGGCTGCCAACTTCACCAAGCACTGAATCAAATAACACATCCACTGATGGCCTATGCCGGTTAACTTTTTCAGTCTGCAATAGCCGACAAATATACCCATGGCCCCGACGCCGCAGCGTCATATGACAATTACCTGGTGCCAAATAAGCATGTCCAGGCAATATTTCACCACCATCTATCGCTTCGATGACCTTCATGGCCGACCCATCGTTAAGGCGCCGTGCCAACGATGCACTAAAGGTGGCTGGAATGTGCTGAGCAATGACGATAGGTGGAGCATTAGCGGGCATCATGGACAAGATCTGATTGAGTGCTTCAGTGCCTCCTGTCGAGGACCCAATCGCGATAATAGTACCCTGTTTTAACCTGCCCGTTTCAATCGCAGTCAGTCGTTGTCTTTTTTCTTCATCCATTGCCACAAGCAAACTACTTTGAGCCAGCGCATTAATATTAGCCAAGGAGGCCATATGGACTTTTTCTACGACTAACTTAGCAAACTTGTCGATACCCCAATCTTCCTGAAGTGTCGATTTGGCGACATAGTCAAAGGCACCTAACTCGAGTGATTCAAGTGTGGCCGAAGCGCCTTTTTCTGTAAGGGTAGAGACCATAACAACCGGCATAGGACGCAAACGCATTAAATTACGTAAAAAGGTTATGCCGTTCATTTTTGGCATTTCAATATCAAGAGTTAATACATCTGGGTTGAGTTGTTTGATTTGTTCGCGAGCCACATAAGGATCTTCAGCAGTTCCTACAACTTCCATGCGTGGGTCACCATTAATTACCCCAGTTAATAACTTGCGCATTAGTGCTGAGTCGTCAATAACTAAAACTGAAATCAACTTCAAAAACGGTACCTCCAACTGCTAAAAAAGATCAATGTCACCATCGCGTGGAAAGTTCTTAATATCCTGAAAGTAGGCGGCTTCACGACGCACAACTGTGGCTTGATTCGTACTTTTTAATTTGCGCACTTTAACAATGCCTGTGTGAGGGAAATACAGCAGTTTCCTAGGAAACCGATCACCCACATCATTGGCAGCGATGGGTATACCCTCTTGATCCAAAAAATCAAATACAAAGTCAATGTTTCGCTTGCCAATATCAACCGTTAAGTTGTCCAGCACTTTACCACCACCAAACAACTTTACTTCTAAATCTTTTTTATTGCCACCGTGCTTTAAAACTTCATTGATGAGTAATTCCATGGCCCAATTACCATATCTGGATTCTGTGCCATCTAGAGTGAGGTTGGATTCTCTTGCCCCCTTTTGAGGTAGCATAAAATGGTTCATACCCCCAACTTTAGTTTTAGGGTTGCGGATACAGGCCGAAACACAGGACCCCAAAACAGTCATGATCATTTCATCTGCTTCCGAAACGTAAACTTCACCCGGCATCAATTTGGCGGATGAGATTGACATGGCATTGTCCCAGTACCGCTTAATACCCTCAAAGCCCTCCAACACAGGTGGCAGCTTTCGAGATCCACCTCCATCGTTCATTTCACTTTCCGATACACTGTATTGCCTATGGAGGTAAAGCGATCTGATAATTTATACATACTTTCAGAGTGACCAATCACTAAATAACCACCTGGAGCTAACAGATCAGCAAACCGATTAAATAAAATCTTTTGCGTCGGTTTGTCAAAGTAGATGACTACATTACGACAAAAAATCATTTCAAAAAGTCCAGTCATAGGCCAGTCTTGCAAAAGATTAAGGGGTTTAAAAAAAGTAATATCCCGTAAACTTTTTCTAACTTGCATCTTTGTCGCACCATCAATGGCCACTTTATCAAAGTGTTTTGACACCAATTTCGAACTAAGATTGCTTAAACGCTCCTCTACATAGACCCCAGTTTGACCTTTCACAACGACATTGGTGTCGATGTCTGTAGCCAATATTTTTGCATCCCAGTGCTTGGGTATGTTTCCACTTAGGGTGATAGCAATGGAATAGGCTTCCTCTCCAGTAGAACTTCCTGCTGACCAAATTCTTAGTTTTTTTCTTTGGGTGTCAGAGATCCATTCAGGTATGGCGGTGTTTTTAATGAAATCAAAATGATGAGATTCGCGGAAAAAAGAGGTTAAATTAGTAGTAATCGCATTAATGAAGTGAACAAATTCAGACCCCTCTCGCCTTAGAGCCAAGCTTAAGTAATCATCGAATCCTTGGCATCGGGTTTGACGAATGCGCCTAGAAAGTCGGCTATAAACCATATCTTCTTTAATGTCTTTTAATACGATACCCGAATGTTTGTAAATGACTTCGCTAATCATATTGAAGTTCTTTTTTGACATTTCGAATTCGCGGGCATTCGCACTTATTCGGGGTGTGTCTTTAGTCAGGTGCTTCACATTTATCTTCTTCGTTGGCCTAACTTATGGAAAAGTTAAAGGTTATTTTCCAAGTGCAATAATCGCTCACTGTCTAAAAGAATGACCATTTTTCCCTTCACTTCAGTCAAGCCCTCGATAAAGTCATGGCTAAAATTTCGATTGACACTCGGTGGGAGTTGTTTGTCAGCGGGTAGTAAGGAAAACACATCTGAAACAGCGTCAACTACGATACCCATAATGCGATTAACTTTTTCAGTGCTGACTTTCAGTACAATCACTACTGTATTTTCATCATAATTAGAATCTGATAGATGAAACAGCATCCGCAAGTCAATCACAGGCACTATGGCACCTCGCAGGTTTATGACCCCACTGACGTAATTAGGAGCGTTGGGAATAGGCGAGACATTGCCCCAACCACGGATTTCCTGCACATTAAGGATATCGATACCATACTCTTCGTCTTGCATTAAAAAGGTAAGGTATTGCTGCTGATCTGCAAAATCTTGTGCACTTGGCTGATTTCCGTTAGCAAGGGTATGTTGTAATCCATTTTTTGCGTCTTGTTGTTCGGCAGAATTCATTGACCTTCTCCTAAGCCGCTGCGTCTGTCAGTTTTTTTGCAGCTGCAATATCTTTACCTGCTAGGCTCGACAAACCCACGGCATCTATGATCATTGCCACATTACCATCGCCCAAAATAGTGGCTCCTGAAACACCAAGAACACGTATGTAATTATCTTCCAAACTTTTAATAACTACTTGTTGCTGTGCCAGTAATTCATCGACCACAACACCAATTTTTTGACCTTCAGATTCAATGACCACCAGCAAACTACCATCCAAAACAGCTTCACCCTGACGCAAGCCAAACAATCGATCTAAACGAAGAATGGGGATATACTCTTCCCGCAAACTATAAACGTCACTGCCGCCAGCCAAATTATTCACCTTAGCCCCATCAATCTGCAAAGATTCACTAATAGACACAAGCGGAAATATATAAGTCTGGTCAGCAACTGTGACTAACTGGCCATCTAAGATAGCCAAGGTCAAGGGTAAACGAATACGAAACGTACTCCCCTTGCCTATTTCTGTTGACACTTCCACTGAACCATTGAGTTCCTGAATATTGCGCCTTACCACGTCCATACCTACACCACGGCCTGATAAATCACTCACTTGCTCGGAAGTTGAAAGTCCGGGTGCAAACAGAAGTTCTAACTTCTGGTCTTGGGTTAATAGCTCTGATTCACCTATCAGCCCATTGCCTCGAGCCTTAGCCAGAAGGCGCTCTGTGTCAATACCGCCACCATCATCTGTCATTTCAATAACAATACTGCCCCCTTGATGAAAGGCGTTTAGGGCAATGGTACCCAGTTCTGGCTTACCTGCAGCTTTACGTACTTCTGGCATCTCAATACCATGATCCAAAGCATTGCGTATTAAATGCACCATTGGATCACTTATTTTTTCCATCACCGTTTTATCAAGTTCTGTATTTTCACCACTTAACTCTAGCTGGACTTGTTTACCTAGCTGAAGGCTGATGTCTCTCACCATGCGGGGTAAACGATTAAAGGTAAAGCTAATAGGTAACATCCTGATACGCATTACACTGTCTTGTAACTCTCGTGTATTTTGTTCTAACTGCACCAAGCCTTCACGTAAATGACCAATATTTTCTTCATTAATACTATCACTTGCAGAACCCATCTGGCCTAGCATTGACTGAGTAATTACTAATTCTCCAACGAGGTTAATGAGGCTATCCACTTTATCAATTCCAACCCGTATCGAGCTCGATTCTACTTTAGCAGGCTTCGCTTTAGCAGGCTTTGCTTCAACAGGGATTTTGATTGCTTCTTGGACTGGTGACTCGATTGGATGCGCAGCCTCAAAAGATTTTGGCACTGCAGGACTGGGCAGTTGCAATTCATCCAGACTAGGCAGCGGTCCAGAAGGCATCACCAAACGCTGGCCCGTGGTATCAGCAGCTTGTGCATTAGAGTTGGATTGTGCATCTTCAGACTGATTATTACCAACGTTGGGTGCATCGGCCATAATCGGTGTAATGGACAACTCACATTCATCCTCCACCCACTCAAACACTTCTTCAACATCATCAATTTTGCAGCTTGTAATGAGTTCTATATGCCAAGACACATAACAATTATCCGCTACCAAAGACTCTAATGGTGGAAGCTCACTAGCATCTAAGGTCGTTTTTATTTCCCCTAACGTAGCTAACTCGCGCAACATGCGCACTGGGTCATTACCACCTTTAAGCATGTCTGTGTCAGGTTTAAAGTCTATCGTAAAGCCAATTTGTTGGCGCACAGTTCCAAGGTTTTCTACCTCTGGGGTGGCGGGCAGTCCAGGCTCAAGAACCTCTTTAATCTCATTGTCTTGAGGTGGATTGGTGTTTACTTGACTCGAGCTATCAGCGTAAGTTGCACCATCCAACACAGCTTGAAAGACCCTAGCCAATTGATTAGCACGCTGCAAATCTGGTTCTTGTTCAGCTTGCAAAGCCTCAAGTAGACCCCTTAAACAATCAACTGATTGCAAAAAAAGCTCAATTCCATCTGCGTCTATCGCATGGCCACCATCACGGACTTTGTCTAATAAAGTTTCTAAAATATGAGTAAATTCAGAAACCTGGACAAATCCAAAGGTCCCACTGCCACCTTTAATTGAATGGGCAGCCCGGAAAATAGCATTAATTTGTTCACTGTCGGGGTTATCTACGTCTAATTCAAGCAGGGCAGCTTCCATCAATTCAAGGCCTTCAAAACTTTCCTCAAAGAACACTGCATGGAATTGGCTCAGATCAATACTCATGTCATAACCCTTTTACTGACTTGTTGTTGGCGCTGAAATTACACACCCTAGCCTGACGTTTGAACTCTAAAAACACTTACCCTATGACTTTTTTAATCGTTGCTAGTAGCTTATCAGGATTAAATGGTTTGACCACCCAGCCCGTGGCTCCAGCACCTTTTCCAGCCATTTTCTTATCCCCTGATGTTTCTGTGGTTAACATCAGAATGGGAGTGTACTTATAAGCTTCTAGCTGACGCAGTTGCTTTACTAACTGGATTCCATCCATCACAGGCATATTGACGTCACTTAAGACCAGATCAAAGGTTGTACCCTCAGCAATATCAAGCGCCTGCTGTCCATCAGCAGCCTCAACAACTTCATAACCAGCACTTTGTAGGGTAAACACCACCATCTGGCGCATTGACGCAGAATCGTCTACTGCCAGTATTTTCGTCATCAATATAACTCCACTAAAAGATAAAGTAATTTTTATTCCATGTTACAAAACTTATCATGCCCTTGCTATGTAATCAAAGACTCTAATTTAGATCATTTAACCCAGTTCCTGAGTTAGGCCTGACACTCTAATGAGTTCTTGGATATTTTTGGGAACATTAAATAAGGCGACTGCCACATTTTTTGCAGCACAACTCTTTTTAAATGCTAATAGTAGCTGTAGACCTGCCGCATCAACTCTCACTAAATCTGATGCATCTATCATCATCTCATTATCCGCTGGTGTCTCAGTTAGCAAACGCTTGAGCCAAACTTCCACTTGCGCGATGGTTAATTCAGCATCCAACTGTATGGTCGCACTGCTAGCCATAACATGCCCCTTCACTGGTTAATCTATCAAACCAAATTAACCCAAATTAAACTATACTTGGGCTGATCAGTAATACTGGTTTTATACCTGTCTTATACCCAGTGTAAGTGAAAGCTAAGCGGATTTAAATAGCCTCTCCACAAGGTCCATTTAACATTATTTAACCAGGCCGACCGAAGAATTTAAGCGCACAAAAATGATAGCCGTAGTAATCGCATCTCCAAGGGCCGTATGCCGGCCTAGGACAGGTACGTCTAAACCTTTAGCGATAGCGTCAAAAGATAAGTTAATCTGGCAATCTACACTACCAGAAAGTTGCTTTTTCTTTCGATACAAGTCCATCACATCAACACATCGATTAGGCATGCCGAAGTCAAATAGGGGTCTTACATATCGGTCTAAAACAGCTAAATCATAGGCTATGTTATACCCTACAATCGGGCGATTACCTATAAATTTAAGCAGTTTTTCTATCGCTTCAGCTACAGGCAAACCTTCATTGAGGTCGATACGGCGCAGCTTGTGAATTTTTACAGAGTCTTTTGGTAAGTCTTTGGGTGGAGACAAGGTTAGGGACAATTTTTCACTACTTAAAACACGGTTGCCTTTAATCACCACCGCTCCGATGGACAATATCTGTGCTTTAGAAACATCTAAGCTCGTGGTCTCAATATCCAAAGATACCAGTTCTTTGCCATAGTAGTGCTGAAATAGATGCTCCCAACCACTCTTGAGTTGACGCACCTTCCAAACATCTTTAACACGGCGTAACCGTCGCTTAATCATCATAACTGTCAACCTAGACGATACCTCAAAGATAGGTGTTTCTTAAAATCTTTAACGACTTGAAGTGACTGCCTCAACAAATTTTTTTCTAAACGATCCAAGGACTCTAAGTTGATATCGTTATTCAATTCTTCAGGCGTGCAATCTTGCTCTTGTTGTTGCAAATGGTGGGCCAAACGGAACCATTGCAATATTGAAAAAGACTCCATCAACTCGCTAGCTAAACGTGGGGGCAATACACCCAGTTTAATTAAGCTTTCAATACGTTTGTAAGTATTAGTTTCGGCGACCTGATATTGCATTGCTAAAACTCTCACTCCGTGGACTATGGGGAAAATACCACCCTTTTTAACATCAATTCCCGCCGCTCTATCTCTAATTCCACCCATAAAGTTCAAAGGTGTTTCAAACACTAGGGCCACTTCCGCAAAAGATGTTAAAAATCGTTGTTGTTGCTGTAATTCCCTTAATAACCAGTTGCGACTGGTCTTAAATAAGGCTTTATTACCAGCCACTGCATGTGCATCTATTGATATAGCTAAATTAAGTAAACTGTCACTGTCAGCCTTAGCAACCCAATCACGCATGCGCTGAGTCCATTCACTCAAGGGTTGCACCCAAAATGGATTATTCACCATAACCTGTCCAGGGCACCTTGGATAACCCAGATCTACTAGGGTTTGAGTATAATACTCCATGGTTTGTTGGCATTCAGGCCAATCTAGGCTGTCACGCATAATCAGGCCATTGTCTTGGTCAATTCTAACAATCTGTTCACCTCGGCCCTCACTGCCCATCATCACTAAACACACATGTGGCAGCACACTTTCAGGAACAACAAGATTAAATAACTTCGACATCAAACGTTTGTTAAGGGCGGCCAGTAAATCCATGGCGAAGCGAACTTTAACGCCTTGGGCATAAAGTGAACGAATTAAGTTGCCCATATCCCCCGCTGCTGCCTTAAGTTCGTCAATACTTGTCGCGCGTTCGATCCGCAATCCCACCACATGCGAATGACTAGAAAAATAACTTAAAGTGTCTGCTAAATCAATAATGCCATGCAATTCAGAACTTTGCATTACCACCACCCGGTCAATTTGGTGCAATGTCATCAAAATAAGTGCATTAAAAAGGTAATCTCCAGATTCGACCGTAATCAATCGATAGTTTGCGATGGCTTGCACATCGGTGGTCACAGGAAGTTTGTCCAACACAATTGCGTTTAATAAGTCTGTCCCAGTCACCATGCCATATCGCTTGCCACGCTGCACTAGCGCACAATCAACTTGCTGCTCATTCATAAAACGAGTGGCATCTTCTAAACTCGAACCATGGGGCAATAATGAAGCATCTCGCATACAGGAACTGTCTATACGTGCAAGCATAAACTCGGTCATATTTAGTGAATCATTTTTTTGTTCTAACAACTCGTTTTGTAGTGACAGATTTTTGTTGAAAAAATCACCAAAGTGAGGATTACGATAAATAAGGTCCAACAATATTTTTGTAGGAAGGATGTAACAAATAGTTTCTTCATCGGCAATGAAATCATGAATTGCAGAGCCACGCAGGGCCGACCAAGCTCCGAAATAGTCATCATTAGTATAGTGCACAAACGTGTGCCCACGGCGCTGGTCTGCATTTTTAACATCTAATTCGCTGACGCAGCCTTTTAAAATAATGTACAAACCTTCAGGCACATCACCCGTGCTAATAATCACTTCACTAGCCTGGTAATACGCTATATCAAGACTATCTTGCAATAGGCTGTACTCGTCCTCGTCTAGCAAATTAAACGGCAAGACATCCGCATTAAAAGCGTTACTAGCGTGCATGATTCATCATAAAACACCTATAAAAACCACTCCATTGATCAATAATATGCAGAGCCACTATTGCGCGGCACACGAATATTTTGCACAATTTGTTGAATATGTTTGGGCGGTTCTGGTGTTAAGTGCGCCACTAAATAGGCCACAATAAAGTTCAACACCATTCCTAAAGCACCAAACCCTTCTGGTGAAATACCCATTAGCCAATGTTCCGGTTCACCTCCCAAAAACTTAAAGTACACGATATAACTTATGGTGGAGATCAGGCCCACTAACATACCACTTATGGCCCCATATTTATTCATCCTCTGATAAAAGATCCCCATAATAATGGCTGGAAAGAACGAAGCGCAAGCTAAGCCGAATGCCAAAGCCACTACGGCAGCCACATAATCGGGTGGATGCATTCCCAAATAGCCAGCAACTAGCACTGCCACCATGGCAGCTAAGCGCGCGGCCAGAAGTTCCTGTTTGTCAGTAATTTGAGGCCTAATGGTTTTTTTCAATAGGTCGTGAGACACAGAAGTTGCTATTACGAGTAGCAATCCAGCAGCTGTGGACAAGGCCGCCGCCATGGCCCCCGCTGCGATGAGGGCAATAACCCAGTCTGGTAGTTCAGCTATTTCTGGATTGGCCAGCAC
>Ga0138261_1471323_pt1 | contig 9618 bp, 8 predicted proteins | sample RNAA_720151113_FD_105266 | JGI IMG/M metagenome (GOLD analysis project Ga0138261, IMG submission 105266) | Metatranscriptomics of polar marine prokaryotic and eukaryotic communities from Palmer Station, Antarctica after 72hr light incubation -... | ecosystem: Environmental > Aquatic > Marine >...
CCACGACGTGCCATAGTGAGTTCAACAATGATCAAATCATCACGCTCTACTAACCAACTCATGTGCCGAAACAGCTGACTCAAAGCCCATGCACTTCCTGCAGGCCCTGCTAATAAAGGAAGCTGCTCAATTGCAACAACCTGACGCGGCTCAACTAAAGCTAATTCCCCTTTGTGGTTGATGAAGCCACCACCCTTCCAACGGGCCATAAATATCTGTCGTGGTGCCTCAATCATTAGTCTATTTGGCCAAACACGACTGACCCTAGCCCCGTCAACCCATGGGTGGCCTTCCACTTCTAGGCGAATCGCCTGCAAATCTGCCCCAAAGAAAGAGTCGGCCAAATGAGCATTAACTTGGGCTTGTAAAACTAACTTTTCAGCCGCGGGTATATCAGTTTGTAAAATGATTTGCTGCAGTGGACGCTGCAACCATGGTTTAATGCTCTGCCAGGCCATAAATCCTGCGATCACGAGCACCACCAACAGCAGCAACTTAGCACCCCAAGTCCAGCCACCATTTTGCGCTCCATTTTGCGCTCCATTAGCCACTTTCATTACCCAGCCTCAACTCGTGCCAAGGTCAAATTCAAAATAACAAGTGCCAGCTGGGAAAAACTTAGCCCCACTGCTTTGGCTGCCATCGGAACCAAACTGTGGCTAGTCATACCAGGAGTGGTATTCACCTCTAATAACCAGTTTTGCCCATGCTTATCTCGCATCACATCAATGCGCCCCCAATCTTTGCAACCTAACACTTCAAAAGCTAAGCGGCATTCATCCTCCATGGCCTCTTGCTGCAGTTCTGTCATTGGGTTATCAAACAAATAACGTGTCTGGTCAGAGTAATACTTCGCCTGCAGGTCATAAAAAGTATTGTCCGTCTCTAAGCGGATCGCAGGCAAAGACAGATTATTGAGTATGGGTACTGTGTATTCATCACCATCAATGAATTGTTCAGCCATGACTTCACGGTCATATGCTGTGGCATCTTGATAGGCTTTTTCTAAAGCCTCTACTGAGTCAACAATATTAATACCCAAACTTGAACCTTCATGCACTGGTTTAACCACTAATGGCAGACCCAGACGTTGGGTTACTTGCCGCCAATTGCTCGTATTATGGAGTACTTCATAGTCTGGGGTTTTCACCCCATGTGCCAACCAAACTAATTTAGTCATGAGTTTGTTCATACCCAAACTAGACGCTAAGACTCCACAACCCGTGTAAGGCACTGACATAAATTCCAGTACACCTTGAAGCGTACCATCCTCGCCTCCTCGGCCATGCAGCATGATAAATGCCACGTCCATCTCGGCCTGCTGCAACTGAGCCAACTGATCTTGCCCATCAGCTCCAAGGTCTAGTCCAAAGGCATTTACACCAACATTTTTCAAATGAGTGAGAACTTGCTCACCACTCATCAAAGAAATTTCGCGTTCTGCAGAATTGCCGCCATAAATGACAGCAACGCGTGCCTCTGGGACTGTTAGCAAGTGTGCCCACATCTGGGGCAGATTCAGAGTTGTCATTTAACTTTCTTCTTGTTGCATTTTATCAAGCAAAGCGCGGGAGATTTGGCCAATGTCACCCGCTCCTTGGGTTAACAAAAGGTCACCCGCGTGCAGTATATTTTCTAACACTGGAGCAACAGCAGCGCCTCGCTCTACGAAAATTGGATCAACCAGTCCTCTTGACCGAATACTGCGACACAAACTGCGACCATCAGCACCGGTGATTGGTTCTTCACCTGCTGGATAAATGTCTAATAATATGAGCACGTCAACCCGTGATAATACATCCACAAAATCCTCATATAAATCTCGCGTGCGTGAATAACGATGGGGCTGGTATACCATCACCAAACGACGGTCTGGCCAACCTGCTCGGATGGCATCAATGGTTGCTGATACTTCACGAGGATGGTGTCCATAATCATCAACCAGAGTGGCAGTGCCGTCTTGAGCGGGGTAATTACCTAACACTTGAAAACGGCGTCCAACACCAGAGAAATGATTTAAGCCGGTTACAATATGTTCATCTGCGACTTCAAGATCGGTCGCCACTGCAATAGCTGCTAGCGCATTTTGAACATTATGCCTGCCCGGCATATTCAGTGCGATATCAAGATCTGCATGGCCTTGCCTGCACACAGTGAACGAAGTCACCATACCTTTTTGTTCAAGATTAACGGCCTTGATATCAGCATTGTCATCAAAACCATAGGTCATCAATGGCCGACTCACTTGAGGTAATATTTCCCATACTACTGGGTCATCAACACAAACAATGGCAAGTCCATAAAAGGGTAAATTATGCAAAAATTCCACAAAGGTTTTCTTTAAACGATTAAAATCGCCTTCGTAGGTGGACATGTGGTCGGCATCAATGTTGGTGACAATAGACGTTAACGGCTGCAAATGTAAAAACGAAGCATCGCTCTCATCCGCTTCAGCAACTAAATAGGCACTCGCTCCAAGCTTAGCGTTGGTTCCAGAACTAGTTAGTTTTCCACCAATTACAAATGTAGGGTCTAGCCCACCAGCCGCCAAAATGGAAGCCACTAACGACGTAGTCGTGGTTTTTCCATGAGTACCTGCAACCGCAATTCCATGGCGGTAACGCATTAACTCAGCTAACATTTGTGCCCTTTGTACCACTGGAATACGATGTGCCCGTGCCGCCAATAGTTCTGGGTTTTCATCTGCGACCGCAGTAGACACAACGACCACATGAGCGCCGCGAACATGAGCCTCTTGGTGACCTATAAAAATTTGCGCACCATGGCTTGCTAAGCGCTGGGTCACTGGGCTGACTTTGATGTCAGAGCCACTTATTTCATAGCCCTGATTAAGTAACACCTCAGCAATGCCGCACATGCCTACGCCGCCAATACCCACAAAATGAATACGTTTGATGCGCCTCATTTCTGGGATAGTATATTGATTTGGTGGAATCATTTTAACCACGAGCAATCTCCATGCAGTGTTGAGCCACTTTATCAGCAGCTTGGGGAGCGGCGCATGTTAACGCGGCTGCAGCCATCTGAACCAGCTTTAGCGGATGGCTCTGTAGAGCCCTAATGTTTTGACTAAGAGTGAGGGCTGATAGTTGAGTTTGTGGCATTAATATAGCTGCATCAGCTCGCACTAAAATATTAGCATTTGCCGTTTGATGATCATCTACAGCATAGGGGTAAGGCACTAATATCGATCCCATACCAGCGCCAGCTAATTCACTTATTGTCAAAGCTCCTGCTCGACAAATGACTAAGTCAGCCCAAGCATAGGCGCGTCCCATATCATCAATATAGGCATCTACTTGTGCCACAACGTTAAGTTTATTGTAAATGTCCTGAGTCTCTTGCTGGTGCTTAGTCCCTGTTTGATGCCACAATTCTGGGCGCTCATTGGGTGACAATAACGCCATCGCTTCTGGCACCACTTGATTTAGTGCAAGGGCACCCAGACTGCCCCCTACAATTAGTATTCTTAGCCCTGAATGCTCTGACTTCTTTGCTATAATATTGGGTCGTAAAGGGTTGCCCACAGTAATGGCATGGCCTTTTGCAAAACTACCAGAAAAAGCTTGCAAGGTAACATTAGCCAGAGGGCGTAATAATCGATTGGTCAGTCCAGGAATAGCATTTTGCTCATGTAAGATAAGCGGCACACCCATCAACTTGGCCGCCAATCCACCGGGGCCTGCTACGAAGCCACCCATACCCAGAACACAGTGCGGCTTAAATTGGTATATCACCTTCATCGATTGCAGTAACGACTTAAATAAACGCCATGGGGCGAGAAATAATGACCACTTACTTTTACCCCTTAAACCGACCACATCCACACAATGTAATCGCAAGCCTGCATCTGGAACCAAACGTGTTTCAATGCCTTTACCCGTGCCTAACCACTCAATTTTCCAAGCATGTTGTTGCAGCATAGCGGCCGTGGTTAGAGCTGGATAAACATGACCACCCGTCCCTGCCGCCATAATCAGAATTCGTTTTGCATCGGCTTGAGCTTTAGACCTTGTCATGACGCCGATCCTGTTTTTTATCATCATCAACAAACCATTGGTCTACATCATCAAGCCCAGGGGTGACGTCTGTATTCAAGGTATCTAGGGTCTTATGAGGAAAATCCAAATGAACGTCATTTTCGGCTTTCAAGGCGCCATAAGTCACACTATTTTCAAGAGATATGCGTAATAAAATCCCCAAGCTAGCAGCACACGCCAACATACTACTCCCGCCATAACTCACAAAAGGTAAGGTTAAACCTTTGGTAGGCAGCAAGCCTAAATTTACACCAATATTAATAATGGCTTGAGCTGCAATTAAGAGTACTAACCCATAGGCTAGGTAGGCTGAAAATAGGCGTCCTGAGCGTTCGGCTTTTTGACCCACATTTAAACCCCGCACGATGAACACGCCATACAAAGCCACGACCACCATGGCTCCAAAAGCACCCCACTCTTCAGCCAATACGGAATAAACAAAATCAGTATGGGCCTCGGGTAAGTAAAATAGCTTTTGCATACTCTGACCCAGCCCTTCTCCGAACCAACCTCCCCGGCCAAACGCGATTTGAGCCTGAGTCAATTGATAGCCAGTGCCAAATGGATCTGCCCATGGGTCTAAATAAGATATCAACCTTTTATAACGATATTCAGCAGCTAAAATAGTGATCGTTCCAAAGCCAACTGTCGCCAACATTACGATTGAAATATGACGTTTACGCATACCTCCTAAAAAAAAACATCCCCAAAACAGCACCCATCATTACCACCGCTGCACCAAAGTCCGGTTCTAACAAAAACAGTACGATAAAGGCACCTAAAACCACTAAGGATTTTAAAAATCCAGAAAAATTATTCCGCACTTCTTCTTGTTGGCGCACTAAATAACCTGCCATGAAGACGACAACAGCAACTTTGGCAAACTCTGAGGGCTGCAAACTTAACGGGCCAATAGGAATCCAACGGGTACTGCCATTGACGGTTCTTCCCAAACCTGGAATTAATACTGCTGCCAATAGAAGTAAGGCAATCAACAATAAATATGGGCTTTGTTTCTGCCACACATGGACGGGCGTTATCAGACAAACCACGAGTGTAATACTGCCCAAAAACATGAATAAAAGCTGACGCTTACTTTGGTAAAAAGGATCGTTAAACTTAACGGCGACCACGTCCATGGACGCAGACGTAATCATAATATAACCAATAAGTGCCAATGCCAACGCGGGTAAAAATAAAGCCAAATCGAGCCGCTGGGCAGTGACTGCATGCCACTGCTGAACTAAAGCCATCATGCTAAAGCCCTCACTAGTGCGGAAAAGTGATCGCCTCTTGCCTCAAAATTTGCATAGGCATCAAAACTAGCGCAGGCTGGTGACAATAAAACCAAATCTCCACTAACCGCTTGAGCGTGAGCTATGGATACGGCTGATTGCATGTCTTGTGCGTGAATGCACCTCACTTTGTCAACTAATGCCATTTCGATATCGTTGGCATCTCGACCAATCAACACAACTTGCTTGCCATAACGAGAGAGGGGAACAACAAGTTCAGAGAAATCAGCACCCTTACCTAGGCCTCCGGCGATGAGTATGATTTTGCCAGACAGGGCTGGGCCTAGACCTTCAAGTGCGGCGACAGTGGCGCCAATATTGGTACCCTTTGAATCATTAATGTAGGCGACCCCATCGATATCAGCCACCCACTCACATCGGTGAGATAAACCGGTAAAAACTGTTAAAGTTTTGATCATGGCGTCCATTGGCAACCCTACCGCTTGGCCAAGGGCGAGTGCAGCCAGTGCATTAGCCACATTATGTCGCCCAAACATAGCCAGTTTGTTGACTGCCATAATAGGTCTCAAACCCTGCACCATCCATGTGGTACCTGCCTCTTCTCTTAGGCCAAATTGACCAACGTCAGGATCACCTGAACTAAAACTTGTTTGAGTTACAGTGTCTGGGACTAGTGGATTAGTAAGGGCGTCATCTCCATTGATTACCACAGCTTTGCAGCCTTGAAATACGCGATGTTTAGCTTGGTGATAGGACATTAAATTATCATATCTGTCCATATGATCAGGGCTCACATTCAGTACGCAAGCCACCGAAGCACCCAAACCAGAGGTAGATTCTAATTGAAAGCTGGACAACTCCATGACGTATAAATCAACATTATCAGCTAACAACGATACCGATGGCTCACCAAGGTTGCCGCCAACAGCAACATTTAAACCTGCAGTTTTAGCCATTTGCCCCACTAAACTAGTAACCGTACTTTTGGCATTGGAGCCGGTGATTGCGACAATTGGTACGTTTGCTAAACGCGCAGCTTCAGCAAAAATATCAACATCACTGCGTATTGGAATCCCAGCTCTTGCCGCCGCGACTAAAGCAGGTTCTTGCATTGATACGCCAGGACTTAAGATAATTTGATGTGCGTTGGCGCATAAATCATAAGGAAAATCACCTAAATGAATAGGAGTCTCTGGCTGTTCTAAGGTTAGCTGATCAAAAAAGGGTGGGTGTTGCCGAGAATCAGCAACTTGATATCGTTCCCCTTGAAGTGCCAAATACTGTGCGCACGCGAACCCAGTTTTTCCCAAACCGATGATTAGGCTGAAGCGGTCACTGACGATCAACGACATCTTTAACTAGGCCTCTTGGTATTCAATGTGCTTAACCATAGATCTTACTTTCTCTTTAATTAACGGAGCTTGAGGGTGGCTAAACCAATCAAAACCAACACCACGGTGATAATCCAAAAACGCACAATAATGCGTGGTTCTGGCCAACCTTTGAGTTCAAAATGATGATGTATGGGCGCCATGCGGAAAATTCGCTTGCCTGTCAATTTAAAAGAGGCAACTTGCAATATGACTGAAACAGTTTCCATGACGAATACCCCCCCCATAATCAACAGCACCAACTCCTGGCGGACAATCACTGCCACCACTCCCAAAGCGGCACCTAAGGAAAGCGCTCCCACGTCACCCATAAATACTTGAGCTGGGTAAGTGTTGAACCATAAAAACCCCATACCAGCACCCACAATGGCCGCACAAAATATGACTAACTCTCCTGCACCCCTAATGTAGGGAATATTGAGATAAGCAGAAAAAACTGAATGGCCTGTTAGATAAGCAAACACGGCTAAGGCACCGGCTATGAGCACAGTGGGTAAAATGGCAAGACCGTCCAAACCATCGGTTAAATTGACCGCGTTTGACGTGCCGACGATGACAAAATAGGTGAGCAAGATATACATCACCCCAATGTTAATACCGACCGATTTAAAAAATGGCACAATGAGTTCTAACTCTTGAGGTGTTTGGGCACTGTAGTACAAGAACAAAGCCGCACCTAGCCCTCCTACTGACTGCCAGAAATATTTCCACTTTGCCACTAAACCACGAGAGTTTTTTTCTACCACCTTGCGGTAATCGTCTACCCAACCAATGGCACCAAACACCGCAGTGACGGCAATAGTGACCCAGATATAACGATTGGTTAAGTCGCCCCACAACAAAGCACTGATAAGAATAGCCACTAATATAAGCGCTCCACCCATAGTTGGTGTGCCTTCCTTAGCCAAATGGCTTTTGGGACCATCTTGCCGGATTGACTGGCCAATTTGCTTAGCTTTTAAGCGTTCAATCATATAGGGCCCAATAGCCATGGCAATAAACAAGGCAGTAAGGACACCCATGATGCCGCGCATAGTAAGGTATTGAAAAACACCGAAGGCACTATAATACTGGGTTAAATATTCTGCTAACCATAACAACATGGGCTAGATTCCATCGCTAATTAATGTTTCTACAACTTGTTCCATTTGGCTGGATCGTGATCCTTTAACCAAACAACTCAAGTCAACTTTTGGCAGTTGCTCAAAGCAACTGGATAACTCTTGTTTATTGACACAAATTTTGCCGTAATTGCCACCGGCTTGCAGATAACTATCCACTGCAGCAGCAGCCAACTCACCAAAGGCATAAAATTGCTCTATACCAGCGGCCGCAACTTGGGTGCCAATACGCTGATGCAACTGCAGTTCTTGTTGGCCTAGTTCTCCTAGATCACCAAGCATAAAACACCGCTGCCCATGGCACTGTTGTAAGACATCAATGGCCGCTTTTACAGAACCTAGGTTGGCATTATAGGTATCATCAATAATGCACCGGTTGTGACTCAATTGGTGGCTCACAAGGCGTCCTTGATAAGGCCTTGCAAGGGCTAAGCCTTGTACAATTTGATCCAGCGATAAGCCCAGAGCTGATGCGGCCGCGGCAGTGGCTAGGGCGTTAGCCACATTGTGCTGGCCTAATAATTGCAAATCGACTTGCTGCTGTTGCTGTCCTACATGCAGCATGAATTGACTACCGCGCAAAGTACGCTCGATAGCACTGGCATAAACGCTGGCCTTTTCATTGCTTAAACTAAAACTCCACACTCGCCTCGATTGGGCTAACGTTTGCCAAACTAAAAAGTGAGGGTCATCAAGATTCAAAACCACCTGACCCTTTTTAGAGAGGCCAGTAATAATTTCTCCTTTGGCTTTGACCACCCCACCAAGGCCACCAAAACCAGATAAGTGAGCTTCTTGAGCATTATTCAAAATGGCGACATCAGCCCCTACCATGCGACTGGTATAGGCAATTTCACCAATATGGTTTGCGCCAAGTTCTAGCACCCGATAATCAACATCATCTCGCATGCCCCAAAGGGTCAAAGGCACACCAATGTCATTGTTGAAATTGCCTTGGGTGACCTCCACTTCTCCTGCCTGAAAAAGGACCTTTTGTAACATTTCTTTGACAGTGGTTTTGCCACTACTACCAGTGACTGCAACAAACTGGCCATTGAGACTTTGACGCTTGATTGCAGCGAGTTGCCCCAGTGCAATACGCGTATCTGGCACCACTATCAGTGGTAAGTCTGTATCTATTTCTGTGCTCACTAAAGCCGCACAGGCACCTTGGTTTTGTGCTTGTGCAATAAACTCATGGCCATCAAAATTGGGGCCTACTAAAGCAACAAATAAATCACCCGCCGATAGGCTTCTAGTATCTGTAGACAGATGACTAAAAACTGCGGTGCCAATAACATGGCTACCTGGCAAGTTTTTGGATAGGTCGGATAAACTAAAGACAGCCATTAAGCTAAGCCTCCTGCTAGCGCATTCAAGACTTCTTCTTGATCACTAAAGTGATGCTTAAGGCCGGCAATATCTTGATAAGTTTCATGACCTTTGCCAGTTATTAGGACGATATCACCTGCCTTAGCGCGTCCCATCGTTAAGGCAATGGCTTTTCTTCGATCACCTTCTATGACTACTTTATCTAAGCGTTTAAAACCCTGCCCAATATCTGATAGAATTTTTTCACTAGGCTCTGTGCGTGGATTATCATCTGTGACCACCACATGATCAGCCCAGATTTCGGCAATGCTGGCCATTTTGGATCGTTTGTCCGCGTCACGATCTCCACCACAGCCAAACACTAGCCATAATTGACCCCGAGTTAGATGCTCTTTGGCAGCCATTAACGCTTGTTCTAACGCATCAGGCGTATGGGCGTAATCTACAATGGCCTGCG
>Ga0138261_1545954_pt1 | contig 9552 bp, 17 predicted proteins | sample RNAA_720151113_FD_105266 | JGI IMG/M metagenome (GOLD analysis project Ga0138261, IMG submission 105266) | Metatranscriptomics of polar marine prokaryotic and eukaryotic communities from Palmer Station, Antarctica after 72hr light incubation -... | ecosystem: Environmental > Aquatic > Marine >...
CTTAATCAATTAATTGAAAGAGTAAAGAAAATGGCTGACCAAGAATAGTAATTCGATAAGCTAATTAAGTACATCGAAACTTTATTAGAGAACACCGATGTCGAGTAAGCCTTAGTGGCGCATCTAGATAAGATGATTAGTTGGTGGGAAAAATTTGAGACCGATGGTCGCAGGAATTCTTACTACAAAATTTACCTCAAATTGTGCTGCCGCATCCTGCGAGACAAGCCCCTCATGATCAAACAGGAGGACACACGCTACAAATTGAGAAGTGTGGCCATCACAATCCTCGACCTCATCCAGCAGAAGGAGCCTCTGGGAGCAGAACGCCCCAACCAGCAGCAGGTGGCCGAAGAGATGGAAATGCAGCTCGAGCTAATTAAGACTTGCTTCAGCGTCATCATGAAGGACGGCGAGGACAATGCCGAAATCGCTTTTAAGATTGTCGAGAGCCACATCAACCGGCTCACACGTAAAGAAGACAACATCATCGACATCGACCAGGTCAAGGATGAAGTCCTCGACTACTGCCGCACCTTCCTCAGGTTTCTGGCCAACGACAACCAAGATACCGTGCCGCACGTGGTCGACATCCCCGTGAACGGGCAAATCATTTAGCCCCCGGGTGAAATTGTTTAGAACGACTCCATGCTCGCTGTTCGCAACAACTCTATCGCTAATCCTGACAACGTGGTGATAGGCGGTGGACTCCGGATCGTCCAGCCTCCCCATATCGCCGGGTCGACAACAATCCTTGGAGCAGGCGAAGAGCCCAGGCCCCAGATGATTGATTATCTAGCCCCCAAACTAATTCCCCAAAATATCGTGCCTCCTCCCACCCAGCACAAGGTAATTGAGACCCTCGGCTGTCACTCCCTCAAGTTTGGAGCCCAACTCCGCAAGCTGGCCGTGGTCCGCTGGCGCTACTCTCGGGAACCCAGTCCTGAGCGCGTTTGCGACGACATCAAGGACGACCTCATTAGAGTCCTAAACTTTATGCCTACTCCCGAGACCCAACACTACAAGGCCGAGCTCAAAAAGTTCACGAAGCAGCTGGAGTGTATGTGGAATATGAGTGAGATCCTGGTGATTATGATTCAGTACAACCCTGAGTTCATGAAGGCGCACATGCACCAGTTCTTCTGCTTCTTCAAGAACCTGATTGCCCACCTCCCCTCGTTCGAGAATAACCTACGCTACAACATTTTATACTAGCTCAATTAAAGTCTAGAATAAATCTTCGCCTCCCAGCCAGGCGCCTTCGTCCAACAGCAGTACAGAGTGAACGGCCAATGGGAGAAATTCCAGATGGAAGCTCGCCAGATTGTATACCGATTCAGCAGCTACTTCCTGGAAGCTAGGATTCTCCTCGGCTGGGGCACCACTACGGTTGACGTCCTCAAGCAGGTGAACAACTTTATAAAGAGTTTGTTCGACAATCTTGGCAAAGACCACAATATGATACAGCCTCAACTGAGCTAGCGCATGTTGGCCCATCTCCAGGAAAACCCCTGCCAGCTGTCCAACTTTCAGCTTGCCAAAGCCATCAAGATCCTTTTGGAGTGTATGAACAACAAAATCACACCCAGTACGGTCAAGAACCAGTTCCTCCTCAACTTGCATGCCTGCACCTAGCAGCTCGTCAACAACTGCAGGGACAAGGGAGACTGGGTTATTAAGGGCCCTGAGAACGCGGGAGGCTTCAGATTTGACGCTTACACCTTCCTCATGGAAATTCTGCACTGCCTCGTTGAGTAGAGCGCTCAGATGAACGCGATGCTGCTGGGTGGCAAAATCTTCCTTGACAAGCAGGAGCACCGCCAAAAGAAAAGGATTGCTGCTGGAAAGCCCGCGCTTATTCCACCTCCCACGCCCAAGAAGCAGCGCAAGTACATCTATGAGACATCTTCTTCTGAATCCGGCTCTGAAGGCGAATACGAAAACATGGACGATTTCCTTGAGTCTTTTGACCCAGAAGAGGCCAAGCCGAAGGAGGAGTTCAAGGAAGAATAAAAATTAGAGGAGGATGAACTTTCTAAAATAAAATTCGAAATGAAGGAGATCGAGCTTGTGGAAGCTTACAACGACAACTTCACGCTTAACTGGGCGTACACTCACACCCTCGGACCTAACTTTGACGGCCAGAGACTTGAAGAGTCGCTCACATCCTCTAGCTACTCGTTCGTCAAGAACATCTTCGTTTTTGTGGGATTCGTCATTGAAGGATTAAAGAAGGCTAGAGCTAGCAAGCAGCAGCCAGGTAGGCCCCAAGCTGAGGGCGATAGTCTCGACTGCCGCGCAGTCAAGCTCCTCAAGAAGCTGATGATTAACGGGACCAACCTCATCTAGAACCTCCACGAAGTCCTCCCAGCTGCCCATGAGTCTAAGAAATTGGCTGAGCGCTTCGACCTAGTTTGGCTCAGATTAAGGCCCAGCTACTTCCGCGACCTGCTCCATGCCTGTGGAGATGAGGTCTTCAGCATGCTAGTCTATGTCAAAGCTACTCAGTGTGAGCGATTCTCCGACGCCATCAAGCAGAAGGAGGACGTCGGCATCTGCCACTTCATGAGCTACGCCTTGGAGGTGAACGCCAATGGCAACCTGCCTACCCAAGATTGCAACGTTGAAATTATCAGCCATTATCTGGAACTGTTCACCAAGTACCTGATTGAGCGTTCTAGGATGTTCAGCCTTGAGAATGAATTCAAAGTCCCTCTCTGCGGCCTTTCCACATCTGACAGGAAACTAGCGGAGCTCCCTTACGGCGACGTCCAAGAAGCCATCCAGGATTTCCTTCAGAAAATCAACAGAGAGACCATGAAGCGATTCAATGAAGTCCGCAACCACGACACCTTCTTCTCAGTCTTCGTATTCTGCGTCAGGCAGATTCACTCTGGCTACTTCGCCCGTAACTACTTCAAGATTCTACGCAACTTTTTGCTGTGGGTCGAAGACACTGACGAGACTCAAAACAGTGTCATTAAGATCATCAAGATTGACTTTATGCCCCTCATTCAAGGCCTGTTGGAAACCTTTTTACAGCGAAAGGAAGAATCTCTGCAATTCCGTGAGCTCTGGCAAGAGATTGAGTCTAACGAGATTAACTGTCTGATGCCTGCGAAGGCCAAGCAGCTGCTGGACCATTTCCCTCACATCATGAGGTCTATAGTCGACTGCTTGCGTGCCAACCCCAACCACTCTGGGGACTACTAGCAGCAGATTCAGATTGGAATCCAGACGCTCAAAGACTGGATTTAGCTGCTTAACCTTTTCCCTGAGCTACTTGACCCTGTCATCAACCAGTGCCTACCAAAGCTGAACGCAGCCCTTAATCAGAACATGTACCACATGCCTCAACACGCTCAGCGCCTCATGGCCAAGCTTGGAGCTAAGACACGACAATACAACGAAGACTACAAGATCAGTACTCGCAACTACGCTGAGGATGGGCTAAACTTCAAACTCCAGGACAAGCACTCCAAGCAAAGTGTGGTCCTGGGAGTAGATGCCTTCATCAACTCCATCCTCTACGCTCCCGTGTCTACCCAAGGAGTAGCCTTCGTGAGGAACGTGTTCTTCTGCTACGTAGACCCTCAGATCGATATTGACTTCATTGTGGCGTCCATCGCATCTCTAAGAGATAAACCACCAAGCGAAGAGCTATTCGCCAACGTGGGTGTCTAGCCAAGGATCAAATTCTAAGATTTCTGTAATAACACCAACAATGGAAAATTCAGCAAGATGCGAAAGCAGCAAATCACTGTGAGCTAGATGATCAGAGGCAGTGAGAGTCACACTTTTGAGAAAATCCTGAGGTATATGTTTGCTACCTGCACCTCCTCAAGCAACTCCAAGGCCACGAGCCAGAAGCATATCCGCTTCATGAAGTGGGTGAGTAAGTACTTCACTCTCATTTACATAGTCAGAAATGGCAAACTGATGCACACTGAGGCAGACGAGATCAACCCCCTCCTGTTCATTGAGCTGCTCAACTACTTCTTCTTCTACATCAACCTGCACTACACCAGCAACTAGAGTAGGTCTACTTAGGCTCGTGCTCAGTATAATGGTTCCATAGTCGCCCTAAAGACGATGCTAAGGCTTCTCAACTAATTCTACGGCGACAGACCTGAGATCTTTGACACTCTGGAGATCGTGAAGATTCTCATCAAGAAGATCTGCCAGATAACTAACCTAGCAGTCAACATAGCCCTCTAGGTGCTGATTAAAGAGTTGCCAGCTCGTACTCTAGCTTAGCATATCGGTTCTATTCTAGACACCCTTTTCTAGCTGCTCAACACGGCCTCCGACTCAATAGTCAAATAGATTGAGAATGAAATTGAGCCAACTTTAATGGTCATCCTAGCTAGAGTTCTCTACCCTCAAGTGAAAGACGGTAAAAAGAAGTCTAAGAACCGTGGCGTAGAGCCCAGTACTGACTTAGGAATGAGCCAGGCTGAGAAGGACAAGATCTTTGAGACGATTATCGACAAGCTGGCTCAGAACATTTTAAGCCAGTAGAAGTGCTCTCGCTTGCTGGCAACTAGAGTTCTCATCAGTATCGCTAAAAATACGAAGCAAGATCTGGCTGACATCCTCAGCAACACGAACTGCTCTCTTTATGTTCCACCAGCGTAGCCCATGACTTCGCGTCAACAGGCTCCTGCTCCTGCAGTGGAACAGAAGAAGAACTGGAGTTGGTACTACCTCAACTAGGTCGAGAAGAAATCTAAGGACATCATCGAGATGTTCAAGGGAGGTTACTCTCAAATCAAGCTTTTGATTGCTTACTTTGAGCTGGTCCAGTTCGTGCTAAAGTATTCTCAGGAGGATGTCGTTTTCGACAAAAAACACCTCTTCTGGGGCATTTCTGACATGATGCTGTTAATCCTCGAAAATGAGAGCGATATGTTTGACCAGGTGGTAGAGCAGAATGAAAGGAACGCTCACTACCCTGACCCCATCCTGCTGCGGCAGTCTAAGAGATACATGAAACTAGAAAAAATGTACGTTTCGCAGAACAAGTAATTCGACCCTTACTCCTTCTCCCTCCATCCCCACCCTTTCCTCTCCAAGAACCACTTTGAAGTCCAGATGCAGGCCAGGGACGAAGCCAGGAAGCTCGAAACAGACGCCCTGCTCAAGAAACAAAGCCACATTGCCCTAGATATATTTGCCGTTCCAACCGACGCTACTCAAAAAGCTGACTTATCAAAGATAGACTTCACGAAGATCAATCCTAAGGCTGAGTAACCTGTAGACAACTTCTAGAACTTGGTGACCCACCTGTCCAAGCAAGTGACCGACTTCATCAACAAGAACTTCCCCAGTCAGAGGATGTCCTAGAAGCCCACTGACATCAGGTACGAATACCTGAAGCAGCTCCATGAAATCTACCCCAACGTCAGACTCCATTCCGACCTCATTGTCCACGTCCTCGAGCTTCTCTGCGACATCGTCACTCACCCCAAAATCACCAAGCACGTCAAAGACAGGTACGAGGAGTTCTACAGTTAGATTAGACAAGACACTGCAGCCAATGTTGCCCAGCCTGCTCAACCTCAACCTTAGCCTGTCTTCCTGAAAACAAGGATGGATTTCTATGCGGTGGAGATTAAGTCCAAGATCATCTGCTCCTACTTTAAGTACTTTTTGAAGGATGAACTCTCGGTCTAGAAGAAGTCTAAGCAATGCCTCAAGCGCCTCATTCAGCTCTACGGTGGCTCTATCTTACCTAGGAAGATCCTGAACGACTGTGTCAAGCCCATTCTCAACACGATCTCTAAGCAAGACTTGCCCGCCTCTCAGTTCTAACATTTTGGCATGCTGATCAAAATCATAACCAGCTGCTTTAACGAAGCTTTGTTGAACCACCTGACTACGTCGCTGTTGGAGCTTTAGAATATTGTAACCCAGTAGAAGTACAAGACGAGGTACTTGCACCAGCAGCAATAGCAGCCAGTGGTCTAGCCTCAACCACCTAGTGGAGAAGCCCCTGTCATCGGGATACACGATGCAGCGGAGATCAATGGATAGGCTCCTGTTCCAATTATTGATGGCAACTCAGAGTAGCCTAATATCGATATCCCCATCCCTCAGCCTAACGTACCTCAACTTTAGTAACAGCCGATTCAGCTGACTATCGAGCAGAGACAAGAAGAGCTGTAATATTTAGTAGACCAGTACAACTAGAAAGTACAGTTGATTGAAGTGGTGTCCAACATCATCAACAGCATGCACCAGCTCATCCTGCAGAGGTATCTACAGCAAGTACAGAGGACGGATGACACCATCATCAAAGTGTTTACTCAGTCACAAAGCTTCTAAGAGGACATCATCCAAAACTTTGACGCCAGATTCGACGCTCAGTTAGCCAAGATTATCCCAAATGAAGCGGAGTAGCAGAGACTGAAACCCCTTGCCTTGAGAAAGCTGACTTCTCTACAAGTTAAGATTGGCTTCCTACAAAGCGATCTACAGGAAGGAATCGCTAAGATTTTCAACTTCCATTCACCCGAAGCTCACCAAGCCCTACACCTGGTCTTCTAAAGTCCTCAGACCTACATGCAGCCTGTGCTGAACCTATTCAAGCTGAAAGAGACGATGTGCTTACGTGAGAGAATCTAGAGGGAGAACCTGTTCCACAGACTAGTAGATTACAACCTGCCTCTACTTGTCTAAAACAACAACCCCGACAACAACAGACCTAGCGACACCTATCACTTCCACAGCACCTTCGCTATTGAACTAATCCACATTGTAGGCAAGTACTACCCACCTCTGCTCACTCAGGCCAACAACAATTAAGTCCTTGACGTCCTGAGGGGAGTCTGGATCAGGAAGCAAGAGGCCATGCAATTCCTGCCCACAGAAACACGCCGTCTCTACTCCAGGATCCAGAAAATCTTAGTAGTCTACTGCAAAAACGACAACTCTGACATCCAGATTCTGTTTGACCTCTTGAAGCAGTTCTCCCTTTACTACTGGATTGACATGACACCTCTTATCGACCTGTGCACCAATTACATCCCTAACCACACCAACAAGAAGAGAAAGCAGAAGATCCTAGACACTGCTCTCAACAAGATTCAGACTTCTCGCTGCGAATTCGATCAGAAATACATGTTCTTCGAGTTCGCCTTCATGCCCATAGCTCTTCAGTGTTATGACAACAACGAGCTGTTCAAGGATCTGTTTACGCCCTAGTTGATCGCCTAATTCGTCGACACTTTCTTCAGTGTGAGGCACGGAGATGGCCAAGAGTTCTGGAGGCTAATCCAGCTTAAGCTTGAAGACAGGCAAGTCAACTACGAGAGCTTCTTCACTGAGATCATCAAAGTACTTACGATCATCGTCAAGCAGCTGCCTCCCAACGGCGATGAAGTAATCAAGATTTGCTCGTCTGGCTCCATCTTCAAGTTCTTGATTGCGTGTGCCAAAAACACCAAGTAAGAGGCCACTAAGTAGCATGTCTACTATGCCATCAGTCTATTCGGAATAAGGCTCTTTGGCATTGATGAGCAAGGGGCTTCCAACAACGTTCAGCCTGTGCCCCTCATTCAGCAGTTCTCTCAAGCTGAACGCAATTAATTGGATAGTCTGGATAGCATCCTAATGGCTATTATTGAGCACCAGAGCTCTATCAAAGACTACGCTCAGCATACCCTTACCATGGATCACAAATCTGCCAACAACCACGGTCTAATGCAGAAAGCGTTCATTAACCTATCGAGGATTTTCTAGAACGAAAGAGTAATTCAAATTTACCAGAATGAGCACCGTGGGAACGGCCAGTCTAACACTCCATTCGCTGAGACCGAGTGCCACCGTGTTGCTTACTACTTCAAGAGACGCTACTGCCTCCTGAAGCAATATAGTGAAGAGAGGATCGCCCTCTGCTCTCTCGTTGCCAAGAACGAGGCTCTCTTCTACACCAGAGATACCAACCTCCTGACCTACGTCGAGAAAAAGCTCGGCTTCATGGTCAACACGATCCTGGGCAAACAAGGCGATTTCTTCTAGACTGGCACTTACAATCAGTTCTAAGGAACCTAATATGATCCTCAATTCCATGGGACTGCTCTTAACATAATCGAGACTCTCATGAAGTGGTCCGACAACAAGATCGCCCTAGAGATGAATCGCTACGAATTTAGCCAAACCCTAGGCTAGGTTAAGCTCAACCCCCACCTCTACTCTAGCATGTACAATATCTACAAGCAAGCATTGAAGCTGTTCGAAGAACACATGAAGTACCTCGACAGCCTAAACGAAGAGGCTCAGAAGGTGGATGTCACACGCGCCCAAACAATGATGGCAATTCAGTCTTACTAATTAGCCTAGGACAACCTGCCAAAGTTCACCGTCAGGATTATGGTCATCCTCAAAAAATTGATTAAGCATTTTGCAATCTTGCCCATTGAGGAGCACAAGAATTACCCTTTTTACGTCTACGACACCAGGAAGTCAGGCAGCTAGCTCTACGAGAAATTATATGCCATCCCCACTGAAATGACTGAGAAGAAGAACTGGTGCATCTATTTTTACCTCAACTTGGCTAACGAGTGCCTCGATGTGGGCTTCGACCTGACCAATGTCTATAAAATGCTCATCCCACTTCTTGACCACAACCTGCTCATCGTACCTCAGCCTCCCGTGCAGTAATTCAACCAGCAGTTCTAACCCGATAACCAATTCGGCAAAATTACTAACTTCCTCGTACAGAACTACATGGTGGAGCTCTTCTGCAAGATCATCTAGAAAAAAGACTTCTTTACTAACATTAAGAAATGCAACTAAGGAATTAATGAAGAAAGATTCTCAGAGGACACCTTCCGCAGACTGCTGAACAAGAAAGTTACTCAGGACATCAGCAACGCCCAAGCTAAAGATATTCAGCAGCTACAGGAGAAGATAGTTTAGAACTTCAACAACAAACAGCAGAGAGATGAGACCTCCGTTATCTATATGCAGCTCAGACAGTGGGAGCCCAAGCAGATTTCTAGTATTGTCCCTCACTTTTCGATTAGACTTCTGTAGAATCTAGAGAAGATCAAGGAAAGAGGAGAGATCTGTCAGTCTGAGATTAACTACTGGGTCTACCTGGCAGATAACAAGATGTCCATGGACCTGCCAGTCCCTCAGAATAGTGAGTCGTCTCATGCTAACAAGATCTTCAGAGACCTGATCACGGTGGTTCAGAACCTTACTTGTAGCTTCAGGAACGAAATCTTCAGCGAGAAATACCTCGATTTAGCATACATTATTATCGCTTAAGAAAGTGCTAAGAAGGATCCATCAGTCGAAGTCCCTCCCACTTTCTACGAGGGCAAACTCCAGTTCCCTATCGACTTGATGAAACTCAAAATGAACGAGCCTTCCTACGGCATCTACGTGCGCGAGTCCCTGATTATGGCTCTGAAACTGGTAATCACCTAGATTAAATCCCAATACATGCACTAGGATGAAGCCATCATCAGACTTGACTAGGTCCGCCAAGTACTCCAAGTCTTCCACAAATTCAAAACAGATATCTACACTCTCACTGAGCTA
>Ga0138261_1506772_pt1 | contig 9511 bp, 19 predicted proteins | sample RNAA_720151113_FD_105266 | JGI IMG/M metagenome (GOLD analysis project Ga0138261, IMG submission 105266) | Metatranscriptomics of polar marine prokaryotic and eukaryotic communities from Palmer Station, Antarctica after 72hr light incubation -... | ecosystem: Environmental > Aquatic > Marine >...
ATCAGTTATTAAGTTTTAAGTTTTAATTTTCATCAATTTCAAGAATTATTCTTGGGAGATCTCATGCTAGCTCTTGATGCTTTTGGAGATCCTTGACCTCTTCTTGGGCTTCCTCTGCCGATTTGGGCGGCGCTGATTCCGTGGGCTTCAGCGTCTTTCAAGCTCATGCGAGTGTTCAGCTGTGGGTCATCACCGTAGACCTTCATGTTGTTAAGTTGGTCCTTCATCGCGTTTTTCATGTCTCCCATTCCGACGGCTTTTGGTGATCCTTTTGGAGAAGTCATTCTGATTGACATCCTGGCAGCAGGCCCTTTCTTGCTGGCATCATAGTCAGGGTCGTTTCTCTCCTCTTGTTGTTGAATCTTCAGAATTTCCATTGGGCCATATTGCTCGATAAACTCATCAGCACTCATGTAGCCTCCACCAACTCTAATGACCAGCTTTCCGTTGATAATCTTGGCCAGAATTTGCTTGGTTCCAAAGAGATATTTACCAGGACCGAGACGCTTGATAGGCAAGTTGAGCTGGTGCTTGTTGAGATGGAATGCAAAGAGCTCATCGATAGCATCACCTTTGACAGCCTTGTAAACCTTCACTTCCTTCACCTTGTTAAGCTCTCTCTTGAATGGGCCCCACTTATCTTCCAGCTCTCGCCTCTTCTTGTTCAACTCTCTCAGATTCTTGAGCATCTCATGGATCCTCTTCCTATATTGGCAGTTGACCTTGAGCATATAGTACATGTCATTTGGCTTGGTGTTGTCTCCATGTTGACTACTGGCTCCTCTAGACTGAGCATCAGAATTATGACCAAGTCTAGATTTACCAGGAGCGAGAATCAAGTTCTTTGCCTTTCTTCTGACTTCACGTTCTTTCTTAATTTGATCTGGAATATCGTTATCGAACTCTTCAAAGCATTCTTCTTTTTCTTCTAAGAGATAGTTCACTTCTAGATTGAGCTTCTCAACATCAGCGACATACTCCTTGATGCCTTCGACGAGTTTGGTGAAGTCCTCTACATCTGAAGGAGAAGAAGCAGATTCAAGCTTCTTGGTGTTTTGTTCAAGTTTTGGATACATCTAGTCCGTCTCGTTTGTCAGGTCATTGTGGAAATCTCGGAGCAGGTTATCGATCTCCTCGAGCTCTTCATCTCTTCTGCAAAGCTTTCGGAGTGAGTCCCACTCGATGATCTCGTTCTCCAACTTATTGACGAGTCCTTCGCATTGCTCAACCTTTAGAGTGGCATCATCAACTTCAGTCTTGAGAGTTTGCATAAGTTCAATTGACTTGGTTTGCTGGATCTTACCAATGATACCTTAAATCTTATCAATTTGCTCAAAGTTGCCTTCAATATTTTTGAATACCTCTGGCATCTCGTCTTTCAAAGCTTCGATGAACTCTTCTTCCTCATTTCTTGAGCAGTTTCCATCCATCTCACCTCCGCACTTGTCGATTTTTGCAAGTTCGGTTTATGCAGTCACAAGTCTCTCTCTCAACTTTTGGTTTTTGATATCGAGCAGTTTTGAAGCATTTTCGATATCTTGGACGATCAACTTGTTATTAAGTTGGTTGGTCAAGTCATCAAGATCCTTCAATCTTGCAAAAGCATCACCAATCTTTGCCTTAAACTCTCTTACTTCGACGATGATTGGGGCATTATCAAAGCTCTCGAAATCGGGTCTAGTATATCGGTTAAGTTTGTTTTGTTGGAACTTGTTAAAGTCTCTCTTTTCTTCCTCAAAGCCTTTTAATTTTCCTTCGATGACTTTGATGAGCTTCTTGATTTCAGCTTCTGAGTCACTCGTTCCTTCAAAATCTTCATCAGCTTGTTGAAGATCTTTGAAGTCTTCCTCAATTCTTTCAAGTTTCTCTCTGAATTGGTCAATTTCATTTTCTCTCAAGGCGATATTGACTGGTAGTTAGCATTCTCCCATCTTAGTCTTGATCTCATTGACTGCATCTTGTGCATCATAGGCATTGTTGAGGACCTCTTCGATTGCTTGTCTCTCATTTTCGATATTCTCGGTGACCTTTTCCAATGTTGCATTATCCGTGGTCTTCTTGCTCTTGATGAGCAACGTCTTGACGTCGCCTTCCTTCTTGTTCACGACATCTTCGATTTCATGGAGTTGGCTTTTGGCACTCATCAATTTTGTGATGTTGTCTTCTATCTATGCTCTCTCCTCCCAGTAGTCAGCAGTATCGTCTGGCTCTGCTCCAGTTTTCATTTCTTGGTTCGTCTTCAGCATCTTTTCAATTTGATTTGGAAGCTCAGCCAAAATGCTTCTGAGCTTGGCGATATTGTCATTGATCTCCTTGGTGGAGTTGCTAATACTTCCATGTGAGTTTTGCTGGGCAATCGTCTTGTTGATCAAGTCTCCCAGCTCCTTCAACCTTTCAGTTGCATCTGCAATCTTATCCTTATGGGTCTTCACTTATGGAATGATTACAGATTGTTTGCTCAGGTCTAAGAAGTGCTCTCTCTTCAATGTTTCAAGATTTACTCTTTGTTCAGTAACGAATGCTTTTTGCTCCTCTCTGAAGCCTTAGAGCTTGTCACTGAGATCAGTCATCATCTTTGGGTCTGCATCACTGTGAAGGCACTTCTACAGAATGGCGAAACTGTCATTGACAGCCATGAGCTTGTCTTGGAATAGCTCAATTTCTTGTTGTCTCTTCTTGATGTTTGCTGGGATCTGGCAGTCGTCCATTTGTGTCCTGATTGCTGTCACGTTTTCTCTAATCTTTTCAGCATGCTTGAAGATTTGACCAACTACGAGTTGGTGCTTGGCGAGCTCTTCTGTGATGTTACCGAGGGCGTTGGTGTCATTTTGCTGCTTGCTCTTCTGCACAAGTTCCTTGACGTCATCTTCTTTGGCGCCAAATTGTTCATCAACTTGGTCAATTTCTCCTTGAAGCTTGGTCAAGGCTTGTTGATTGGCAGCAATTTCCTGCTTCTTTGCCCAGTAATCTGCAGTTTCATTTGGATATCCTTTCATTGGAGCAGCTGCAAGTTGCATTTGAGCCAATGTCTTCTAGAGTTCATCAATTTCTTTTGGAACTTCATTTATCATTTTGGAAAGGCTATTTAAATTAGCTACTAGACTCTTGTTAGACGCATCGATCTTGAGCAACGAGGATTTCTGGGCTTTGCCTTGTTTGAGGAAGTCTTCGAGCTCATTGAGTCTCCTGTTGGCATCTTGGATCTTGAGCTTGTGTTCTCTGACTTGGAGAATGATTGGGGCATTCTTGATGTCAGAGAAGTCCTTTGGCAAGTACTGCTCCAAGGTTGTCTTTTGGAACTCAATGAAATCAGCCTTCTCATCTTCAAAGCCACTAAGCTTTCTGACGATTTCATCGGTCAATTTTCTGATCGTAGCTTTAGTATCGCTTGAGCTATCTTCAGAGTCGTTCTTCTTGAGCTCTTGGAAGTCTTGGCTGATTCTCTCCAGTTTCTCGGCGAACTTTTCAACCTCATCTGCTCTCAAGGTGATTGTGTGTGGAATGTCGCATTCATCCATCTCGTTCTTGATGTAGTCCACTGTTTCTCTGCATGTACTGGCTTTTGCCAAGATCTCCTGAACTGCTTCCTTCTCAACCTTGTAATCTCTGGCAATCTTCTCAAGCTTGTCAACAGCTTTGGTCTTCAGCGTTTCAGCTTTGAGATTTGCGACGTCCTCTTGCTTCTTCATGAATTCTCCATCGACTTCATGGATTTTCTTCTGCACATCTTTCAAGTTGTTCATCTAGAACTCGATCTACTGCTTCTTGGTGAAGTAGTCTGCAGTCTCATCAGGCTCAGAGCCCACTCTCATCTCTTCCAGTGAGGCCATCATGTGCTGAATTTCGTTTGGCAGCGTATTCAAGAAATCTTTGAGGTTCCCGATATCTAGCTCCAAGTCCTTGTTTAAGGTATTGATTGACTGATATGATCCCTTCTTCTGCTTGCATTCATTAATGTACGCATCTAGCTCCTTCAATCTTTCGTTGGCATCCACAATCCTTGCTTTGAATTCACGTACTTCAACAATAATTGGAGGTGCAGTATCGTTGGACAAGAAGTCCTTCTGGGTATGAAGCTCAAGCTTTTGCTTTTGGAACTCAAAGAACTCTTTTCTTTCTTCATCAAATTGGTAGAGCTTGCGGTCAATCTCATCAATGAGCTTCTTGATTTCTATTTTAGTCTCTTTGGATAGATTGGAACTCTCGGCATAATCAATTTTGAAATCAAAGAAGTCGGTTTAAATCCTTACAAGCTTCTCTTTGAAGGAGTCAATTTCATTTGCTCTCTTTGTGATATTTTCAGGGATAAGGCATTGACCGAGTTGATTTTTGATATCAAGGATGTTGTCGTTGCAAGCTTCGGCTTCTTCAAGGATTTTGTCGATTTCAGTTTTTTGGTGCTCAAATGCCTCCTTCAGCTTTTCAAGACCAACGGTGTCAGTTGGCTCTTTGCTCTCTTCTATGAGACTCTAGACCTCGTTTTCTTGCATGCTGTATTTGGCTCCCACCTGCTGAATGTTTGTCCTCACAACTTTGAGGCTGTAGATGTGCTCCTCAATCTGCTATCTCAACTCAAAGTAATCTGCGCCTTCATCTGGTACTGATCCATTGTACATTTCTTGCAGGGTCTTCAACATGCCTTCAATTTCTTCTGGCAAGGTCCCAAACATTTCTTTGAGAGCACAAAGGTCAGCATTCAGAGCGTCAGTGAGCTCATTGATCACACCGTAAGCTTCTTTCCTTGCTTGGCTATCCCTGACGAGATCAGCAAGAGCCTTGAGCCTCAAGATGGCGTCATCGATTCCATTCTTGTGTCCTCTTACCTCAGCAATGATGGGAGCATTGTCAAGACTGACAAAGTCCTTTTGTGTATACTTTTCAAGAGTTTCTTATTGCATTTTATCAAATTCTTCTTTTTCGGCGTCAAAATTGTTAATTTTCTTTTCGATTTCCATTACAAGCTTCTTGATCTCAGCTTCAGTATCTGGGTTGATGAAATCTTCATCAACGTCTTCATCCTCTTGTTTCAGGTGTTCAAACTGTTCCTTGATGGAGTTGAGATCTCTCTCAAATGTGGCCAGGTCTTCAGCTCTTTTACTGATAGTTCTTGGAATCTCACAATCACCCATCTGTTGCTGGATCTTATCAACTGCATTCTTATGGTCATTGGCATTCTTCAAGAGCTTCTCAATTGCTGCTCGTTCCTTATCGAAGTCACCAGTGATCTTCTAGAGGCCTGAATTGTCCTCAACTTCTCTGCTCTTGGTGATCAGATTATCTACTGACTCTTCTCGGATTGGGAATTCATCATCGATTGCATCTAACCGAGTTTTGATGCTTTAAAGACTTTCAACGTGCTTCTGGATTTCATCTTTCTTTTCCCAATAGTCAGCGGATTCGTTCTCGTCAGCCTTATTCTTGGGCTCAGATCCCAGCTTCATCTCTTCCAGGGTCTCGAGCAGCTTTTGAATTTACTCTGGAACTTTGTCTAAGATATCATTTATTTGATCAAGATCGCCATCGCATTTGATTTTGAGGGTGTTCATTTTATCATACTTTTCCTTTTTCTCTTTTATTTAATTGAAATAGTCCTCCAACTCTTTGATTTTCTCCAATGCATCCCGAATATTCTCTTTGTGCTCTCTGACTTCAACAATAATTGGAGCATTATCCTTTTTGACGAAGTCTGCTTGACCGTACTTCTCCAACACTTTCTTCTGGAACTTCTTGAGCTCTCTCTTCTCTTGGTCATGAACATCGAGCTTCTCAATAAGTTCATTTATAATACCCTTGATCTCGGCTTCATATTCATTTGACTGCTCGCTATTCTTTTCTGCAGTCTTGAATTGCCTGAATTGTTCATTGATCTTCTCCAGCTTATCAGACAAGTTGCTGAGCTCCTTTGCCCTTTTGGCGATGTTGGTGGGTATGAGACAGTCATCCATTTCTTTTCTCAAGGCATCAACTTGATCTTTAATTCCAGTTGCTTTGTCAGTCATGGCTGCGCAGATGTCTCTGTGCTTCGTCAAATCTTAGATCAGCTCTTTTAATGGTTCAATATCCTTGGCTGATTGGGATTTGCCTTGGAACTGCGCTGTTGCTTTTTCAACAGTTGGGAATTGTTCTTGGACCTCTGCCAGCTTTGCTTTTTGGGCAAGCAATATCTTGATTTGCTGCTCAATCAGCTTTTTCTTTTCAAAGTAATCTGCTGTATTTTTGTCTGGTTCTGTGTCATTCTTCATCTCGTTGAGGGCTGCAAGCATGTCTTCTATCTCTGCTGGCAAGGTGCTCAGCAGACCTTTGGTCTTGGCGAGAAGGTCTGCAATTTGTTTGTTTAGATCTTTTGCCTGAGCCGATAAAGAGCCTTGCGTGCTGCTGTTGGCTCGCAAGTTCTTCAAATCCTCGATTCTCTTATCAAGGTCATCGTTGATTTCATGGTCCTTCTCAAGCAGAACATCAGCCTTAGCATTGGCATCCCCAAGCTTGGCACGGATATCGTCAAGTTGTTTTGGTGTAAAAGTTTCTGGGTTTGAATACGCATCGTCCACGCTTGCCTTTATCTCGTTTCTTTGTTCTTGGAGAGCTGCCATCGAGCCTTCCAAGCCATGAATTTCTTCTTCGATGGCTTTAGCTTCTTCTGCGAGCTATGCAAGAGTCTCAAGTAGAGCAGGGTCGTCTTTGGCCTCGGTCTCTTTGACCTCGTCCATGAGTTTATTGTACTCGACCAGCTTCTTCAGAGCAGCTGTTTTCAAGGCGTCCATATCTGCCAATTTCTTGTCGAGCTCTGCCATTGCTTCATCTGCAGCCTTGACATTCTTGCCTTTCTCCATTTCAATCATTGCATCAACGTCCTTCAAGAGAGCCTCCAGCTTAGCGAGCAATGGTTTGATTTCATTATCTAGACTATCAAAGTCCTCACCAAGAACTTTCATCTTCTCCATGATCTCCTCGATCTCCTGTTGCTTGACTTCTCGCTCACCCAGCTCATTGAGAGGTTGAATATCATCCATTAACTTGTCTTATTTGGCAATCAGTCTCTTATGAATATCTTCATATTCATTCCTAAGATCATGAGCTCGACTCAGGTTTTCAGCAACCACTTTCACAAATGGCTCATTTCCCTTATCTGGCTGAGCAGCATTAGAAAGAGGGCTGACAGCTGTGATTTAAGCAATGACTTGATCAACTTTAGCAGTTTTCTCTTTCAGAGTGGCCTCCAGCTTGTTGACTTTGGCTTCATTGGCATCAAAGAGCTCATCACATTCGTCGATCACTTCATTTTTGGTGGTGTATTTTGCAGCGAGCTCAGGAATTTTGTGCTTCATAATTGCCTCAAGTCTCTCATCGATTTCAGTAGCAAGCGCTTTGCCATCTGATACTTTACCATCAATTTCTGCGCAGAAATTCTGGAGATCTAAACTCTTGGAGATGATCTCATTGATCTCCTTATCTGTCTTTGGTGACTTGTTTGAATCCTTAATCAACTTATTATTTTCGTTAAATTGATTGACCATTTTGTTTACATTAGCAATGATCTGCTTCTTTCTTGCGATGAGGCTCATCTTTGCGTCTGGCTGGCCACCATCCTGAGATGCTTGGTCAGCATTTCTGCTCGATTTGTCGCCGTTTATGTCGTTGTCGCACTCAGTGGTCTTGGCTTCTAGCTCATCTCTGAATTCGTTGTCTTTTTCCAAGTCCTCGTCATTGAACTGAGTGTGCACCGAGGCGATGTTCTTTCTCACTGTTCCAACTTTCAGATTCAAGGCATCGATATATTTTTGCAGATCTTCGAATCGTTTCTTCATGGCTGATATCTAGGTCTAGCTCTTTTTGTTGTCATCGTTCAGCTTGTTCTTAAGGCTCTTGATAGTGTATGCTTCCAGCTGGTCGATGTTCTTTTTAATTCTTGGAATCTCCAAGAGGGACTGAGTTTCAAGAGTCTTGAAATTTCGTTGAAGCGCGTTTATGTGGTCTGGATCAATCAAAGCGTCGCCATTAGCTTCCTTCTTTTTGCGCTCAGCTTCCAGGGCAAGGCATTCTTCTAGCAAGTTATCTTTGACAGATTGGACCGTGCCAATGGATACATCATTTCGTGCTATCTCCTTTTTGAGGAATAACAAGTCTGCACTCGCAATGTTCTTGGCTTGCGCTGGATCGTCAATATTTCTCGCTTCGAAGTCATTCAATCGTTGATTTTGAACTTGCGCATCATCTCCATTCTTCTTTGCCTGTGCAACAATCTTTTGAATTAAATCTGTAAATTCTGCTTTCATACTTTTCTTTACTTCCTCGATATACTGCTGGAGATCTTGTCCTTGCTTCTGGACTGCTGCAGCTGCTGGGACTATATCCTCTTCCTACAGAGACTTCAATCTTTTCTTCAATTCAACATAGTCAACATAATTTGTGCACAATTCTCCAAGACGTTCGGTGACCTCTACCAGATGTACCAAATCATTTTCTTCATTCATCTTAGAGACAAGAACTACAATGTCTAGGCACTCCTTATGGCCAGCTGCTAGCTTCACCTCGCTCTTTGCCTCCTTGGCCATTCTCTGCTCCGCAGTTGAGATGGTTAGGCCAACTTTGGCGATTTCAGCATATACCTTGTTGCACTATTTCTTTTGCTCTGGAGTAAATGGAACAACGATATCCTGATCGGCGCGAACCTTGTCATAGTTGGCTTTCATTGACGCGATTTGCTCATTGATCTCTTTCATCTGCTGGACGGTTGCCGCGATCAGCTCAGTGGTCTCACTCAGCTTCTTCTTGAATAGACTTTCGTTGAAGTCTTCATACTGCTACCAGAGGTCATTGGAAGCCTTCTCCTGCTCGTAGATCCTGTCATCGATATCATCGATCTTCTCATAGAATGCATCTTGCTGCTTCTTGGCCTTCTCAATTCGAGCCAGCTTGAAGGCTGATGTATCTTTGTTAATGATCTGCTCTGAGAGCTGCATTTCCTATCCTTTGAGTCCATTATACTTCTGGTTCACCTCGTCAATGTTCTTTCCCATCTCATCGAGCTGGCTTCCCATCTGAAGAGTATCCCAGTCAGCGTCTTCTGGGTTAAGATATTTGGCATTGATCTTGTAACAGTGTCTGAGAGACTTGATGGTCATGTTGGAGTTCATGGTGATGCCATCCAATTTGTTGTAATTCTATTTGGACTCGAAATACACCTTCTCAAATTCTTTGACGATAACCAACATCTTGGATTGGTCATTGAGTCTATCCTTCATTCCTTGGACGTCAAGGGGCTCGTCCTCCACTGGAGCATCATTGGTCTTGCGTGATGCTCTGCTACTTGGTCTATTCTTGCTGGTGAATGACTGATCTTTCTGGTCCTGGAGCTCCAAGTCGACATCATTATGATCGGCGACGTCACTCTTGCCAGCACTGCGCCTGCTGCGCTGGCTTCGGCTGCCTTGGTAGTCGGCATGTTCTTCTTCGTTTGACATTATTCCGGTTGAAATCTTGTAAGCGTAAATCCTCAAAAGTTTAACTGTAC
>Ga0138261_1276299_pt1 | contig 9499 bp, 7 predicted proteins | sample RNAA_720151113_FD_105266 | JGI IMG/M metagenome (GOLD analysis project Ga0138261, IMG submission 105266) | Metatranscriptomics of polar marine prokaryotic and eukaryotic communities from Palmer Station, Antarctica after 72hr light incubation -... | ecosystem: Environmental > Aquatic > Marine >...
CGAAAAAGGAGTTGTAAGTCTGCTATCAATCCAAAAAACATAAGGTTTTTGCAGACAAATGTCCACGTTGAATGATATCCGCTCCACTTTCCTTAATTATTTCGACAGGCAGGGACACCGTGTGTTACCGTCAAGCCCACTTGTGCCGCGTAATGACCCAACATTGATGTTCACCAACTGTGGGATGGTACAGTTTAAAAACCTATTCACAGGCGTAGAGACCCGCGACTATACTCGGGCGACAACGGCTCAGAAATGTGTTCGCGCCGGCGGCAAACATAATGATCTCGATAACGTAGGTTATACCGCACGCCACCATACATTTTTTGAAATGATGGGTAACTTTAGTTTTGGAGATTATTTTAAAGAAGAAGCAATATTTTATGCTTGGGAAATGATTACTAAAGAGCTCTGTATTCCAAAAGAACGGTTAATAGTTACTGTATATCACGATGATAATGAGGCAGTTGCGTTATGGAAAAAAATTGCTGGTTTAAGTGATGATAAAATCATCCGCATAGCAACCAATGATAATTTCTGGATGATGGGGCCAACTGGTCCGTGCGGTCCATGCTCTGAGATCTTTTACGATCACGGAGATCACATCTGGGGTGGACCTCCAGGCAGCCCAGAAGAAGACGGTGACCGTTATGTTGAAATATGGAATCTCGTCTTCATGCAGTATGAACAGTTTGAAGATGGTGCGCGTATGCCCTTGGCAGCACAATCCATTGATACGGGTATGGGAATAGAGCGGGTCGCAGCCTTATTGCAGGGAACCAATGACAATTACTCTACAGATTTAGTACGGAACTTAATTGAAGCCTCAGCACATGCTACGTCAACTGATCCAGATGGTCCGGAGAAAACTCATCACCGAGTAATCGCAGATCATCTACGCTCGACATCTTTTCTTATTGCGGATGGAGTTTTACCGTCAAAAGATGGACGAGGTTACGTGCTTCGCCGGATTATGCGCCGCGCCATGCGTCACGCGCATCTGATAGGTGCTGTTGATCCATTAATGCATCGCCTTGTGCCCGCATTAGTACAGCAAATGGGAGCTGCCTATCCTGAAATAGTTCAGGCACAATCTACGATTGAAGAGACATTATATCAAGAAGAAACCCGTTTCCGAACTACATTGGATAAAGGCCTAAGACTGCTGGAAGATGAAGTTACGGATCTGAGGGCAGGTGGTGCCTTGCCTGGCGCCACAGCCTTTAAGCTTTATGATACATTTGGATTCCCGTTAGATCTCACGCAGGACGCCCTGCGCGAAAAAGGCATGTCGGTGGATATAGATGGGTTTGATACAGCAATGGCAGCTCAAAAAACCAAGGCACGTGCAGCTTGGTCTGGCTCTGGTGCGATGGCCGATGACACAATTTGGTTTGATGTCCTGGATGCCCACGGCGCTACAGATTTTCTTGGCTATGATACCGAACGTGCTGAAGGTCAGATTGTTTCTCTGGTTAGCAATGGTGCACAAGTGGAAACATCAGCCCATGGCACATCGGTCCAGCTAGTGCTCAATCAAACACCTTTCTACGCGGAAAGTGGTGGCCAGATCGGAGACCGTGGCTTAGTTGTCACTGAAACAGGCACTGTCACCATTACAGATACTCGCAAGACAGCAGACCTTTTCATCCATATTGGCACAGTAACCGCGGGCAGCATCACGAATGGTCAGGCAGCCAAATTACAGGTTGATGAGGTTCGACGTATTAGCATCCGCGCCAATCACTCTGCTACACATTTGTTACATGAGGCATTACGCCGCTCGCTTGGTGATCATGTAACACAACGCGGTTCTTTAAACGCAGATGATCGGCTTCGCTTTGATTTTAGCCATAGTCAAGCATTAACAGCCGCACAGTTGCGGCAGGTACAAACCGAAGTGAATAGCATTATCCGACAAAATAGTTATGTTGAAACTCGAATTATGACTCCTGATGGTGCCCGCACGTTGGGCGCTCAAGCTCTGTTTGGTGAAAAATATGGCGATGAGGTGCGTGTTGTATCCATGGGCCACTTGTCAGAATCTGGCAAGGGTGCTTCCAAGGATACTTATAGTCTTGAGCTCTGCGGCGGGACACACGTTCGCCAAACTGGCGATATCGGTGGGTTTGTTTTACTCAGTGATGGCGCGTCGTCAGCTGGTGTTCGACGTATAGAAGCACTCACCGGCGCTGTTGCGGATACATATATCCAAAACCAGTTCAAATGTATGTCTGAAGTGGCAATAACTTTAAAAGTTCAGCCTGTTGAAGTAGCACTACGGGCGCAGCAGCTGTTGGATGAGCGCAAGACCTTGCAAAACGAAGTAGCAAATCTGCGACGTGAAGTGGCCATGTCTGGCGGTTCAGATATGGCTTTAAATGAGCCTATAATAGTAGGCGGTAAGGGGTTTTTAGCGCAGGTTTTACAAGGTGTGACTGGTCGAGACCTTCCAGCTTTAGTGGATGCACATAAAGTTAAGATTGGTTCTGGCGCTGTTTTGTTGATCGCAGATTCAGATGGCAAAGCTGCAGTGGCTGCTGGTGTGACCGAAGATCTGACAGTCAACCTATCTGCCGTTGATATAGTTAAGATTGCGGTGGCTGAACTGGGTGGCAAAGGTGGCGGTGGCCGAGCTGACATGGCGCAGGGTGGTGCTAAATCTATTAAAAACGCTGAGGCGGCGATAGCAGCTGTGAAAACATATATGGAGATTAATTAATGGCAAAAGCACTTTGGATTGCCCACGTAAACGTATTGGATATAGACCGGCTTGGAGCATACGCCTCCGCAGCAACACCTATCATCCTAGCTCATGGCGGTGTTTTTCTGGCCCGGGGTGGGACTTATGAACAATTGGAAGGGCAGGACCACACACGAAATGTTGTGGCCCAATTTCCCAGTCTGAAAGCCGCTCACGATTGCTACTATTCTGAAGGCTACCAAGCCGCTATGAAATTAGGTGAGGGTGGGTTTCAGCGCAGTTTAATGATTGTCGAAACAATCGATTAATTAAAAAGGATGCAGGCAAAGCCTGCATCCTTTTTGCCTAAGCTGACCGCGATGCGCGTTTCCGCTCATGTGGGTCTAAATGTATTTTACGTAAGCGGATTGCTTTTGGTGTGACTTCTACCAATTCGTCATTGTCTATGTAGGCAATAGCCTCCTCTAGCGACATTGTGATTGGCGTTGTCAGGCGCACAGCTTCATCTGTACCACTGGCACGCACATTGCTAAGTTTTTTACCCTTAAGAGGATTAACTTCCAAGTCGTTTTCACGATTATGCTCACCAATAATCATACCCTGATAAACATCCTCTTGGACACCAATGAAGAACCTTCCACGATCTTCAAGGTTAAAGATGGCGTAGGGAACGGATGATCCATTCTCCATAGAAATCAATACACCGGCACGACGCCCAGGAATAGCACCTTTGTGCGGTGCCCAAGTGTGAAATACTCGGTTCAAAACACCTGTACCGCGAGTATCCGTCATAAATTCGCCTTGATAACCTATCAAGCCACGTGACGGTACATGCGCGATGATACGGGTTTTGCCAGCCCCTGCTGATTTCATTTCAGCTAAGTCGCCTTTGCGATACCCGGTCAGTTTTTCGATCACTACGCCTGAGTATTCCTCATCAACATCGATTGTGACTTCTTCGATTGGCTCGTGGCGGACGCCATCCTCTTCGCGGAACAAAACACGTGGACGACTGATAGACAGTTCAAAGCCTTCACGTCGCATATTTTCGATTAATACACCCATTTGTAATTCGCCACGACCCGCTACTTCAAAAGCTTCGCCGCTTGGCGTATCAGTTACGCGTATTGCAACGTTTGTTTCAGCTTCTTCCATAAGACGCTTACGGATAACTCTACTTTGGACCTTTTTGCCATCACGGCCAGCCAGTGGGCTGTCGTTGATGCCGAAAGTTACAGAGATAGTAGGTGGATCAATTGGTAGTGAAGGAAGTGCTTCAGTGATTTCTGCCGAACAAATTGTATCGGCTACAGTTGCCTTGGTCATTCCCGCTAAAGATACGATATCACCAGCGACAGCTTCATTAATAGCAGTTTGAGAAAGGCCACGGAATGCTAAGATTTTTGTGCAACGGAATTGTTCAATTTTTGTACCATCACGCGAAAGAGCTTTCACAGATTCACCAGCCCTAAGGCGACCTGTTTCAACGCGACCAGTCAAAATACGGCCAATAAATGGGTCTGCACCTAAAGTGGTAGCCAACATCGAGAAAGGTTCCTCTGAACGTTCAGCTTGCTTTGGAGGTTCAACGTGTCGCACAATTAATTCGAACAATGCGGTAAGGTCTTTTCGAGGACCATCCAGATCTACATCAGCCCAACCTGCACGACCAGATGCGTACAATACAGGGAAATCAAGCTGCTGCTCATCCGCATCCAACGCGGCAAAAAGGTCAAAACACTCGTCTAAGGCACGATCAGGTTCGCCCTCTGGCTTATCGACCTTGTTTACTACAACGATAGGTTTCAAACCCAACGCCAAAGCCTTAGAAGTCACAAATTTTGTTTGTGGCATTGGGCCTTCGGCTGCATCTACCAATAAAACGACACCATCAACCATGGACAGAATACGTTCCACTTCACCACCAAAGTCGGCGTGGCCTGGCGTATCAACGATATTGATACGCATACCCTGCCAATCAACGGAGGTAGCCTTCGCCAAAATCGTGATGCCACGCTCTCGTTCCAGGTCATTGCTGTCCATGGCACGCTCTGTTGTGGCTTGGTTTTCCCGGTATGTTCCGGATTGTTTTAACAACTCATCCACCAAAGTGGTTTTGCCGTGGTCAACGTGTGCTATGATCGCGATATTACGCAGGTCCATTGGATGCCTCTTCCTTGCTCTCCGCGGCGATTATACTGCGCCGCGGTGAAAGGAAAGGGTTACTTTTCTGGTATTAACCCCTTTGGTGCGAATCTAAGTACCAAGATTAAAATCATACCCATGGTGAGCAGCCGCATGTGTGCCACGGATTCAAGCAAATGAATGCGCAATCCATTGTCCTCAGCCATGCCAGAAGTAATAGCCTGCATTAAAAAAGCGCCGATTGGCTCTACCTGAACCCAAAGAAAGAAAATCAAAAATCCACCAAGAACAGAGCCAAAATTATTACCAGAACCACCGACTATTACCATCACCCAAATCAAAAAGGTAAAACGTAATGGTTGGTACGAGGCAGGAGTAAGCTGACTATCGAGAGTCGTCATCATGGCACCGGCTACACCACAAATCGCCGAGCCTAATATAAAAATCTGTAAGTGTCTCGCGGTGACGTTTTTACCCATAGCTTCAGCCGCGACTTCATTGTCCCTAATAGCACGCATCATACGACCCCATGGGCTCGCTAAAGCTAACTGCGCCAGCAACAAGACTATGACAAGAACCACAGAAAACAATCCGGCGTAACCGAGTTTAACTACTATTGAGGATGCAGTGACCGGGTCAACTCCGATACTGGCAGCACGTTCTACAAAGCTTGCACTTTCTTGGAGATCAATCTCGTAAGGCACAGGGCGGGGCAGGCCAATCACATTTTTTACGCCCCTTGCCAACCAGTCCTCATTCTTCATAATCGCGATTATGATTTCAGAAATACCAAGCGTTGCGATGGCGAGGTAATCGGAGCGTAGCCCTAGCGCCGTTTTCCCAATTAACCACGCTACACTTGCGGCAAGGATACCTCCAACTGGCCAGGAAATCACGGTCATAAAGCCCCAGTCCTTGTAATTTTTGCCACCAAAATTAAGGCCGCCTAAGTATCCTGTACTGGCCGGATCAACTGCTTCAATAGCGTTAACTCCACCATCAAACACATATCTAAATAAGAAAAACCCACCTATTAAAATAACGAGTGTAGATACGGTTTTGGTGCGACCAGATTTCAGACGGGTTTGAGCTATGATGGCAGCCGTAACAGTTGCCGCTCCTAAAACCAGCCCTAACAGTACATGTAGGCCACCGGCTGCCCATGCGCCGCCTGTAGGTGGCATAGAGATTAAAACTGAGGCCAGGCCTCCGAGTGCCACAAACCCCATGATCCCAACGTTAAACAGCCCAGCAAAGCCCCACTGGAGGTTTACACCCAGGGCCATAATTGCAGAGATTAAACCCATATTTAAAATGAATAGCGCAGTGTTCCAGCTTTGGATGAAACCCGTACCGGCAATTAAGCATGCAACAATGACGAACATACTCACATTTTTTACAGAAGGTGTCATACTGATTTTCCTTTAAATAAACCAGTTGGCCGGAATAACAAAACAATAATTAAGATTGAGAAGCTAACAGCAAATTTATAATCTGTAGAGAGGAGTTGAACTAAAGTAGTGGGCTCCAAATGTTCTGGTAATAGATACTTAAGAACCTTTTTAAGCGGGTAGGTGATAAGAACTTCCGAAAAAGCAATTACGAAGCCACCTGCAATTGCACCAACGGGATTACCCAACCCTCCAACTACGGCAGCAGCAAAAATTGGTAAAAGTAATTGTAGGTAAATAAAGGGTTTGAAAGACTTATCTAACCCATAAAGCGCACCAGCCGTTGCGGCAAGAGCTGCCACAATAATCCATGTTACCATTACCACACGGTCTGGGTTGATCCCTGATAAAAGCGCTAAATCTTCATTATCAGAAAACGCTCGCATTGATTTTCCAGTACGCGTTCGGTTTAAAAACCAAAACAGTACTATCACCACAATCACAGCCGTTACTATCGTGATTCCCTGAGTAGTTTTGAATGCCAGCCCCTCTTTTAGCCCTGTCATTATTTTGAAATCTTTAGCGGATATGATGAAGCGTTCTCCATCCGCAAATCGCTGATCATTGGGGCCAATAATGAACCTGACTAAACCATTCATAACGAACATTACACCCATAGATACAATGACCAAAATAACTGGAGCTGCTTTTTGTTGTCGGTAAAATCGATATACTAGTCTATCTGTCACCAATAAGAGTATTGCAGTAGCCGCTATTCCAAAGGGAATAGCAAGTAACGCAGTCGGCAGTGGACCAAGAGAAATACCCCAACTCTGGAACAACCACGTGACTAAGATTGTCACCATTGCACCAAAAGCCATGGTGTCACCATGTGCAAAATTCGAAAATCGTAAAATGCCATATATTAACGTAACCCCAAGTGCTCCAAGGGCTAGCTGGCTTCCATAGGCTATTGCTGGGATGAATACATAATTGGCCAGAACAACGATCGCAGTCAAAATATCAGTCATGCCTAGCCCCCCAAAAATGATTTGCGAACATCAGGGTTAGACAAAAGTGCTGCCCCAGTGTCTGTGAAGCGATTACTGCCTTGAACCAAGACGTAGCCTTTATCTGCTATAGCCAGAGCCTGCCTAGCATTTTGTTCCACCATCAATATTGAAATTCCAGTGCGTGCTACTTCAATAATCCTGTCAAACAGCTCGTCCATAACAATGGGTGAGACACCCGCGGTAGGCTCATCCAACATCAAAACTTTGGGTTGGGTCATCAGAGCCCGCCCGACAGCAACCTGCTGCCGTTGACCACCAGATAGTTCACCTGCTGCTTGTTTTCGTTTGTCGCGCAGGATGGGGAAGAGATCAAAGATTTGATCCATGGTAACCTGTATATCGTCGCGCCGTAAAAAAGCGCCCATCTCAAGGTTTTCTTCAACTGAGAGCGAAGTAAAAATATTTGATGTTTGAGGTACAAAGGCCATACCTTTTGCAACTCTATCTTGAGGCGACATACTCGTGATATCTTCCCCACCTAAACGAACAGCACCTTTATGGATATTTAGCATACCAAAGACTGCCTTCATCGCAGTAGACTTACCTGCGCCGTTGGGCCCAACAATCACCGCAATCTCTCCCGGGTTCACTGCAATTGTGCAGTTCTGCAAGATATCTGCGCCAGTGCCATAACCCCCAGTCATGTTTTCACCGATCAAAAACGGCTCAACCATCATGCCGCCCCTTTATTTTTTAATCCAGTACCTAGATAGGCTTCAATAACCTGATCATTAGCTTTGATTTCATTAATTGTACCCTGTGCCAGAACTTTACCTTCAGCCATAACTATGACTGGGTCACAAAGACGGCCTATAAATTCCATATCATGTTCTATCATGCAGAATGTGTAACCGCGCTCACGGTTTAGTCGTAGGATTGCATCGCCAATCGTGTTGAGTAGTGTCCTATTTACGCCAGCGCCTACCTCATCCAGGAATACGATCCGTGCATCAACCATCATGGTGCGACCAAGCTCCAGAAGCTTTTTCTGCCCGCCAGACAGATTGCCCGCTTTTTCATCGCGTAAATGGTCAATAGTCAAAAACTCTAGAACTTCATCAGCTTTAGCAAGTAGTGCCCTTTCTTCATTGGCAATACGCTTTCTTCCAAACCAAGTATTCCACAGGATTTCTCCAGATTGGCGTCCTGGCACCATCATCAGATTTTCGCGAACGCTCATAGAACCGAACTCATGTGCAATTTGGAAGGTGCGCAGCAGCCCTTTATGAAACAAAGCATGTGGAGGCATACCAGTTATATCTTCGCCAGCCATGGTGACCTTACCAGAGGTTGGAGGTAAAACACCTGCTATCACATTAAATAATGTTGTTTTTCCAGCACCATTAGGGCCAACTAAGCCAGTTATGGAACCCTCATGTATTTCTAGGGAAGATCCATCTACGGCGTGAAAACCTCCGAAATGGCGGTGTAGGTTTTGAACCTTTATCATGCCAACTCTCCATAGTGCGAATGCATAAACAGCCCCATTAGAAAGTGGGGCTGTTTATTAATTTTTAAAAAATTTAGCGGTACTTTACAGTAACTTGAGCACCATCAGAGTATTGTACCTGTTTGTAATTGCCAGCAGACTCACCGCTACCAATTAGTTCAACGGCAGTTGCGCCATCATAATTGATTGCAATACCAGCAGCTACAGCTTGAAGCGCAAGACCTAATTGCCCAGGGTTAATTGTAAGGCCAGGAGCATTTGCTACACTCATTACGTGGTCTTTATATACGGCCGGATCTGAAGAACCAGCTGCCTGCATTGCCAGCATAATCAAAGCTGCTGCATCATAAGATTCGGCAGCAAATGGAGATGTACCGTCAAATCCTGCCGCAGTTGCCATAGTAGCAAATATACCAGCGCCTTCACTGTTAGTACCTGGAACCTGACCAGTAGAGCCATCAATTTCAGATCCAAAATTTTCAACTAATTTTGCTGAAATCATACCATCTGGGAAGTGAAAAGTATCAAACGCACCAGAATCTAGGGCGGCGCGGACGACGCCTGATCCACCCTGATCCACATAACCGGCTACGACTAACCGATCGCCACCAGCGGCAGCAAGAGCACCAACTTCAGCAGAGTAATCAGCCTTACCATCTTCATGAGCAGCGTTAATTGTTACGGTGCCACCGGCAGCTTCAAATGCAGCTTGAAAGCTATCAGCTAACCCCTTGCC
>Ga0138261_1645644_pt1 | contig 9468 bp, 8 predicted proteins | sample RNAA_720151113_FD_105266 | JGI IMG/M metagenome (GOLD analysis project Ga0138261, IMG submission 105266) | Metatranscriptomics of polar marine prokaryotic and eukaryotic communities from Palmer Station, Antarctica after 72hr light incubation -... | ecosystem: Environmental > Aquatic > Marine >...
GCTTGGTCCTCAGGCTGGGTCGCAGGTCAATCAATCAAAGAAAGTCTGTAGGCTAGGCTGCGGCCAAAGCAGCTACTAGAGCTATAAAATCCTCACCACGGGCTTCAAAACTGTCATATTGATCAAAGCTTGCCGCTGCTGGTGCCAACAAGATCACATCGCCGGGCGCGCTCTGGGCATAAGCAGCCGCAACTGCAGCTTTCATGGAAGTACAGATCTCGCAGTCCACTGCCAATTGCATTGCGAAGGCTTCTGCCTCACGACCAATCACATAGGCTTTCTCCACATTTTCCAAAGATGATGACAGACCAGCCATACCCCCGTCCTTTTGCAAGCCACCACATATCCAACGGATATTTTCAAAAGAATTTAAAGCCTTAGCAGCCGCATCCACATTGGTTGCTTTGCTGTCATTTACAAAACGGACTTCGCCGATCTCGCACACCATTTGGCTGCGATGCGGCAGGCCAGGGAAGCTTCTCAAACCTTCCTCAATCACCCGAGGGGCAACATTTAAAGTACGGAGTACCGCATAGGCAGCGCAGGCGTTTTGATGATTATGCGCGCCCGGCAAGCCCGCAATATCTCTTAGGTCTATAGAAGCGGATTGACGGCCTTTGCGGCTTTCGGACAAAAAACCTTTACGCGCTGTCACTTGCCAGCCGTTGCCCTTGGGCTTTTGTCCGGAAATCACCCTGATCACCCTATCATCATTGGCATAATCAGCATATTGTGTCGCCAAATACTGCCCCTCGTGTTCATCAACACCGACCACCGCATGATCCGGGCTGCCTTCAGAAAACAAACGGCGCTTGGCAGCAAAATAACCACCATATCCGGCGTGTCTATCCAAATGATCAGGCGACAGATTGGTGAACACTGCAATGTCAGGGGTGAGACTGCGGGCCAGCTCAGTTTGATAGGATGAAAGCTCCAGAACAATAACATCGCCGTCTTCAGCCGGGTCAAGACCCAATACCCCCCGGCCAATATTGCCAGCAAGCTGGCTGCGTTTGCCCGCCACATCCAGCAGATGATGGATCAAAGCGCTAGTAGTCGACTTGCCATTGGACCCAGTGACAGCCACCACCTTTGGCGCCAGGTCGAAGCTATTCCAATCTTCTGTGGCAAATGAGCGAAAAAACAAGCCAATATCATTATCGAGCGGAATGCCAAGGCGTAAAGCTTCCGCGACAGCCGGGTGAGGCGCAGGATAGAGATGCGGTATACCAGGCGATATGATCATAACATCAATGTTTTCAAGCCCACCGCGCAAAGGATCAGCACAAGTCAACCCAGCCTCGTCAGCGCGGGCCAGTCCAGCTTCACCATCATCCCAGCAGAGCACATGTGCACCGCCCGCTACTAAGGCCTGAGCAGCTATCAATCCCGACCGCCCCATGCCCAGCACGAAAGCTGATCGCCCCTGCATTCCTTGAACTGGTATCATGATTGTACTCCAAAATTTCAGGGGATCAGACTTAGTTTTAACGAACTTTCAAAGTAGCAAGGCCAATCATTGCCAAGATCAGGGCCACAATCCAAAATCGGATCACAATTTGGCTTTCAGCATAGCCCTTTTTCTCAAAATGATGATGAATTGGAGCCATCAAAAATACTCGGTTTCCAGTACGCTTAAACCAGAAAACCTGAATTATCACGCTTAGGGCTTCAATCACAAACACACCACCAATGATCATCCACACAATTTCATGCTTCGTAAGAACCGCAACGGCCCCCAATGCGCCACCCAATGCCAGACTCCCAGTGTCACCCATAAAAATTGCAGCTGGCGGGGCATTGTACCATAAAAAGCCCAAGCCGCCACCAATCAAAGCCATGCAGAACACAAATAGCTCACCAGTACCCGGTACATAATGCACATCAAGATATTGGGTAAAATCAACTCGGCCCACCGCATAAGCCACAACGCCAAGAGCAGCTGCCGCAATCATCACTGGCATAATAGCCAGTCCATCCAACCCATCAGTCAAATTCACGGCATTGGCGGTACCCACAATCACAATCATAGCGAAGGGAAAAAATAGCAGCCCAAACGGTACTAAAGTATCCTTTAGGATGGGTACAGCCACCTGTGTGCTTAATCCATCAGGGTGCAATTGCGCCGCTGCTAGGGCGGCCACCAAAGCAATCACAAAGCCAAGGCCCAACCGAAGTTTTCCAGAAACGCCCACAACAGTTTGCTTGGTCACCTTGGCATAATCATCAGCAAATCCAATGGCTCCAAAACCTACAGTAACAAACAAAACCACCCAGATATGCATATTATCCAACCGCGCCCAGAGAAGTGTCGAAACCACCAAGGCACCTAATATCAAAGCACCACCCATAGTGGGCGTGCCAGCTTTAGAAAAGTGGCCCTCAGGCCCATCCGTACGAATGGGTTGGCCTCGCCCTTGGCGACGGCGCAGTAAGTTTATCAAAGGCCTACCAAAAACAAATCCAAAAATAAGGGACGTCATGAATGCCCCGCCTGCGCGAAAGGTTATATAGCGAAAAAGGTTGAAAAAATCCCCCCCATCCGAAAGAATGGTCAGCCAATAAAACATCTCATGTCCCCTTACACCCGCGGCTGTGAGCGATGCCCTAAATTTCGGATCAGGTCAACAATCATTGACACTTGGCTGCCCAAGGACCCTTTAACCAACACAGTGTCGCCGAAAGTAATTAACTCGCTCAGCCCAACCGAAAACTCTGCTGCAGTTTCAGTCCAGCAGCCCCGAATATCTCCGGGCAATGCCTCATAGCAAGCATGCATCCGCGGTCCGATGCAATGTACCACATCCGCCTCAAGCAAATGTGGGTTTTGCGCCAAAGCCACGTGCTCAAAAATTTCGTCTGGCCCCAATTCCAGCATGTCCCCTAATATTGCAATCTTGCGAGGATTACCAGATTGATCCTCATGTTCAGGGGGTATTGCTAGAGCCAAAACTTCAAGAGCAGCTGCCATTGAAGTTGGATTAGCATTATAAGCATCATCGATTAGTTCAACATAGGCCCGAGTATTTGCTGGATCTAGCACCACCGTCTCTCGCAGCCCGCGTCCCACCGAAGGCTTCCAACGAAATAGATCTACCGCCGCACGCCCAGGATCTCCAGCCATAGCTTCAACTGCCGCCAATACGCCCATCGCATTCATAGCAAAGTGGCGGCCAACAGTGTTAAGCCGCAACGCCGCCGGAGTGCCACGCAATCGCGCTTGAATCACTGTTACATTACGGTGCATTTCCAAAGCTGTAAGGCGATAAGCATCAGCAGTTTTGCCAAAGCCCACGATCGTGGCACCACGCGCCAAAGCCGCCTCAACCAAGATACTAATTGTGTCCACATCAGCAGGCAAGATAACAGCACCACCGGGCAACAGCCCCGCCACAACCTCAGACTTTTCTTGGGCAATACCTTCAATCCCTTCGAAAGCCTCCATGTGCGCAGGCGCAATCGTGGTAATCATAGCCACATGAGGCTGAACTATCCGGCTCAGCGGAGCGATTTCACCAGGGTGATTCATGCCAATTTCAAAGATTGCAAACTGGGTGTCAGCAGGCATGCGCGCCAAGGTTAGCGGCACTCCCCAGTGGTTATTATAGCTTGCAACGGAGGCATGGGTACGCCCCTGATATTGTAATACAGTTTTAAGCATTTCCTTAGTCGAGGTTTTACCAACGGATCCTGTTACAGCAATAACCTTTGCTTGTGTGCGTGCCCGTGCAGCCTTGCCAAGGGCCATCAGACCCTCCAAAACATCTGGTACGATAAGCAAAGGCACATCCTCCCCCAAACCCTCTGGGTGATGCGATACAAGAGCCGCCGATGCGCCACGGGCAAAAGCCTGTGCCACGAATTCATGGCCATCGCGCACGGCGCTGAGGGCAACAAATAAATCTCCTGGCTCCAATGTGCGCGTGTCAATAGATACCCCACTAGCGTCCCAAGGCACAGTGCAGCTGCCTCCAGTGGCAGCCATAGCTTCAGAGGCAGACCATAATGACATTAATACTCTCCCTCAAGCGCCGCAACAGCGATGCTTGCCTGTTCTACGTCGTCAAAAGGGAAGACGTCGTCACCAATTATTTGATCGCTTTCATGACCCTTGCCCGCGATCAGCAAAGTATCGCCAGGCTGGAGGCAATCGACAGCGCGCAAAATAGCCTCAGCCCGGTCAGCCACCTCTGTTGCACCCATCACCCCCGCCATCACCATGGCCCGAATTGATCCAGGGTCTTCTGTACGCGGATTGTCATCAGTCACAAAGATAATGTCTGCAAACTCTGCAGCGGCGGAGCCCATCAAAATACGTTTACTTGGATCACGGTCACCACCTGCGCCCAACACCACCACCAGACGCCCCATCACATGCGGACGTAACGCCTTAAGCGCAGTGGCCACCGCATCAGGGGTATGGGCGTAATCAACATACACACTGGCGCCATTATTCCGTATGGCGGCAAGCTCCATACGCCCACGCACCGAACGCACGGCCTTAAGGCTGACAAAAACTTTTTCAGGTTCACCACCCGACGCTAACACCATCGCTGCAGCCAACATCAAGTTTTCACCTTGAAACCCACCCACAAGCGGCACTTTGATCTGATAGGTTTCACCTTGCCAGCTGAACAAAATATCTTGCCCTGTGGCATCGTATTTCTGTCCCAAAATTTGTAAATCAGCCAACTTATGACCTACAGTGATTGTGTTTTGTCCACGGGCTAAACAACACTCTAGCAATTCCAGACCTTTAGCATCATCAATATTAATCACTGCGGTGCCCTGAGGACTTAATACCCGCTCAAACAATCTTGCTTTGGCAGCAAAATACGCCTCAAATGTCGAATGGTAATCGAGGTGATCTTGGCTGAAGTTGGTAAATCCCGCCACGTTAACAATTACCCCGTCCAAACGCTTTTGATCTAAGCCATGACTAGAGGCCTCCATGGCCACATGGGTGACGCCTGCTTCAGCCGCCTGCGCTAAGACGCGGTGCAGGGTGATCGGCTCAGGCGTAGTGTGTTTCAGGGGTGCGTTCCAGGCGCCCTCAACGCCAGTAGTGCCCAAATTAACAGCTTCCAAGCCCATTTGTATCCAAATTTGCCGGCAAAAGGTCGTCACAGATGTTTTTCCGTTGGTGCCCGTCACCGCCGCAATAACATGTGACTGCCCACCGAAAAATAGAGCTGCAGCACCCGCCAGAGCTTGGCGCGGGTCATCCACCACGCAGATATAAGCCTCGTGCACAGGAATTGTTTTGGCAATAAAATCAGCCCCGTAAGGGTCGGTAAGGATTACGTTAGCGCCTTGGCGCAGCGCATATTGAGCAAACTCAGCGCCATGAACATGCCCCCCCGGCAAAGCTGCAAATAGATAACCAGGCCGCACATCTCGACTGTCGACAGCCAAGCCTAGAACCAAAAGCTGAGAAGCCCGCACCGAGGTCAGACCCAAATTCGCAAGTGTTTTGCCTTTGGACGCCATCAGTCAAATTACCTTCTAAATTTAGTTATTGGCCAACGTTAAGCCATTTTGAGGGGAGATTTCAATCTCTGGTGCAAGGCCCAAGAGCGGTGCCACCCTTCGAATCATTTCCGCAGCAACGGGTACAGCTGTCCAGCCCGCGGTGCGGCGTGGCTTAGATTGAGTGCGATCCTCAGGCTCGTCCAGCGTCAATATCAAAACATACTTAGGATCGTTACTTGGAAAAAAGCTAGCAAATGTGGCCAAAACCTTGTCCTTTTGGTAACCACTGTGAATGCTCGGTTTATCTGCAGTACCAGTTTTGCCCGCCACAGAATAGCCGGGAACTTCACCATAGCTGGCTGTGCCCTCCGTAACCACATGGCGTAAAATTGAGCGCATTCGCATTGAAACTTTCTGGGATATGATCCTCTCACCAATGTGCGGCACAGTTTGCTTCACCACAGTGGGTTTAACCAAAGTTCCGCCATTGACTATTGCCGAATAGGCAGCCGCCAAATGTACTGGAGAAGTGGAAATACCGTGGCCATAAGAAATGGTCATAGTCGAAATCTCAGACCAATTAGATGGGTACTGTGGCTTGCCAGTTGGGCCTTCAACCAACTCAATCGATGTTGCGGCTAACAGCCCTAACTTGTTTAAAAAGGTTTTTTGATTTTCATCACCTATCATCTGAGACAAGCGTGCAGTTCCAACGTTAGAAGATTTAACTAAAACTTTTTCCACAGTAAGTTCAGGGCCATAATTTTTAAAATCCTTTATGGAATACTTGCCCCACCGAAAACGTTTAGTGTCGATCATTGTGTCTGCGGCTACCAACCCAAGCTCCATCGCCTGAGCAACAGCAAAAGTTTTGAATACTGATCCTAGCTCGTAAACACCCTGAACTGCACGATTGAATAATGGATCGTCAGCTTGGTCACCCTCAGTCAGCATATGAGGGCGGTTATTCGGATCAAAATCTGGCAAACTAGATAAAGCCAAAATCTCACCCGTATGAACTTCCATCAGAACCGCAGATGCAGCTTTAGCGTTCATAAGCCGCATGCCGCCGTAAAGAACCCTCTCCAGAGCCGATTGCACAGACAAATCAATTGAAAGTTGTAGCGGTTTTCCGTTAAGTTTGGGATCGCGCAAAAAGTCATCAAAGGCTTTTTCTACGCCCGCAACGCCCAACACTTCCGCTGAATGCACGCCTTGCTCGCCAAAGGTAGTGCCCCCCAAAATATGGCCAGCCAATTGGCCATTGGGGTATAGCCGCATTTCACGAGCCCCAAACAATAGACCAGGATCGCCAATATCATGTACTGCTTGCTTTTCTTCTGGGCTGATTGCGCTCTTAAGCCATAGAAATTTATTAGCGCCACTTAGACGTGCTTCCATTTCTATTGCATTTATATCAGGAAAAATCTTACTCAGCTGACGCGCGGTTGCCGCCGGGTCAATCACTTGTTGCGGATGCGCATAAAGTGAATGAGTTTCTATATTCGTCGCTAAAATACGTTTGTTACGATCAATGATATCCGCTCGGCTAGCCAAAACATGCGAAGCCGTCGCACGCGCTTTAGGCTCGCTCGGTTCGGACACTGCCAAAGCAGTCATCCGCATACCAACTATACCAAAGCTGATTATAAAAATACCACCCATCATGATTAATCGCCGCTGGGTTTTGCGCAAAATTCGTTCGTACTCGATCTCTACCCGTTCACGACGATTGGCGTGTTCGATCAAGTTTGAATCTTCACCTAAGGATCTAGCAGAAAAAATACGCGCGAGCGGGCGAAGCGGTTTACGGATCATGGCGATTTCGCGCGGTTCATGACCTCGATGGGCTCTGTAATTGGCCCCAGATCTGGACCCGGATAAGGTATTTGTTCTAAACGTGCAAAATGATCAGAGGTCAACTGTAGCAAGCGCAGGTCATCAAAGTTGGCATTGACCAGCTGTAACAGGCGATCAGGCCTGTTCAAGTAAGCCCATTCTGCATTCAATACCCGAAGTCGTGAATGAGCTAGAACAATATCTTCGTTTAGCTGAGCAATCTCGTCTAACGCGTTTTTAGTTGCATAGTTTTCAGTATAAGCCCAAAAAGCTAATCCCATAACCGTTACAACCAAACACCCTAAGAATAAATTCTTCATTCAGGCCTCCTGTACGGCAATTGCGGCACTCCAAGGCTTTTGGCGTCAATCGGCATGGCGGGAGCATCAGTACGGCGCCCGAGGCGCAGCTTCGCAGAGCGCGAACGCAGATTCGCTTCCAGCTCTTCCGGTGACGCTTTGATAGCTTTGCGGGTATGCATACTGAATTGCGCCGGAACCTCTTCCACAAGGGGAGCATAACGGCTGCCCGCCTGCGTGCCAGAGCGTGCCTGGAAAAAACGCTTCACAATGCGATCCTCCACTGAATGAAACGAAACGACAGCCAAAATACCCCCAGGACGCAAGACGCGCTCAGCAGCGGCTAGGCCGTCAACCAATTGATCATACTCTCCATTTACCGCAATGCGAAGTGCTTGAAAACTACGTGTGGCAGGGTGCGACTGGCCAGGCTTAGAGCGCGGCAGGCAGCGCTCAATAACGCCAGCCAGTTCTAAAGTACGTTCAAAAGGCGCTTCTTCTCGACGAGCTACAATCATTTTGGCAATGCGGCGGCTCGCCCGTTCTTCACCATAGTTGTATAGAATATCAGCAATTTTTTCAGCTGTAGCAGTATTAACTAGCTCAGCCGCGGTAATACCATTATCGCCCATTCGCATATCAAGTGGTCCATCTTTTTGAAACGAAAATCCGCGATTAGCTTGGTCAATTTGCATGGAGGACACGCCTATATCAAGCACAACCCCATCAGCTTGATTGGCGACTTTATCCAGATTGGAGAAGGTGTCTTGAACCAATCTCAACCTATCACCAAAATCACCAGACCAGCTTTTCGCGAGCGCGAAAACGCTAGGATCACGATCAATTCCAATCACCTGGTCAGCGCCAGCATTCAACAGATATTTGCTATATCCACCCGCACCAAAAGTACCATCAATCCAAGTTCCATGGATGGGAGAGGCGGCAGAGATTAAAGAAGTGATAAGAACGGGAATATGGGGAGCGGGGGCATCAGCAGCATGTCGCATATTTATTCCTGCCCCGTATTATCCAAATAGACCAAAGGATCAAAATCTACGGGCAAATCCTCGAGCCAAGCTTCAGTTTTAGCTAGCTCTTCTTTTTCGTATGTCTCTGTTTTCCAGATCTGGAAGGTGTCACCAGCTGCGATAAAAAACGCCTCAGCATCAAGAGCAATTTTTTTGCGCAGCTTTGCTGGCAGAACTATGCGACCTGTTTCGTCTACCGTGGTTGGAAAAGATTGGCCATGGAACAGGCGTTGCAACATCCGGCGCTCCATAGACCCGCGGGGCAAATTATCGATTTTTGCATCAACTTCGTTTATTGCTTCGATTGTATAACATTCGAGAAAGTTACGGCGATGATCGCCATATACGATTACCAACTCAGGGTTGAGGCCAACGATGTAGTTGGGATCACCCAACTCCAACACCCGGCGAAATAGGGCTGGGATTGAGACCCTGCCCTTACTGTCAACCTTGTGATGGCTCTCGCCTCTAAACCTGCGTGCCACTTAGGCCTGCCTCACTCCTTGTTCGGGGCGCTGTCCCGAAAGTAAAACGGCGGATTGAACTGCTGCTACTGTTCAATCCGCCGATATTTTCCCTTGCGGGAAGTCCAGCCGCGCGTGCCACATGGGGGGATGTATGCTCGCTAACGTGCCAGATCTCTTCGTCCTGGAAGTGGATGCCTGCATGCAACCTACGCTCGCCTTTGCCCTTCTAAGTGGGGCTTTGATCTTATGACTTCTTCCGTAACTCATGGATGGCATGGGAATTGATGGTAATCAAGGGTAAATTTTAGGAACTTGTTAATTAATAGCTTGGGTTTTTGTTGAAAATGTAACTAATTGAAGATA
>Ga0138261_1705788_pt1 | contig 9426 bp, 11 predicted proteins | sample RNAA_720151113_FD_105266 | JGI IMG/M metagenome (GOLD analysis project Ga0138261, IMG submission 105266) | Metatranscriptomics of polar marine prokaryotic and eukaryotic communities from Palmer Station, Antarctica after 72hr light incubation -... | ecosystem: Environmental > Aquatic > Marine >...
CGAAAATGAAGAAGAGCTTTGAAATTACCTCAGAATCTTCAAGGGCTCCACAGTAAGTTACGGGACGGCCGCAGCCGAAAGGCGTATCGACGACGAGTGCGGCAGCAGCCAAGAGAATCAAATTTGAGGGAGAAAGGCTGGAGCTGAGCAAAATGAAAGCTGGGGCAGGCAACGCCAAAGGTGGGAGCAAGGGAGGCAAGAGGAAGATGAATAATGCCTCGGGTGAACGGTACTAACGCTGGAAGCCGGCGGAGCTGAGTGGTGTCAAGATTAATCAGTTTGGGCCAGCGCAGATGACCGGCTCAGGAGAAGGAGAGCCGCTGAAGCAGGAGAGGTGCAGGACGACAAAGGCAGGAGCAGATGGAGGTGGAGTACTGAGCCCTGGCGTAAGATCTCATCTGAAGAACATCTAGAAATTACAGAATAAAATTCAAAACATACGGCAAGAGCAAGCCGAAAGCGCACGGCCTGCGGCCAAGAGCTCTTCCACGCACCAATCCAAAGGCCCAAGAACCACTCAAGCATCAGAAGCAACGGGAGGACCCTCACCTCTGAACAAGGGACTCATGACATACCTTCGGCATCAATCGAAACCAAAGACTGGCTCAACCACCACGATGTAGATGTCTGCGACCCAAATTCATGAGCTCGTACCAACTTTGGATATACTCAAGAATAACTTGCTATTACGAAAGAATATCGCCATTGACACTAACTCTTGCGCAACACCAGTGAAGTATCAAATCGTTTAGTCTCCGACTCAATAATTTCAATGGATGTCGCCGCTTGCACAGGAATAAGAAATCCAGAAGGCCTTTAGAATGATGACAGGAAGCCAGGGTGGTGGCAACACGACGGCAGCGAATAGCAGTCATGGGGCACGTGCAGGAGCAGGGACAGCTGCAGCGACAGTTGTGGGAGCAGAAGGGCCTCAAATGCCGCCACCGCTGCTCCATGAGAGCTCCAAGGCGCGTGCAGCGAAGCACGGTGACCCTCCAACCAATCTGAAAAGCTCACACTATCTCGACTATGTGAATTAGCAAATGATTATGAACAAGGTCGCTGGCCAGTCAATATTGAAATCAAGACATAGAGATCACAATCAAAGCCAACTCAACTTAGAAAGTGGAGATGCTAGACCAACAGACAGCAATAACAGCCGAGAATAGTTCTTCTCTCGTCGGCTTAAAGATAGTTTGTCTCAGGAGCGCAATATCAAAACTCAGCAGGAACATAGAAGCCGAGATCGTAAACTGTCGAATCCGCTGTTTCTTGCTGACAATCAATAGAGTTTTTTGAATAACCGGTGTTCTCAACCAATAATAGGAGCTCGTGTTGACACCGAAATGATGCAGAAACCAAACACACATACATAAAATAGCAGGGTGCAGAGCAGTGCCGTGGCTGATGTTGAAGCTTTTGGGCCTGAGAGCCAGACAGAAGAGAAAAATGTTCATCAATATCCTTCACAGCATACCCTCAAGGGCAACCCAAACGATGACAAATCATTTAGCAATATACAGTCCCGCATTCTCAGGAAGTGCCAAAGCCGCACCAGCAGAATGCAGTTCGGAAGCGTCGTCTCCAAGAACTCATCCCAGGTTCAGTTTAGAGAATATGATTACAACGGCAGAGTCAAGAGTGTGCCAAAATCAAATCCATATGACCTCACCCAGGGCGAAGCCGAATTCGCACAAACAAATGAACTTAGAAACCTACAATAATAGCAGCTGATAGAGGAGAAGTACCATGCTTTGTAGAAGAGCTACCAGAAGATATTCAAATCACAGCAGAGCTACCGGCAATTCATGAGAGGATAATAGATTTCAGGCAATTGTGAGCTCGATGACTCAAGCGTCAACCTTCAACAGCAGATTAATTCATTTGACGGAGAGGAAAACAGAAAGACCTCGCAGACGCAGAGGCATGGAGCTAAGTCAACATAGCAATTGAAATTGACACAGCAACTGGGTGATGGAAACAATAACAATTCACAAAATAACATCAATAACTCCATCATACTGGTGCACTCTGGGTTGAATTCCAACTTGGATATCCTGAAAGGTCAATTCAATTTCAACATGGCCTTCAATGATAATGATAGAGAATAAGTAAATGGAATAAATGAAACAAATGAAGCGTAATTAGGTGGCTAAGAAAATGTCACGAGCGATAAAAGGCATTGTGGATTCCAACCAAGAAGAGAAAAGAAGCGAAATTTGAGCCCAGTTACGCAAGATGAAGCAGCTTCATCTTTGATAGACCAAACTGACGTCTTGAGCAGCGACTTGAACACACACAGCTTGGGCAAGAAGCGAGCAAGATATGATCGAAAATCCAATGATAATCAGCCTCGTTCTGCTCAATCGCTCTCTGGCGAGAGGGTCAGCAGCTGTGAGCCAAACGATATGGATAACGAAGAAGCCAACAACCAAATGCTAATGCAAATTCTTTACAACAACCTAAAGAAAAAGCAAAACTTCAAGCCGAAGACTCGAAGGCTCCATAAGGATTATAAAGATAGAAGCTACAAAAGAACTACTGATAGTCGAGCCCAGGATCCAAAATCTTGCTCCCAGTCAAAACGAAGCGAAAGTTTGCTGAATAGCTAGCTGAAGCATGAGGTTTCGAGCGCAGTTCATCAGCAAAGTTACCATGTGAAGCCAGACAAAAGAATAAAAGAGAAGAGCCCTACGACATCAAACGATTCTGAAAATAAAGTTGAACATAGAATCAATGTACAGCCATTTGTCAGAGCCAAGAATATGGGTAAGAGAGATGAAAATCAAATAGTATAATTAACCAATAAGAAATCAGAATAGCCAGAGGTAGACTCTGGTAAGGCACCAAACCCGCATATGGATATCAGAGTTACCAAGGCTATAGATTTAATATTGAACCCTTCAGAGTCGTTGCCTGAAGCTGATGCTGAATGGCTCTCCTCTGTGGAAGCAGCTCCTCTTAACCAAGGTAAAGGTGGGCCTCAAGCTGCTGGTGATAAATATAAAATCCTGGAGACATCAACCAAAATTGAAAAGGTATTGAAAGAAAATCAACTCTTCAAAGAAATTGGCAAAGATAAAATCATGGAAGCCATGATGCAGCTGCTGAATCAGAAGCAAGGGCCAGCTGCCAAATCCGTGAACAAACCAGCAACATAGAGCTTTGGAACTATGGTAAAATCAGCAAAGAATCGCAATTAGAAAGCCATTGAGCCCAGAAATCAACAGATCAAGAAGTAACAAATCCAAATCCTAAAATAGCCAGTGGTCCAACCAGTTCTCCAAACCCAGAGCTTCAGGCAGAAAAGGAACACCCAAAGCCAGAGCGGCGTCCTCAACACCCAAACCACATATCGCACTAACATATTAGAGAAAAATAATTATACCAATCATACCTAGAACACATATCGATAAACACCACAGAACATCAGCCGAAGCAAGAGTAATGTATCAACCCCTGTCAAAATTGAACCAATCTCTCTACCAGGAGAAGCCAAAACACCAAAATCCAAAAACGCTGAGCCCATAAAAGAAGTGGATATGGTGGTGGCAGAGCCGTAGTAAGCGTCAGTTGATATAATAATTAAGAAGCAGGTCCAAGAAGATAAAAAACCAAGCAGTGGCACCTCAGGGAGAAACAGGAGCGGTGATACATCGAAGACGGCGTAATTTATGGGAGATACACCCAATAGCACACGGAGACCGTAAAATGAAAAATCCACAAATGTCTTGTTGCCTGGTCGAGTGTCGCAGGAAGAGGCAGAGCCACAAGCAAGAGTTGCAAAAGCGAAGAAGGCAGAGTAAGCTCCAGCAGCGAAGAACCAGCTCGTGGCGCCGTCGATTGAGGTGAGTCAGCTCGAGTACATATATATAGAGTCCAAACCGGAATAAAAAGCAATTGAACCATTTGAAGTATTTGGATTTGAAGCTCATGCGAAGACCAAAGAAATGAAGGCAAAGCCGTCAACAAGAAAGGCTGCAGATCCATCTACTAGGAAAGAGACTCAGCCTGAGGCAGCCGCCTTAATAACCAAGAAAGAGAGCTCCGAGCAACAAGTCCAAGCTCCAAAGAAGCGAGCAAAAGACCCAGCGACCAGACCTTAGGCAGCACCAGCTGGAGAAACACCAGCCTAACCCAAACCACAACCGACACCGCCAGATGACACCACATCGATCGTAAACATATAATTGACCAAACTCAACAACTCAATCAAAGCAGACGACAAAGATGAAGAAATAGCAGATGAAGTCCAAATCACTGAAAATATAATATCTGAGAGAATACTAATCGAAGATAATGAGAAGCCGCCAACTGAAGAGAAGCTGAAGAGTATATCGGAAGAGGTTGTTAAAGATGTTGTCAACGTGACTCCGATTCTGACGGCTGGCTCAAATGCAGAGGATGCTGAAGAGCTGCCGAAAGCAATGGAAGAAGAGGAGGCGGTGAAGACCGTGGAAGTGGTATAATAATTCGAAGAGGACAATGAAGAGAGGCCGGTGCTTCAGATGCAGGAGATATAGGGAGCGGTTGAGGCAGAACATGTTGGAAGCCAAGGAGATGAGCTGAGCCCTGAAGTTGCCACTGAGCTGGAGGTGATCACCCAGAACTCAGAGAAAGAGAGCACGAAACAGCAGCCAACTGACCTGGAGGCTGACAAGTCCAACCGTTCACAAAAGAGCGCCACGCTCAAGCCGGGAACTTCGGTCATCCACGTTGAAACCAAACAGAAATCTGAGATGTCCGAGCTCCTTGAATCTTTAGCTGGCCAATACCAAGATGTAGAACACTGTAGCAGCCGCGTCACCGCTCCAGAGTTCAAGCCAATATCATTCGCTCCTAGCAACTATCAATAAACAACAACCAAAAAAGAAAACAGGATCCTTTTACGACATATCCAACAAACGGGCAGAAAGTTCCAGCCCAGCCGAAGTACTGCATTCTAATTCGATGACAAACATTTTCAAATGACGTCGGCTTTCAATCCTTTTGGACTCAGGCAGGAAGTGAAGCCTGAATCTCCAAAGAATGTTGAGCAGATGAAACAGAAACCAAAGGCATTGGTCGAGCTTCGAGATTATGTTCAATAATGCGAAGAGGAGTCCTACGGGGAATTCAATTTCTTGTCGGGGCTGAACATTCGAACGTTAGACGCGGTGGAGTAGGAGGTACCTCGTTGCCTCGAGGCTCTGAAGGAGGCCCTGCAGCATGATGCGAAGATAAGGCAACGAGAACTGGCAAAGGTGTCTGCGGGTTTTAAAGAGTGGGCAGCAGCGGCAGATGCGAAGGTGACGAGACAGGCACAGCTTCCTAATGGCGTGAACTCCTAGGCCTAAACACCACCAAGCAAAGCTCCTGGGAGAGCAGATACACTGAAGCTCCCTATCAGCTCATAAACAGCACAACAAAGAGCTGAAGAAGCAGTGGAGCCAAATGATGTCGATTCGCCCAAGAAGAAGCTCCAAGTCACATCTCTTCGATCCACCAAAGTGATCAATAACCAATCAACCTTGCTCAAAGCTCATCCCAAAAGTCTTTACCGTGACCTCTGTCGTGCCTACGCTTACTCTCACCCAGAGAGTTCTGATGGCTCTGCCGGTAACTCTGCTGAAGGTGTCGTGAAATCGGTATTCTTTTAACCTCCGACATATACATCCAATCCACGCAATGGCACTCCGATGTGGTCGGCAAGCAGGGATATCGAAGAGTCCTCAGGCTCGGTTGTGACCGAAGAAGAAGAAAGCAACTCTGACAAAGAAGAGAGCAGCGGAAGCCAGACTCCTACGTCTGGCCCACCTGCCGTCTCGCCGACGCAGCTGTTGAATACGAGAAGAAGGAATTTTGTACAGAATCACAAAGCAAATAGAACCACAAATCTCCCAAATACAAATCTTGATGATGCAGCATAATAGTAGTATAATAATAGGTTGAGCGCATGGAATAGTAGCATAATTATGCAAAGCTAGAATGATCATTCAGAATCATCGAGGAGAAAGACCAAGAGCAAGATGTCAATGAACTAATTAACTACGAGCCATATGGAAATGCACAGCAACCTGGAGAGCAAACATGAGCGAGACAGAGGCGAGTCGCAGAGGCAGACCTCTCAAGTAAGCCATCGTGAAGATAGAGATTTCCAGTACAGCGTAGTGTGTAGTGGAGCCAGCGTGGGCTTCTTTGAGACACAGAGGACAACAATGACCAACGGAATCTCAAACTGGTCTAAGATTTGCTTCCTGATGCCGGATGCTCAGCTGGTTGAATATGAACACGAGCTTCTTATGGTATACAGACTTCGAAACTTCCTCCAGGACAATATTCAAGCAGCCGTATAGGAGTCAATGTTGCGGTATCTTTCTCCAGACAAAAATGACTCAGCAGGAATAACTGCTGCACCTGAACGATAGGAAATATTCAGCATTCAAAAGAGGTTGGGCAAATACCCAGAGTTCGAAAGGGACAAAGCGAACATCGAGAAGTTGCTGCGAAACTATCAATTGGAAATCCAGGTGAAGAAAGCTCAAGCAATTTAAAAGAGTCTGCCCTTAATAAACAATGAAGGGGAGCATGCCGAAGATTCCGAGCTTGGCAGTCAAGATGAGGAGTACTCTCAGATATTAGCGAGCACGATCAGCAGCCTGAGTAGGTTTTCGTGCGCTTCCAAAGACAGGGAATCGAGCTTTATTCTCGATAGCAAGGAGAGCAGCAATTCAGGGCGCCACCCAACTGGCCTGCGAAATTCTCGGGAACGACGAAGCTACCTGAATCAAGATTTCAACAGGTTGGACGTCGAAGACTATGGTCAAAGTTTATACCCGTACCAGAGAAGAGGCGTACATGCTCTACAAGTTCCCAGGACGCTCGAGGCCAAGAGGAGTCTTGAGCTGCCAGCATCTGCTTCTTTAAACAATGAGCTGGACAATTTTGACAATTTCAGATTCAAACAAGGCCGACTCTCGGTCCTGAGTCCTGGCTTTGACGTCTTTCGGCGTCAGTACTTTTCTTATTCGCTTCATGATCGCACCTTTTTCAACAACCCATTCCAAGACGTGGTCCCATATGAAAGAATCAAATTCGACATGGTCAACCAAATCTTGGAGTCCGTGGAGCTCAAGAGCATCAGCGTACAAAACCCAAACAGCCATTTCCAAAACAACTTTGAAGACTACGCAACCAAAAAGATCTCCATGGAAAAATATGTCAAGAGCATGTGGTAGGGCAACTTGCTCGGCATGATTGATCAATCAGCTCTAACGCCAGACCTCCAAGGCCCTCTGAACCAGGAGACGCTCTCTGCTTTGTAGAAATATTCAGCCCAGACGCTCAAACAGCTGCAAAGGATATGGTACCTGAACACCCAGCAAAGCAATCTCAGCTTGGTCTTCACCATTGATTATCTCATCAAAGACGCCGTTTTCTGCACCCAGGACTTTGAAGAGTGGAAGACCAATCGCCTCAACTCCATTCGACACGACAGCATGAAGCAATAGAGCATCAAGCTGATCGCCCAAAGCATGAATCAATTCTGGAGCCAGAACCAAAGACTTCTCCAGAAGTTTTTGACGCAAAAAGAAGATCAAGCCGACCAGGATGATTCCATAACGAGTGACTGTGACGATGTGGCCAATAACAACCAATATTCGATTTAGATAATGCACGACGGCAACAATCCAAACTTGCTGCTAAGAAGAGTCGTCAAGGAGAAGAACGTGCAATACGAGATCTTCAGGATTCTGTCTCAGACCAAGCTCGATAAAATCAAGAACAGGGTTAAAGAGCTAGTCCAGAGGCCTGACGAGCCCCTCATTCCTCCATATATTGACCAAATTGAAGCAAGATTTGCTCAAATAAAAAAGCAAATGATTTCAAAGAGCAAAGAACATGAGTTTCAGCAATATTTGCAGCCAGTGCACAGCTCAGAGCTGTGCGTTTCAGACTCTATGGAGCAGAAGGCGACATATATGTATGTTGAGGAGCTCTAGTTGCAGTAGCACAGGCGCCAGATGAGGACGAGCGTGGGTGTGTTGTGTGAGGGGCCTGGGTAACCGGACAACGCCGTGAAGCGAGAGCTCGTGTATGGTAACAGATTGGGTGAGCAAGTGGACAAGCTCAAGAAGTGCCAGAAGAGGAAGAAGTGGCAGGAAGAGAACTTGGCGAACTTTGGTTACGTCAGGCTCACCAATGGAATGCATCTTAGTCTGAGCGACGAGCCAAATGTGCTTGCCCAAGTCGAGGAAGGATATTAGTAGCTTTGGAATAAGAACACCCAGGGGAATGACAGCCTAATGAAGGAGACGTTAAGTGCCCAATACAGCGTATATGTTGAGCCTCATCTCTCATCTATCTCGCAGGCACACGATGGTGAAGGAAGCGTTGCTTCCGGTCCTGGCCAGGGCCTACGAGCTTTCTGTCTGCAGCATAATCTGACGCGAAAGTAGATCAAGGTTGACCCAGCCGCGCAGATCTAAGGATACTACGACCAGGTGAAGGAGCACGTACAAAATGGAGCACAGAAGGACAAAATCATTATCAAATATGAACGCCAGCAGTGCTATGGTGCCGAGGACATCAGCAAAGCTGAGACTGGAAAAATGAATGTCCGGCAAGGCCAGCTGCAGAAGCTGCTGTAGACCAAGAAAACGAATCTCGCAGTAAGCATAGACATTACGAAACAAGGAATGAAGAGATTTGTGAACCCTTTCCAATACACTTTAGCAAGACCTCTTCCACATGCACCCAGCCGAAGCGACCAACATGCCACCAAACTAGGCAGACCACGACGCAGGGTCAAATATCAAACAGCTGACAAATTCCAAGAAAATGGCATCGAAGACGTAACCGTCAAGCCCGTGAACTACAAGCAGGGCAGCAAATGCAAGAACTTCAGCTACATCTGCAAGTTGCAAAGTTTCGGAGACTACACCCAGTACCAGGCTCTACAAGAGGAGATGGAACTCGAGAATAGCCAATACATTCGAGATATCAACCAGTACCGTAACTCGCACGATGCGGAATCCGGCTTCCCCATTTACGTGCTGTTCGAGGTGATCCACGTGCTACGAAAAACGTCTTATGACAAAACGATGGAGGAGCAGGAGCTCATATAGAATTTGAAGAAGAAGCAGAAGGAGCTGCTGCTTCCAATAGGCGGTGATGTGCCGACTCCATATCTACGTGAGCGTCCAGAGCGCTAGCATGCAGCCAGCATGCCTTACAATGCTTTTGAGGATTTCACGCCAGCTTCTCCCAATTCTCCAGCAAGCTTGAGGGTCGGCGATCGTTCTCTATCGCATCAAGGGATACACCATGAAAGAGAGCAGTATTGCTGAAGAAGTGATTTATAAGTGATAATATATTCAAACAAATAATTAAGCTGGTGTTATTATAAAACTATAATCAACAATAATGACTATACTATTCCATAAC
>Ga0138261_1901239_pt1 | contig 9358 bp, 17 predicted proteins | sample RNAA_720151113_FD_105266 | JGI IMG/M metagenome (GOLD analysis project Ga0138261, IMG submission 105266) | Metatranscriptomics of polar marine prokaryotic and eukaryotic communities from Palmer Station, Antarctica after 72hr light incubation -... | ecosystem: Environmental > Aquatic > Marine >...
CCCCGAAACCCCACAAAATGATATAGTTTTACTATAATATTATTTTGATCTTAATAAATGATTATAATAATCACTCCTCTTCTTCTTCCTCTAAAATCTCCTAGTCTTCAGGAAGATTATTGGCGGATTTAATTTCACTCACCATGGGTATTTTCATGACTGGCGCTTATTCCTCCTCTTCCGCACTGCTGCTTTCCTCTTCCTAAACTCTGTCGGCAAGGTTCATCTTTTCCTGCACAGTCATAAGGCCTCCAGTAGCACCATTGGCGCTAAAGATCTGGAAGTCGTTGTTAGGGTCATATTGGGCCTCGTACATCTCCATCTGTAGAGATTAATCATTGCTAGAATTGGGGATGCTGTTGAACTTTGCTTGTTGTTTCTTAGCATGAGGTTGAATCTGGTTTTACTTCATAGTCTACCAGGCTTGATCCTCCTAGATCTAGTTGGACATCTCTTGCTGCTTCTTGATTCTCTATTCAGCCTCGAGGATGTCTTTTTGGGTTTAGAAGTAGATGTATCTGAAGCAGGCAATCACAATGATGATTCCAAGGATAACTAAAGCCACCATGATGATAATCCAGGAGGCTGTCTTGTCATCGACGGCATTCACTCTTACAATTTCTGCAGGTGGCTTGACGAGCTCCTTGGTCTACGTGACTGTTACATTCTGATAGGTCGTGGTCTCGCTTACGATAGTCTTAATGTCTGGTTTCCAGACTTGCCTCTTTCTTGGAGCGGCTGTTCCACCTGAAGCTGTTTTTGTGATAGTTATAGGCTCGAAACCTGGGGCTGAGACCATACCACCCGAAATGATGGAGACTGGTGGTGCATTGGAGGGAGCAGTTGAAGTGGAAGACGCTGTTACACTCGCTACATCAAGAACTGGAGCACCAAGGTCCATCTTTCCTGTGGCAAACTGCTCAGTCTACTTCTTCGCAATGTTCTTGAGATAGCTGGCGTCCTTGCCAGCTGGGGCTACGATGTCGTAGTTGACTGTGAGAGAACCTTCGTAAACACTGACGATCTTGACATCAGAGGCGTGAATGCCGAGAGAGCCAGAGACTCTATCGGCAAATGTAGAGGTGCCTCCTTTAGAGTAGAATTCGTTAAGCGACCATTCCATCCTGACCATGGTTTGAATGGCGTCTCTAGGCTTGATCTCTAGCATGCAGCCATTAGTGATGTAGAACTCTAAGATATTTTTGATTCCAATAAATCTATTTTCACCGCACTTGAGTCCTTTGATTGGCTTGTAACCTTTAGTCCTGTCGTCCCACTGGTTTGACTCGATGACGACACCATTGACCAAGATCGAGAAGGAACCCGTGTCTGGGTAGTGAATCCTCAATTGCATCTGATTTTGGGGGTTCTAAGACCTCAGCCGGAATGTCTGATTCTTAGGAGTGTTTCCACTGTAAACCATATCGTATATCTTACCCTTAGTAGCGTAAGTGATTGAAGGGAATCTAGCCATTCTAATCTGACCAGTGTAAAAACCATCCCAAATATGGTCCATATAGGCATTGAGGGTATTGTTCATTTTGGATACTCCTGGCTCTCTTATGAAGATAGGTTGGAGGGCGCGATCTTTTGCATCCCAATCATTACTCTCGAATTGCAAAATTCCCATTTTGTCTGTGAGGCAATAATAAGCATTCCAATCTACTCTTTTCTCGCACTCTTTGATAAAAGGGGCAAAACCTTCATTATCATGAATAATCTGGAAGGTTGCTTGAGCATTCTCTGGGAATTTACCCAGCCATTTTGTGTTCTTGAAAGAATAGAGGACGTTTTTGGGTCCAGTACATGGGAAAAAGCCACAATCCTTAATGATGGCCCATTTGGGATCGGGGTCCTTGAGCTTGCAGACTGCACCAGCCTCGACGTTGTTGAATTCAGTGTCAAAGCTCTCCATAATGGGGATGTAGTCCATGCCATACTCACTGCTGCCAAATACAGAGTTAAGTTTACCCTCTGATGTCGTTTGAGCAAAGTTCAAGAACTTGTTTCTATTGAGTATGGTTCTACCAGACCAAGATGCGTCTGTTTTGACCTTGTACATTGGGAATTTTGGTGGAGTAGTAATCATCGAGCCCTTACCTCCCCAAGCAAATATTCCCGGTAAGAATCCATACTTGTCTTTCTTGATGCAGTAGTCTCCATTCTTGGAGTTTGGACAATCTGGGATTGGCGTTTCTCCAATAAGAAGATTGTCATTGTACTCGATTTAATTGGCCTCATTCTTGTCATTTGACTATCCTGATCCTGTTGCAATTTGGAGTCCAAAACCTTTCTGGTTATCAAACATTCTCATGTGACTGTATATGCCTCGGATAGCATTAAAGAAGACAAAGGCACCTTGAACTGTACATTTGTAGGCCGTAAAGTACGAACCTTCAAAGCAGGTTGTCGGCTAAGAATTTTTTTAGTTGGGGAATATAACAGCACCGATTCCTCCTCCAATAGAACCGTGCATAGAATGAGCAGTATTATTGTAGAAATTCTTTTAATTATAGTCTCCACATGTATGGCCCGGTGAAATGAAACCAGCATATTGAGCTCCACCAACCAGGTTGTGGGTGACTTTAACGTCCTTGCAAAGGTCATTTTCTGTGAAGTAATTACAAACGCAGACAGCACATCTCTTGTCAACAACCATGGCTGCTTCAATTACTCTTTCCCAAATATGACCAATAATGTTTTTCGTAAATGTGATGTTATTAGATCCTCCGATAGAGACACCGACTGGTCTGAAGCCGTAGATGACATTGTCTTCAAGATAAATATGAGAAGACGACCTCACATTTATACCCCAACCCAATCCATGGTGCAATGAGCAATTTTTGACATGACTGGGCAGTGTCACAGCTTTCTCGAATCTGATAGCAGCGTTAAAGGTATCTATCTAAGACATGTTATAGAATTCTACGTTGTCAAGGAAGGTCTGGCCGTATCTATTCTTTACTACTGGTGGAGTTCCAGCAACCTCAATTGTATCACTTGTGACAAACTGTCCACCCCAACCATCGACGTCTTCACCGATAATCTTAACATTTCTAGAGAGAAGGATGACCTCGCCTCTGATGTCCATTCCGTCAAAGTTGGCTGCTGTGGAAGCAGCATCGCCCCAATGGTATCTCTCCAAGGTCTTGTTGATTGTCAGTTTACCTGTGTTGTTATCATAGGCAGTAATCCACCCGTCATCTGTGGCTAAACTATCAAAAGACGTGGCAAGCAGAGCAATTCTGTCTCCAACTACCCAGTCTAATCCCTTATCAACGAGAATGTCTTTCTGACCTTTCTCAGCTGGTTTTAAGAGTCTAGTTAGTATATTGAGTCTTGGTTTACCAAATATCATGACTTTGTTAACGTTAGCAATGAGTTTGTTTCCAGCTTCAATAGCATTGTCGTAAACAATTGCCGCATTATTTCGCTCACCATATAGCATAATAGTAGCCTTGTGCTGGAAAGGCTTAGTAATGTTTCCAATCCAAAGTTCACCAGCTCTGACAAAAATGTGCTTTGCTCTGAAGACTCTGTCGTTTGTGTCATCAAACCAGAGAAGGCCATTTACTCTAACCAATTCGTAGACTGGTGATGCCGATTCATTCAAATCGAATGACATATTCCATCCTGACTCAATGTGAACATTTGCCCCAGAAGTCGGCACCGTTCCATTTGTCCAACTCTTCGGATTGCTCCAGTTTCTGCCAGTTGTTTCGATAACCGCAACCTCCTTGATTTCTTCATTACATGCACCACTGCAACGTTATCCTACAAAATTCAGCGTTTTTTCCATGCCACTCATATTCTTTCCATTGACGAGCCAATGAATTTGCCTTGTCTCGTTGTGATCATAATGGGTGTTTGGGCCAATCTCGAAAGTTTCTGGTTTGGTTAAGTCTACCGGTAGTGTAATGGAAGCATTCTTAAAGTTTAATTTATAAGGTTTTGTGACATTAACCGTATAGTTTGATCTGACATCAGAGTAGTTATGCACCAAATAAATTCCTTTGTCAGTTTCTCTCCATCTTTCAGACATTGTTACTGTCATTGCCGTCCAGTCAATACCAGATTGACCCCAATGAACCTTATACTTGTGGCCAGTTACTATTGGTGTGGCCCAATCTTTTGATGGCAGGTACATTATGGTTCCGGTTTTCGTCTTGTTAGCAAGGAATGTTTTTTCTAACGCGGATGGCTAAATTCCGGTCTTGTCAGAGAACATGGCATCATCATAAGGTACAATCTTAAAACCCATAGCCGCAAAGAGAGCTGGCTCTTACATAGAGTGCCAATTGATTCTTCTAATTTAGATGGTGTTGTCGCATGTTACTCCATCGAATACAACTGCGTCCCGGACACACTCCTTGACATCATGATGGGCATAGTAATAAGTTGCCCACGAGTTTGCACCTTTTCCGGTTAAACTTCCATCTAAATCTAGATAAATAGCTTTCCAGGGAAACTAGTATCTAATTTTGGTTGTAACATTTGTAAACGCAAGATTCTTGAACCTGACTGTTCTGGCACCACTATCAGTAGCTGCTGGATGGAAACAATGAGAACAAGATCCAAAAGTGGCTGCCTAAGCCTTCCAAACGTTTTCCCAATCAAAATTGAAGAATTTAACTCCATCGATAGTAAAGTTCTCAGTCCTTGGAGTGATGATACCACGAGGGCTCGTTTCTGCAATTTGCTTTTTATCAGAGTTACCTCTAGACCTTCCGACTACGAGAGCATTTTTAATCGCTGCTTTGTTATCTCCAGTCTCTCCTGTCAGCGAGAACTCGATACCAGCTAGCATATGGTCAGCGACTTAGAAGTTGTTGAATGTGACCCATCCAACCCTCTCAGCAATGGCTCCGTTTCTCTTATTTTTCCAACTCGTAAAGTTTTCAAACTTAGCCTCATAGATTGGATTCTACCAGAATGGATCAGTCGTGTTTTTGGGGTCAAACACCACAGGTTTGCATGGGTACTTTCTAGGGATCATGTTATGGAAGATTCTAAGACCATATCTTCCCATAGAATGTGCATGATTATCCTTAAAGAGACCAACCTTCTCATTTTCCGGACACTTGTTTGTATCAGCTGATGGGCCGATTGCGTGAATCTATAAATCATACCAATATCCATACCTATCTGAACCTGCTGCATGATTACCAACGAAATCATTATCTGGGTTTGTGATCCAGATGCAAGCTGGAGTCTGATCAGTATTTAGGAGACTCCAGGACCTCTTGGTTCTCATGATAAGGTTATTCTTGACTAAATTTCTCTTTTCGACTGCATCTTCAATAAATATTGTGTGACCTTTCGTGTCGAAGGCGAAATTGTTTTCCAAAGTTAAGTACCTGGTGCCATGGATAGTAAAGGCTCTGTTAAAGGTATTGTGAACTGCATTACCTGTGGCATAGGATTTCTGGACCTCACCAATCAAATGGAAATGGATTGGATATCTTCCTTGTTTGAAAGCTTGTCCTACATTATAGAACTCGGTGTAAGCGAGATGAGCTTATAAAGATTCATCTCCCATTGAATGCATGAAGATAATGGCTCCATATTGATTTGGTTCAGTGTGGACTGAGTCTCCCTGGAACTTCACATTTCTCGTCAGAAGTCCTACTTCAGCTCTCATGTCAATCTTTCTATCCCCGTAGGTCTCAGTTTCAGCGAAGTGACGGAACTCCAGAGGCTTGTCAAGCGTCAGAATTGGTTTGTCAGGATTGGTATTATCAACTTTTTTAATCGTTCTTTTATCAGTATCTCTTCCGTCGTAGCCAGTTGAGGCTATTGCAATCTCTTCTCCTACCGCCCAATCGACCTTTCTATTGATAGTGATAGTTGTATCATTGATATTAGCAGTCTTCTCAAGCACTGTCCAGACAGGATCCCTCGTGACTCCGCGCATGTCTAGAATACCATTCTATAAACCAATGCACTTATTACCGAACAATGGCAGATAAGGGTCGGCTATCTTACCATACATTGTCATCGTTACCCTCGAAGTGTAAGGATGTTTCTCAGTTCCTACTTCAACGGAACCACCACTGACCAACATATAATGGGCATCAAATGTTCGCTGATGCGTTTTATCAGTAGGATGAGGTGCAATGATGAGTTGGCCTTCAATAATCAAGAGATTAAGCTCAGGCGTCTTGTCAATATCCATGTAAAGGTTGAGACCAGTTGGAATGTGAATTGACTCCATCTCCATCGGGGCAAATTCCATTCCCCAAGTCGTATCATGCGACCAGTAATTAGCGTAGGTGAACAGAAGGTCATTCAGAGCTACATATCCTTTACCTTTAACATACATTTAAAGCGAGGACTTATGATGGCCAGGTCTTTTGACGGTTTTGCACTTGATTTCAGTTAAGGTAGATGATTCCACAGGGCAGTCAAACTTACCATCAATTGTGATTTTGATGTCTTCCTTTGTGACTGAGAAACCTGTTCCTTTGAAACTTATGACTTCACCACCTTATACTGTGCCGTGTCTTGGAGTGATGCTAGTGAGATTGGGAGTAAGAGATCCATCAAAGAGTACATCATTGGGTCCAATGGTTTTCTATGTTGCAATGAAGACTTCTGGTTTGCAAGCATGAGTGTTGGTATCGCTATCAATGGTCTCAACACCATAGAATTCAAGCTCATTAATGTAACAAGCTTTATTTGCGTTTTTTCCCTCGAGTCTAAAATGACTATACTTAGGGTATTTTGTAGGATCATGGTATTCAATGTAGTTCCACCCTTATACTAAGGTATCATCAGCCGTGTAGAGGTCAGTATAAGTAGTTCCATCATTAGAGCCTTAAATGACCAAATTGTTTACATATTCACTGTTCGGGATTTCTTGGGGGATAAAGAACTTTATCTTGTTGATGATTCCAACATATCCATCCTTAAACTTCATTCCGACATGGCAGTCTACTTTATGGTCATCATAATGAACCACAAGGTCTCCATCGAACAAAAGATTAACATTATTGCTAGATCTCTTTTGGAAATAAAGCCCAGTCTTCAAATGTCTCACCTTTTCAATATTGAAGTTTTTGTCTGAGTACTTTGTAGATACGGGTGGGAGGATACAAACAGTTGAGTCCTTATCAGAGTCAGCTTCAACAATCGTACAGTTGTTCGAGCAAACTTGAATATAGTTGTTAAAAGGATCCTTCTTGACCATACTGGACAATCCTTTGGCATCAATCTTCAGCTTTTCACCACCAGCAAAGGAACTTTTAAGAGAAGCAGTTGTTGAGGTTATAGAAATTATATTTTCCTACTTCTTATCAACTTAAGCCATGTGGGAAATAGTTGTGCCTGTCTTTTTGAAGTTTAAAGACGGTTTAATTTTGGATATAGTTGTAGGAATACCATCAGTCCAATCTGCTGTGACCTGAGTCACCGAGTCAATGGTTACGGTATCAGCTGTAATGTTATTCCAGATGACTTCAGCAGTGTATCCGGTGGTTTTGAATCCAGTACCAGTAATAACCATTTTTCCTGTTGAGGTAACTACTAAATCTGGGACGAGTGGAGTGCTAGACGCATCTTACTTATACTTACACAAAGCTGTGTTAGTATTTGTGCATTCATATTTATCTGTTGTACCGATCTTAACCGATAAAACAGTCTCAGCGATGTCACTGCCAGTTCTTGCGGTGCACTAGACCTTGTTGTATGAAATTATCTTTGTAGTATCTAGCTAACAAAAGGCTTTGTTAGTACTATCAACCAAGGAAACATCCTTGGTAAATTTTCCCACTCCAATAATCGTGGCTGTAACTACTGTTCCTGCCTTAGATCCGACGCTCACGTCAATTCCTGTAAACTTAGGAACCATTGATAATCCTGTAGTCATCAACTTGTGGTTACTTGGGATACCAATGTCAAAGTACAACTTCATGCCAGAGAGCTTTACAGATGGCGCTTCAGTAATCTCAAATTTCGCTTCTGTGGTCGTGACTGACAAAGTTTTCATCTTTTTACCACCAACCATCAGATCGGTTGTCAGCGTATCCCCTGTAAAGCCTGTACCTGTGACCTTGACATGCTATTTCTACGTTGCTGCATCGAATTCTGCCGCAACGGCTGTTAGAGCTGGGACGGTGCTGGTATACTCCCATGCGCAATTTGGCTTGACGCATGGAGACTCTTCAGAGACCTTCAGGAATACGACCATGTCGCCCTTGAGGCCACTTGTCATATTGAGAGTGTCATCAATTCTGCAAGTGATCTTGGTAGCTTCGGTAGTTTAGACAAAGCAGTTCTTAGAGCCTATTGATCCAAGAGTAGAGATTTGAACTGGATTATCAGTCTTCACGGACCCATAATTTTTACCCGTGATGGTAACAAGAGTACCTCCATAAATAGACCCTTTGTGCTTGTCAATCGATGTGGTTGTGGCGCTCACATCCAGAATAAGAGTCGATTTAATTAAACCGAACTTTTTGTGTCTAATCCTGACATCGTACTTTCCACTCCATGCACCACCGAATTTGGTCACAATTTTCTTCGTGGCGTCATCGACAGCAATAACATTCATATATCTAACATAGCCTGCCTTCGTCTGACTGGTGGCGTTGACTGTGAAGTCCTCTTTCTTAAGGGTATAAGGGAAGGTAGTCTCAAGCTGTATGGTGACGTTTTGCTTCAAGACTGGATTAACAGATGCCGGGATAACAGATACACCGCTCTTGACAGAGCTTCGAAGCTTAAACTTCAAGGTGTTTGCAATGGTCAGATTGTTTACCACCACTTTAGCCAGGAGATCTTTGGTCGCATCGATCGACTCTTTGAAAGCTGTAGTAAGACAAACAAAGGTGGTTGAATCTGAAGATTTAGTCACACATTTTGTTTTTTCTGTGTCATCGAATTCGACAATGATCGTATTAGGAGAGATCAAGTCAAAAGGGAAATGTTCGCCTGTGAAAGTGATGTTATCTCCTCCAATGATGTTAAGGTCAAAATCTGGTACAGCCTTTGTGATCTTGCATGCCACATCTACTGTAGCGAGGTCAGCTTTATTTGGAATGACTCCTAACCTAGAGGTCAGCTTAGGACTAGCTTTGCCACAGGTTGGCTCTCTTACAAGAGTGCAAGTCAGGCCAGTTGCCGTAACTGTAGTTTTATCAACAATACAGAGGGACTATGCAAATTCAACAGAGTAAATTTCATCGAATGTGGCTGGAAGCTTGGTACCTTCAAGAACAAGTTTATTATCGGTTTCAGTAAATGTGGATTTGGTTACTTCTCCTGTGGCATCGGTGTATTTGAAGCCACATGTGACATTATGACAGACGGCGGGAAGGTCATTGACGGTAACCACGATCTAAGGGACTGTGGAATAGGC
>Ga0138261_1815518_pt1 | contig 9330 bp, 9 predicted proteins | sample RNAA_720151113_FD_105266 | JGI IMG/M metagenome (GOLD analysis project Ga0138261, IMG submission 105266) | Metatranscriptomics of polar marine prokaryotic and eukaryotic communities from Palmer Station, Antarctica after 72hr light incubation -... | ecosystem: Environmental > Aquatic > Marine >...
AATATTTTAGAGAAACTGTTTGTACGACTTAACAAAAAAATTATGAACTCGATGTCGTATTAAAAGCGAGTGACACCTTTGTTGCCAATGTGAATTTTGAGGAGAGTAAATATGAAAAAACCTTATCAGGTTATCGGAGTAGGTAACGCTATGGTCGATGTGTTGGCTGAGGTTGATGAAAGTTTCTTGATAGAAAATCAAATTAATAAGGGTGTTATGCAGCTTACTGATAGGGATCGAGGGGTTCACCTTTGCTCCTTAATAAAACCATCAAAAGAGGTCGGAGGAGGATCTGCGGCGAATACGATTGCTAGCATCGCAGAAGCTGGAGTTAAAACAGCCTATGTGGGTAAAATTAAAAATGATAAGTTGGGTAAGGTTTTCGCTGCTGATATGAACTCTCTTGGAGTTGATTATAGCACCCCTTTTGCTCCCATGGAGCATCCGCAGGATACAGGCCGCTGTGTTGTGTTAATTACGCCCGACGGTGAACGCACATTAAACACATATTTGGGAGTCACCGAGTTCCTAAGCCCTAACGATATTGATTCTAAAAAAATGATGAATTGTGAATGGATTTACTTAGAAGGCTATCGTTTTGATGGACCAGAAAGTCATGAGGCTTTTTCAAAAGCCATTGCAGCTTGTAAAGAAAATAATGGAAAAGTATCACTGACTTTATCTGATCCATTTTGTGTGCAAAGGCACAAAGATGCTTTTAATAAGGTAATTACAGAAAGTGTAGATTTACTTTTTTGTAATAGAGCTGAATTGTTAGCACTTTATATGTGTGAGGACTTATTTGAGGCACTTAATCTTTCGTCTAAAGAAGTGGAGACTGTGGCTTGCACGGATGGGGAAAATGGCGCTTATATAATTAACAAAGGAGAGTTAATTCATGTTCATGCAAAGTCCGTAAAAATTATTGACACAACCGGTGCAGGAGATTTATTTGCAGCTGGGTTCTTGTGGGGAATGGTAAATGGATATGATATTAAAACCTCGGGCCGAATGGGCTGTATTGCAGGATCTAATATGGTGACTCAATTTGGAGCACGTCCAAAAGATGGATTGATTAAACTCTTTGAGTCTGAGGCATTAATTTGATATTGCCTTACTTTAGATAAGTTTGTTAAGTTTAATTGTAGAAATAGTGGTAAAAAGGTTTTCAGGTGGTTTACGAGTATGATGATCAAAATATTTTTGCAAAAATCTTACGAAATGAGATACCAAATTCTACTGTTTTAAGTACTGAATTTAGTTTGGCTTTTAGAGATGTATCTCCTCAAGTTCCTGAACATATTTTAGTAATTCCAAGAGGACCTTACGTGTGCTTTGATCATTTTGTTACGGAGGCATCTGATAGTGAAATCATTGATTTTAATAAAGCCGTTGCCGAAATTTGCGTATCATTGCGACTATCACCTGGCAATGGAGGCAGTGGGTATCGTTTAATTTCTAATTCTGGTAGATTTGGAGTCCAGGAAGTACCACACTATCATTTGCATATTCTTGGAGGGCAGCCTTTGGGTAGAATGTTGAATAGGCCCACTCCTTAAAACATAATTAAGATAATCTTATAATGTTACAAGATAAATAAAGGATTTAAAATGACAACCGATCCACCAGAAACAGAAATTGTAGATAAATACCGTGTTCTTTGTGATGGTGGTGACGGTGCTTTAGGGCATCCAAGAGTATGGTTCCAGATTACACAAGAAAAAGGTTGGGTGGAATGCCCATATTGCGACAAGAGATTAATTCATAAATCTTTTGAACAAAAGATTTAAGGATGGGTTTTGGTAAAGGTCATCATCTGCATTTAATTGACGGATCAGCTTTTATTTTTCGTGCTTATCATGCTCTACCACCATTAACACGGAAGTCTGACGGGCTTCCGATAGGGGCGGTAAGTGGATTCTGTAATATGCTTCAAAGGTATATTGAAGGTAATACTGGGGCGAATGCTCCAACACATATTGCTGTTATCTTTGATAAGGGAAGTCACACTTTTCGAAATGATATTTATGACAAATACAAGGCTAACCGTGAGGCAATGCCTGAAGATTTAAGACCTCAGATGCCCTTAACTCGACTTGCCACTGCAGCTTTTAATATAGCTTGTGAAGAAATGGCTGGATATGAAGCTGATGATATTATAGCTACCTTAGCTACTCAAGCACGATCCCTAGGAGGAAAATGCACTATTATATCAAGTGATAAAGATTTAATGCAGTTGGTAGGAGATGGTGTTGAGATGTTTGATGCCATGAAAAATAAGATTATTGATAGAGATGGAGTTTTTGAGAAATTTGGAGTTTTTCCAGAGAGAGTAATAGACGTACAAGCTCTAGCTGGGGACTCTACTGACAATGTTCCTGGAGCCCCTGGGATTGGTATAAAGACTGCAGCACTATTAATTAATGAGTTTGGTGACTTAGAAGCTCTATTAGAGCGTGCAGGAGAGATTAAGCAACCAAAACGACGCGAAGCTCTTATAAATTTTGTAGAACAAATTAAACTATCTAAGCGTTTGGTTGAGTTAGATATCTCTACGCCTATTGACTTCACGATAGATGACTTGGAAGTTCGAGACCCTGATCCAGAAAAGCTTATAAAATTCCTTCATGAAATGGAGTTTCGTACATTAACAAATAGAATAGCTACAAAGTTTAATATCACAGAACCCAAAGCTGAAGAAAACCATTCTGAACTTTTACCAGAACATATAGGGTTAAATAATTTTAACGAAGTCTTATACGAACAGATAACTGAGGTAGAAGCTTTAAATAATTGGATATCCAGTATCTATGAGGTTGGTTACGTGGCAATTGACACTGAAACTACCTCTAAATGAAATGATGGCTGATTTGGTTGGGATATCATTATGTATTAAACCTGGCCACGCATGTTACATCCCCTTGTCTCATAGAGAAAACAATAATGATCTATTTGGAGCAGAGGTGTTAGTTAGCGGTCAGCTTGATTTTGAAACTACACTAAGTTTACTAAGGCCTGTTCTCGAAGATGAAAGTATTCTTAAAATAGGTCAAAATATGAAATACGATGCAAAAATTTTATTATTGCTCGGTATTAACATTTCTCCAATTGATGACACAATGCTATTAAGCTATTCATTAAATGCTGGACTGCACAATCACTCAATGGACAGTTTAAGTGAACGATACCTAAATTATAAACCGGTCCCAATTAAATCACTTTTAGGATCTGGAAAGGCAGCAATTACTTTTGATCGAGTGAAGATACCTGAGGCAGTTCAATACGCGGCAGAAGATGCGGATATAACAATGAGACTCTGGTGTTTATTCAAGTCTGAACTTCACAAAAAACGTGTCACAAATGTTTATGAAAACTTAGAAAGGCCATTAGTTCCGATCTTGGCTAATATGGAGTTAACTGGGATAAAAGTTGATCGAGATATTTTGAGTAGGATGTCAAACTCATTTGCTCAAAAAATGGCTAGTTTGGAATATGAAATTCACGAGTTAGCAGGTGAGACATTTAATCTTGGTTCGCCAAAACAACTTGGTGAAATTCTTTTTGAAAAAATGAAATTCGCAGGTGGAACAAAAGGCAAAGCTGGAGCTTACAGTACTGGGGCTGATATTTTGGAAGATCTTTCGACCGAACATGCTTTGCCCGGACTTGTTTTGGATTGGCGTCAATTAGCAAAATTGAAATCAACTTACACTGATGCGCTTCAAGAGCACATAAATAAAAATACTGGAAGAGTTCATACTTCCTATTTAATTTCTGGTACAAATACTGGTCGTTTTTCTTCAAGTGACCCAAATTTACAAAATATTCCAATACGTTCAGATGAAGGACGAAAGATTAGAGAGGCATTTATTGCCGAACCAGGCTTTAAACTTGTAAGCCTAGATTATAGTCAAATAGAGTTAAGAATCTTGGCAGAAATTGCAGGTATAGATGAACTTAAAAAAGCTTTTAGAAGTGGTGTTGATATTCATGCACTGACAGCATCCGAGATGTTTGATGTTCCGTTGGAAGGTATGGATCCATCAATAAGGCGCCAAGCTAAAGCAATCAACTTTGGTGTAATATATGGAATATCTGGTTTTGGTTTGGCAAGAAATCTTAGGATTCCACGTGCGAAAGCTCAAGCATTTATCGACCGGTACTTTGAAAGGTTCCCCGGTATTAAGGTTTATATGGATCAGACTAAAGAGTTTGCCAAGGAGCATGGCTACGTACAGACTTTATTTGGTAGAAGAATAAATACACCTAATATTAACGTTAAGGGACCTCATTCAGGTTTTGCGAGGAGAGCTGCTATTAATGCACCTATTCAGGGAACAGCAGCAGATATAATACGTCGAGCGATGATCAGGATGCCTTATGCAATAAAAGATTTACCCGCCAAGATGTTACTCCAGGTCCATGACGAGCTGATTTTTGAAGTGTCTGATGATGCAATCGATAAAACAATTTCTATTGTTAAGTCTGTTATGGAAAAGGCAGGCGAGCCTGCCGTCAAGATGACAGTTCCATTAACAGTTGAGGCGGGTGTTGGACAGAGTTGGGCAGAAGCTCATTAATTTTTATTCTAACTCATGTGATAGAATAAGAGGGAAAAATTTATTACTTGACCAAACACCAAACCAGTTTTGATTTTCTATCTCAGTATGAGTGCCTATATCAGCCAGACGATAGAAACTTTTTCGATCTATTAGAGCCTCTAAGTTTCGTCTAACTAATATGTACGGAGAGGGTTCTTTAGTCTCTTGATTTACTCTGATCCATATTGGGTTTAAAGGTCCGGCGACAATTTTGTCTCCTACTTGGGTCTCAAATATTAGAACGTCTGACCCACCTTGATTTCGTTTATTAAAATCAACGGCGACAAAAGGTGCATCCTCTACAGTAATTCCCACTTTTTCTACAGGGGTGACCAGAAAGTACAGATCCCCTTCCTTTTTAAGGATAGATGAAAATAGCTTAACAAGTTCTGGCCTGCCAATCGGCGTGCCGAGATAAAACCAGGTGCCATCTCGAGCTATACGGATATCTAAGTTTCCACAAAAGGGAGGATTCCATTTCTCTACGGGTGGTATACTATTTTTTGATAGGTTTTTAATGCTGTCAACTATTGAAGTTGCAGAAAGACCATGTTTGTTTTTTTCTGCAGAGTTTTTTACCATAAGACTTTTATTTAAAATTTAAGTTTAACTGGTTTCAGACAATGCCTGATCAGGGTGCTTTAGTAAAGCAACCCTATTTACAAGCTATAAAACCTTGATTGTTTAACATTAACGAAACCTTAAGTTAGATCGATTGAGTTGATCTACAGAGGTACACCCCATAAGTTTCATATCACGCTCAAGTTCAGACCGATATTGACCTAAAGCTCGTTCTACACCTGCCTGTCCTGCTGCGGCCAGTGCATAAAGATATAACCTTCCACCAGAACATGCTTTAGCGCCAATAGACAATGCCTTTAAAACATGAGTGCCTCGTTGAATGCCGCCTTCACAAATCACATCAATTTTATCACCAACTGCGTCAACGATTTCAGCTAACTGGTCAAAAGGTGCTCGCGAACCATCTAGTTGGCGACCACCATGGTTTGATACCATAATTCCAGTACAGCCGATGTCGACAGCCCTTTTTGCATCCTCGACACTCATAATGCCTTTTAATGCAAAATGCCCACCCCATTGTGAGCATAGTTTTTCAGCATCATTCCAGTTCATTGATTGGTCTAACATATTAGAAAAATATGACCCTATTGATGTCGTCGCATTAGTCCCGGCGGCAACGTAATCCTGCAGATGTGGTAATTCAAATTTTGATTTAGTTAAAAAATTTATACCCCATTGTGGTTTAAGAATAAAGCTCAGCATGCTTGCAGGAGTGAGTTTAGGAGGTATACTGAAGCCAGTTCTAAGGTCACGCTCACGATTACCCCCGGTAATAGTGTCTACTGTAAGTGCTAGGACATCGAAATTTGCTGCTTTAGCTCTCTCGATCATATTATCATTTAACCCACGATCTTTATGAAAATAAAATTGAAACATTTTTGGAGTGTTTATTAGCGAACCTATTTCCTCAACGCTTACTGTGCCTAAAGACGACACACCAAACATAGTTCCATATTTTTCAGCAGCTTTTGCAACAGCACGTTCGCCGTCATGATGAAACAACCGTTGGACAGCGGTAGGAGCACAAAAAAGTGGCATATCAATTTTTTTTCCAAAAATAGTTGTTGAAAGATCCACATTTTCAACACCAGCTAATACATTTGGTATTAAGTCTACATCGTCATATGCTGAGGTATTTCTTTTATAGGTTATCTCATCATCTGCTGCTCCATCAATGTAGTGGAAAATAGGAGCAGGTAATCTCTTTTTTGCTAACTTTCGAAAGTCTTTAAAATTATGGCAATTTGATAGTCTCATAAAATGTCCTTTATGAATTTTAAAACCAGAAATATGCTAATATAGTAATTTCCTCCTTACTCAATCAAAACGGGTTAGGTCAATCTTAAAAGTGATAAAATTCGAAAATTAGGAACATAAAAACTCGAACAATTGCAAGAGATGCAGATCTAGGTTAAATGCTCCTAATTAGATGATTTAAGGTTTTAAATGGTAGATACAAAAAAAGTCTTTGTTAAGACATACGGTTGCCAAATGAACGTTTACGATAGTGAGCGGATGATCGAAAGTTTTCAGGGCAAAGGTTACACTCAAACTGATAATATTCACCAGGCAGATATGATATTGCTTAATACATGCCATATACGTGAAAAGGCTGCAGAAAAGGTTTACTCAGAACTAGGGCGTTTAAAAACTTTAAAGAACGAAAATCCAAACCTAAAGATTGGGGTAGCGGGTTGCGTGGCGCAAGCAGAAGGCCAAGAGATAATAAATAGGCAACCAATTGTTGATCTAGTAGTTGGCCCACAGGCATACCATAGATTACCTTCATTAATAGATGAGGTTCATAAAAATAAAAAAGCTTTGGACACTGACTTTCCTGTTGAAGATAAGTTTTTACATTTACCAAAACGGCCTTTGTCTAAGCGTGGCCCCTCAGCTTTCTTGACAGTACAAGAGGGTTGCGACAAATTTTGTTCATTCTGTGTTGTGCCTTATACCCGTGGGGTCGAGGTTAGTAGAGATCCAACTAGAGTAGTAAAAGAGGCAAAAGAACTTGTCAGTAGAGGTGTAAGAGAGATTACTCTGTTAGGTCAAAATGTTAACGCTTATCATGGAGAATTTGAAGGTCAGAGGTGGAGTCTAACCCGCTTAATTGAAGAATTGTCGAACATTAACGATTTATTGCGCATTAGGTTCACCACTTCGCACCCTAATGATATGGATGAAGAGTTGATAAATTCTTTTGGAATTTATGAAAAATTAATGCCTTATCTTCATTTGCCAGTTCAATCAGGATCTGATCGAATATTAAAAGCAATGAACCGAAAACATACATCGAGAAGCTATAAAGAGATTATTAAATCTCTTCGCTCTGTTAGAGCAGATATTCTTTTGTCGGGGGATTTCATAGTAGGCTTTCCTGGAGAAACTGATTTAGATTTTCAAGAGACACTTGATTTAGTGCGTGAGGTTAAGTTTGGGCAGGCATACTCTTTTAGGTACTCTGCACGGCCTGGAACACCTGCTGCTGAAAAAGACGCGGTTCCTAAAGAAATTGCAGTTGAGCGGTTGCATAAGTTGCAAGCCCTATTAACTTTCCAGCAAAAAGAAGTTCAAAGTAATATGGTTGGAAAAACACTTTCTGTCTTATTTGAAAAACCTGGTCGAAAAGAGGGGCAACTTATAGGAAAATCTGAGTATTTACATGCAGTGCATGTGACAGCTCCAATCGAGTTCATTGGGACAGTTAAACCAGTAAGAGTTGTTGAAAGTCTAACAAATTCTCTTTCTGGAGAGTTACTAATTTGAATTTCCTGTCTTGATTTTAGATACATGTGAGATAAAATCTTTTTTACTTTCTAGACAAAGGAAGAAAGGTTTGCTTATTTTGATCATGAGCCTGAAGCCTTCGAACCAAAAATAAGGAGTGATAATTGAAGACTAATTCTTTGAAGCAATTAAAAAATGGTAAGGTTGGTGATCAACTTACCCTTGAATTTTCGAGCAACAGATTACTTATAGATTTATGTGGAGAATTTGATCGAAATATATCTCAAATTGAATTAGCCCTATCAGTTGATATTGTTAGGAAAGGTAATCAACTTTTTGTTGTGGGGGATGCTAAGGAAGAGGCTGCTCGAGTTCTAAAAGGTTTTTATTTACGTTTGGAAGAAAAAAAAGGCTTAGACTCGCTTGATATTGAGGCAGAGTTGCGAATCCTTAATAGTAATGGATTAAAAACATTAGAAGACAATAATGGGACAAAACTGATCGGGGAAAGTGGTTTAGGAATTAAGACGCGAAAAAAATTAGTTGTCCCTCGTACGCAGGCCCAAAAGAATTATGTAAAGGCCTTGTTTGAAAATGATTTGGTATTCGGTATTGGCCCTGCGGGAACAGGAAAAACGTATTTAGCGGTAGCTGCCGGAATTAATATGCTTATGGCAGGAAAAGTGGATAAAATTATACTAAGTAGGCCAGCAGTGGAAGCTGGAGAACGATTAGGTTTTTTGCCTGGAGATATGAAGGATAAAGTAGATCCATTTATGCAACCACTTTATGATGCTTTAAACGATTTTGTTCCCACGAAACAAACCTCTAGGTTAATAGAAGACAAGAAAATAGAAATAGCGCCGCTTGCATTCATGCGAGGTAGAACTTTAACCAACGCATTTGTAGTCTTAGATGAAGCCCAAAATGCGACAACAATGCAAATGAAAATGTTTTTAACGCGACTTGGTCAAGGCTCTAGAATGGTAGTTACTGGTGATCGGACGCAAATTGATCTTCCGCGGGGAACAAAATCTGGATTATGGGAGGCAGAAGAGCTTTTGAAAAAACTGAAAGATGTTGCTTTCAGCTACTTTACATCCAAAGATGTTGTCCGACACAGTCTGGTGGCTAAAATCATAGAAGCATATGAAGAAGTAAATGGCAAAGGTTGAAGTTTCCATTGAAGATCAAGGCTGGGTCAGTCTGAGTTTTACAAAGTTAATGGAAAGAGCGTGCTCAGCAACTTTAGAGCAATTAGAAATTGATAGCCGCTTTCAGATCAGTGTATTGGGGTGTGGTGACAAGCGGATTGCTACATTAAATTCAGCTTTTCGAAATAAAGGAGAGGTAACTAATGTGCTAAGCTGGCCTGCAGAGGAAAGGTCAGCTCCAAAACCGGGTACACTACCTATAA